>Ga0123354_10013206_pt1 | contig 12809 bp, 5 predicted proteins | sample TergutLab28metaG_2_FD_97872 | JGI IMG/M metagenome (GOLD analysis project Ga0123354, IMG submission 97872) | Labiotermes labralis P4 segment gut microbial communities from Petit-Saut dam, French Guiana - Lab288 P4 | ecosystem: Host-associated > Arthropoda: Insects > Digestive system > Gut ...
CGTCTTTACAGAACACAACAACCGATGTTGTAATTCAACAGCAAAGTCGCAAGCTCCTGATGATGGATATATTAATGTCCGAAACATGTTGAGCACATAAGAAGTGAAATAAAATAGCAAGTGGCATCAAGTTGGTCTTTTATTCTTCAACTAATATAAATAATAAGTTATTCAAGGAAATGTAATGTCAGTTAACAGCCTATTCTAATAATAGAAATAGCATTTTGTAACATATTTACATTTATTAAGATTATAATAAATCGTGACGTCAATGGATTTAAAAAGTAAGACTACCTTATATCAAGTCACAAAAGTAAACTCATCACGAACATTGCATTTCATGCACATGAGTTTTAAAATCCGCCTTCTTAAACCAAATTTCGCAGATTGCCTGCAAGAACGCAATTAAACAAAATTAACCCTTGCACACCGAAATGCCTAACTTCCATTCCAAAGATACAGATATATAAAAATATATTACTTAAATCAGATACCAAAAAAGGGGGCCTGAAGTTCACTTTGGTAAGTTGCTCTTTCCTTCAGAACCAAAAATACTGGCTGGAGATTTCAATATATTTAAAATTAAGCTTACACAATAAATTTAGGAAAAACGCTTCGAAAATCACGGACTGGCTCTAGCTAAAAATCTTTCAGAGCGGTCAACAAATGCAAACATAATTCTTGATGTTCCTTCCACATCTTATCTTTGGAGAGCAGGCGCGTAAGAATATGAAAATTACTTCGCTATTATAAATCTATTCGCGATCAATTTAATCTCTATTAGAAACTGGAAATTGTATATCTATTAAAAAACCGTAACGAAAGAAGAAAAAATCTGTCACAAATATATAGCCTACAGAGTGTTAGATTCATAATACGTATAGGCAAAATATAGTCAAACACAACGTGTTTGGTTTTTTTTATTAATAAGATGTTCTTACATTGCTTCTCCCAACGACATGTTTCGGCCTTTCCATGGGCCATCTTCAGGTTGATCACTTTTTCCTTGTAAAGCAAACCATACAATTATCAATGTTATGTTATTGTTATCAACGAGATCTCGTATAACATATACATAAAATTGAATTAAAAATTGACCCCACTGTGTAACAGTATTGAAATAATTTAGTGGAAATTAATATGGTTATTATATATAAAATATAAAAGTGCATTACTAATTGTATGGGGGACCGCGGTAGCACAGTGGTTAAGGTGCTGTGCTACAAATCGGGAGTTCGCTGGTTCGATCCCAGCTGGTGTCAGTGGATTTTTCATTGATATAAATCCTTCCGATCACACTATGGCCCTGGGTCGACTCAGCCTCTAACAGAAATGAGTACCAGGAGTATTTCCTGGGGGTAAAGGCGGCCGGTGCGTAAGGCTGACAACCTACCGCCATACTGTGCCGTTGTCATGAAATCTGGGAACCTTAACTTCCTGGAACCCTCTGGGCCTGTCCAGGCCTGTAACGGGACTGCTTTATTGCTAATTGTATTGTTTGCATTGCAAAGAAAGAATTGATCAACCTGAAGACGGCTCACAGCTACAGCCGAAGCATGTCGTTGAAAGCAGCAATGTAAGAGCATATTATTAATAAAAAAACATTTAAAAAGTTGTGTTTGACTGTACTTTACCTATATATTTTAAATTCTATACAACACAACGGGGTGTCTCAGCTGAAAGTTATAGTGTGTTAGTGTTATGCAGCACAAACAGCGTCAAGTGATCAAATCATCACGTTGTAAATATTCTTCTATTCCATAATTACAAAGGAAAAATAAATTTATTTGGGGGAGGGTGTTTTAAGTGATAGAATTGCAAATCGTAGAGCCTCCCATATCCTGCTTACCCTCAATTTCTATTGGTGTACCCTGTTTTCATGAAAAAGTTTCGTCCATTAACACACCAAACTCTTTGCCGCTCAACAATACTTATGCTAAGCAGAAAATATAACACATCAAAACTTATTTGTATTCATAAGACACAGAAAATACGATAGTAAGGCCTACAGTAAACACCAAATGGACGGACCAGGATTACAAGACTAGAAGGCTCCTAAGTGTATGATCCACATACATTTTTTATTCTGTAAGCATTCCTTGGGTTCCTCTGCTTTAAAGTTTAATCAAACTCGTTTTACTTTAATGTTATTAACTTGAACCTCGAAAATTAACGCAATATTCTCCGAAGACCGAAAAATATGGACTTAATATAACGGATGTGGTCTAATGTGTCTCTTTGGGGATGTCGAAACATAATGGCAGTTACGAATTTATCGGATGACATATGATGGACCGAAAAGGACGAAGCAGAGATCAGAACGACTAGGAACCGGAAAGGATGTTCGTAGAAGATGACATCGGTCGAGACGCACGGCTCGTCAGCCAACTTGTGTCTTACTTGGTGTTGCTCGTACTTTTTTAACTCCTCTAAGGATTTACAGGATAAAACTTTAAAACAGGAAGGCACAATTTCCACCGCGTACCTGTAACTGTCATCGCAACAAAGGCACTTGACTAATGGCATAGATTTTTAAGAAACTAATATCGATAAAAACGATAAACTTTTTTGTGGTCTTCTGTTTTCGAACTATTCTGTCAGTGCTTCTCAAATTTTTCGTGTAACCCTTCATAATACTGAAATATTTCAAGGAAATCCACCAACATCTTAGATTTGGTAATATATTTATACGTCTAAAAAGAGTGCAGAATTTTGGCTTGTAAATTTTTTACTTGTAGGGAAAGTAAATAACATTGAAACTTCAATTTAGTATACGAAAAAAAAACAGCAATTATTTTACCTTAATTTCTCAATGTAACGAATGAGGCTGCATCGATAAGCACAACAATTTAAAGTATGATATCACGATAGCCATTACCAACCTTAAATTTTCCTGAATGTTCAAGTGAGTTCTGTATTTTTTTTTTGTCATAACATATCTCGAGTATTCAGATTCACAAAAGATGGTACCTGAAAGAGGTAGCAATTTTCTTAGAGCACGGGCAGGATTTGAGACCTCAGGACAAACTTAAGTTAAGCTGGTCCAAAAACTTTAAAGAGAAATAGATGGAAAATTTGCGGTATTTCGTGGCATGAAAGATACACTGAAAATGCAGAGATTCCTTCGCCGACCTGAGCGAAGTCCTTAGACAAACAGGCCAAACTAAAAAGGAATTTCTCCCATCTTAGCTGTCTATGCTTTCAATAAATTTGACCCGGTGTTTGTAATGTACTATGACCTCCACTATTAGGAGGCACATTTGATGTTAGAAAGATGAAAGACGCTATTTCTGAGTATTGTTGAAAGTTAAGAATTTGTTTCGTTTTAATTTTTAGGTTTCCTTTTTAATGTATCTGTTTGTCCCCACCGATCTGTTGGTACCTACACTTAACAACAGGTAAACTGTTTGGGCAGGCACTTATTAAAGGAGAATACAAAATGAATACAATTTGAATACGCCACTGCATAGCGAGTATTGTAAATAATTTTTTGTTTCAATTTTAATTTTTTTAAGCAAACAAACGCTCTGACAAACAGTGTGTATTTCAGCAGTTGCTGAAAACGTTCCCCATGTTCTTGAAGATAGACATTGCCATTTTGTACGGCATTTTTTGTAAATTTTTAAGAGTTTGTCTGTCCGTGCATGTAACACCTGTTCGACGTTGTGTTTAATGTCATTCAGAATTCTTCGATCATTGTTGTGGACTCTTTAGTCAAGAAATCCGCATAGAAAGCATTCAGGTGTTGTCAGGTCTCCGGATAGTGTGGACGATACTGTACGCCCGAATATACGATCACAGAAGTCATGCAAGTGAGCTGCTTTTGTCGCTGTAGTCTGTGTGCTCGCCCCCTATTGCTGAAGCTAGCAATCCCGTTCTCTCTGTCCCAGCACAGCAACGAACTGAGCCAAAGATAGGGATAGTTTTTCGCTGCAATTGTCTTTTAAAAAAAAGTGGCCTACCAATTCGCTGTTGAGGCGCTGTGCACAAAACACCAATTTCTGACTTTGAGGTTAGACCCCTCCCGTTGTGTATTATCAAACTTTTAGTAAGGTAGATATTAGTCATTTGTTTTGACTAATATCTACCTTGCTCTAAGTCACCAATCTCTGACGAATGCTGCTGATTTTTTAGCGGTGCATGTAGATTTTCAGCACTCCATATTCTACTGTTTTAACTACTAGTACACATGGTGTAGTCAAACCACTCTTCAACTTTAAAAATTTTCCCGACACATAAATCGCTTCTTGTGAAAAAGTATGTTGTCGAATGCAGAATTTTAGGGTAACAGTAGGCAATAAAACTGAAACCAGGCAATGAACTTGAGACGAAAGGCTCAGAAAAAGTCGAAATCTCCCATTGTGGCGGGTAGGCTGCTACTCATAAACGAAAGAAACCTAAATGAACGCCAGTGGGAAGATAGGAAGCAATGGAGTCTAGGTGTCGGACAACGTAGAACGACGTTTTGAAACCGATACATACATATATTCAGTCTCCAAACATATATCGCGCATTTGCGACAAGAGTGTCACAAATCAAAATTTGGCATTTTTGTGTTATTCGTTTAGAAAGAACGTTTGCAGATGCAATTTTAACAGGTATAGTGTCACAATGCAGCTTGCAAAACTCGCCGCTGGACAGCAGCTGTGTCGTCGTTGCACTCGTAGAAAATTATAGCACTTCAAAACCCTTAAAAGTTTCTCCTGAAAAATCACAATTTTGAGTTGTAACACTGTTGTGGCAAATGAGCGATATGATCTTTGGATTACATCTCACAAGGTACATTTTCTATATCAGGTGAGTTTTTGCAAGTAGCTGGTGAAAAGCTCAGACTATAATTATAGATTTACAAGTATCCGGTGAAAAGCTCGGACTATAATTATAAATTTACAAGTATCCGGTGAAAAGCTCAGACTGTATTTTAAATTTACAAGTATCTGGTGAAAAGCTCAGACTATAATTATAGATTTACAAGTATCCGGTGAAAAGCTCAAACTATATTTTAAATTTACAAGTATCTGGTGAAAAGCTCAGACTATAATTATAGATTTACAAGTATCCGGTGAAAAGCTCGGACTATAATTATAAATTTACAAGTATCCGGTGAAAAGCTCAGACTGTAATTATAAATTTACAAGTAACCGGTGAAAAGCTCAGACTATAATTATAAATTTACAAGTATCCAGTGAAAAGCTCAGACAATAATCTCTGCGCATGTAATTTTTATCCACCTAAACTACCTTCGCACTGAAATGGTCAAGAGAGGTTGGCAGACAATGATGCACCAAACTGCGGTCATTCTTCTTGGAGCAATACCTCTCACAAAGGGACAAATGTTCTGAAATTACTTCCCCATCTCCATGTAAATTACTTTCTTCCAAAACTTCATCTTCTTGTTGTTAAATATAATGTTATATTTACAGTTAACGATATGATAGAAAGTAAAGTGATCCCGTTGCAGGCCCGGTGTGGCCCAGAGAGTGGGTAGAGGTATAGCTCTACTCTTCCATGACCGCGGCACTAGAAGGGAGTGAGTGGACAGCAGCACGCCCCGGCCGCACTTTACCCCCGGGAAAGACCCAGTACACATTTTATAGGAGACTTGGTGGGCCCCAGGACCGGTCTGGACTGGCGGAAAATCTCGTCCCCACCGGGATTCGTTATGATAGAAAGTAAAATTATTAAGAAAATACACAAAATATTCAAGTTTTCATCAATGCTTCGAGAAAACACTGAATCCCATTCGCGAAATGTAGTTTGGAACAAAATTCTTTTAATCTATGCCTAATTTAGTTGCGAGCACTTACAGAATACACGGTATCACCAAACGTTGCTGTCGAGGACTTAGAACTCTTCCTTCGCCTTTGGGATCTAGCGTATTCAGTTCACTGCCAGGAGACAAGTTCAAATACTTGGAGCGTAATTTGGTTTCCATCAGTCCCTCAAGGCAAGTATTGAAATAGCACCTCAAATGGACCCACTAACACTTCGTTCTACAGTCTGTTCAATTCTTCTTTCCCTATTCTGCTTCTCAGATGAGACTGTTAATCCTGAACCGTACAGCTTGTACCACTAATGCTGCTGTGCAATGAACCGCAAATAAATATATTAATTAATTAATTAATAAGCTATATAAGTTGCCTTACACAATCCATAATTCAAATAATCGGAGTTTAAGATAATTTGCGGTTATTTAAATCTAATGATTCTCATGTTTCTTATGGGCATCACCGGTGCTAATTGTCCAATAAATTGCGCTGATTTTTTTTACGGTTTATTTAGCTATATCTTCACTTATCCAAAAGCGGAAAACCAGGGCTGTAACTTCCCCCACCCCCAAACCGAAATTTTAAAAACATCTATTTTGTGGACATAATGATATCAAACGTTTCACGTGCCTTACCTTTCAGAAAAAATCAGCTACTGAAATCGGCTGATGACTAGTTTATTTAAATTTTAAAAAAGTTTTAAATGAGCTTATAAATTAGCGTTTGTGGTATAAATTAGGTTAGTGAGTCAAGAAACGTGAGGTTATGTTAATAGGTAAAGGTAAAGGTAAAGCAATCCCATTACAGGCCTGGACAGGCCCAGAGGGTTCCAGGAAGTTAAGGTTCCCAGATTTCGTGACAGCGGCACAGGATGGTGGTAAGGTTGTCAGCCTTACGCACCGGCCGCCTTTACCCCCAGGAAATATTCCTGGTACTCATTTCTGTTAGAGGCTGAGTCAACTCTAGGGCCATAGTGCTATCGGAGGGATTTTATGTCAATGAAAATTCCAATGACACTAGCTGGGATCGAACCGGCGACCTTCTGATTTGTAACACAGCACCTTAACCACTGCGCTACCGCGGCCCCCCTATGTTAATAGGTAGACATTTATAAATGAAGTTGCAAACTGAGTTATGTTACAATTAATTATATTTTTGAAATAATTTTTGTAACGAAACTTTTAAAATAAAAAAGGAATTATACAGAGTGTCCCAGGAGGAAAGGCAAGTATTCTGGGAGGTCATTGTATCGGTCATTTTTGCTTAGAATGACCGATACTATGACCTCCCAGAATATTGACATTTCCTCCTGGGACAACCTGCATTCACCCCAGGATGAGGCGCCTTATTAAAAAATTCTTGGTGTGCGTTTTTTGCCACTAAAATCGTTGTCTATTCCTTTAAATTCAAAAGTTAAATTTGTATTCACATTTTTCAAAAGCTTTCTCATTTTTTATAAAAATGGAGTCAGATTTTCCTCTCTTTACATACGTCATGTAACAGAGAGTACCGCTACTTTGAACTGCACTTACCTGAGCAGTCAATATTTGCTAAGCTGTAACTTAACTTTACAAGAAATTTTTCTTTTCTTATACAAAATGAAGTCTTATCACCATTACCAGAAATCTCAATGTTGATCACTATCATGCTACATGCCCAGTTTTCTTTGCCCGTGTTACGACTCCTTTTATCCGTTTAAACCAAATGATCACTGTTATTGGCTAATAATCACAGAGGGTAGGAGGTTTTTTCCTCCTAGATTACTCATGAATCCGAAAACTTGTACATTTTCTGCAATTTTTATTTAGACTTGCCTAAAAACAAATTCCTTCAACTTTTGTAAAATTCACCCCGCTGCGGTGCATCCTATGAAGAACCGATAAACGCACACCATCGCCACAACAAACTGTGTTACTGTCGTCACTACATGCTATATGTTTCTGCCATTACTGACCGTCCTCAAGCATTGAACACATTTTATTTAAAACTAAAAATAAAATGTTTAAATATAGAATTTGTAAGAAGTCACAAATTTTACGTCACACACACACACACATATATATGTGTATATATATATATTGTGCGTGTGTGTGTGTGTGTGACGTAAAATATATATATTTTACGTCACACACACACACACACACACAAACACAAACATATATATATTACGTCACACACACACGCACATACATATATATGCGTGTGTGTGCGTGTGTGAGTGAGACGTAAATATATATATATATATATACGCACTGTGGAGGCAGGCGGTAGCGCAGTTGGTTGAGGCACTGTGCTACAAGTCGTAAGGTCGCGGGCTCGATTCCCGATGGTGTCAGAGGAATTTTTCATTGACATAATTCTTCCGGTCGCACTATGGCACTGGAGTTTACCCCAGCCTCTAACAAAAATGAGTACCAGGAATATTTCCCTGGGTGTAAAGGCGGCCGGTGCGTAGGGCTGACAACCTTACCACCTCCATGTGCCGACTGTCTTGAAATCTGGGAGTCTCAACCTCCTGGTACCTTCTGTCCAGGCCTGTAATGGGATTGCTTTACCTCAAACGCAATTTATTTAAGTCTTAAATATCACGTGTTTAAAGCCTGAGGATGGTCAGTAATGATCGAAACATGTAGCATGTACTGACAACAGTAATAAAATTTGTTGTAGTGATGGTTTACGTTTATCAATTCTTAATAAATCTCTTCAGCTCCACCGTATATGGCAGCACATATGTAGAAGAGAGCTACGGCTGTCTTTATGATGTGTATCATATTCGAGGTGTCATAAAGTGAAATAAGTGAAGTCATTTTGTTGGATTTTACCTTCATTACAAATCTTTTCAATTTGTTCATCCTTATAAACACACAATCGAATCTCAATGGCTCTGCATTCCCCCAAACATTCCCACACGTAAAAGAATTAGCTTCAAAATGATGCACTAATTTGGGGCGGGTAATTTGATATTACAGTGACACTTTAGCTACTTCCGGGCACTAATTGCTTCCTAATATCGGGCATTTATATTTTATCTCACTCGTAAAAAAAATATTTTGAAATTTTGGAAGTAATTACTCAGAAGTTAAAATGTGGATTCCAAAGTACGTTTTGTTATAAAAATGTTACTGAAATGTCTAATTTTGAGCCCTGTAATAGACATTAGACACATCGTTATAATCCCCAAACATATCGTCGAATACGAATGTTAGAAAGTGGAATATGACGGCTTGATAAAACAAGAGAGACTTTATAAATGCAGCTTGTGTGTGAACAGCAGCCAAGCAACACGACCTACCAGATTCTACTGTCTTCGGCGGTACTGCAAATCTTGCAGAAGTTGCTTCCAGAGCATGAGGAACAAGAATTTGCTTAGTCTTGTTGGTTGCATTGAATAAACAGTGTCCTGTGACACCTGCCAGCCCAGATGTGAGGTAAGGGATATTTAAGAATGTTGAGATATGCGAAAATGAACACCGTTTAAGTAAGAAACGAAAGCTATTAGGAGTTCTGAGGATTGGTTGACCGTGCATATTCTTCATGGAATAATTTGAAATGCCAACTTGATGCAACTAGGTAATTTTATTCATGTATTCTTAGCTTGACATGTTTTGGGTACATACGCTCATCATCAGGAGCATCAGATGTTGAGTTGCAGCATATGGTTTTCTGCACCGAGCTTTTGGATAGGTGGTGGTCTTGAGAGCCGCTGCGTAGGTCGTGTTTAAGGTGCGGATGGTGTTGTGCACGGCACCATCCGCACCGTAAACACGACCTACGCAACATCTAATGCTCCTGATGATGGGCGTATGTACCTGAAACGTGTCGAGCTAAGAATACATCAATAAAATTACATTACTGCATCAAGTTGGCATTTCAAATTTTTTCTATTAGGAGTGTATGAGAAGTAACAGAATGTTTATCGGTTCACTGCACAAACCATTTACAGACAGAGAGTAAGTATTTTAAAACCAAAAATTATTTTTTTTCTAAACATAACAAATGGCCAATTGTATATTAATTTTAATTTCCGTGTATTTTTGCCACATAATTGTCCACAACAGCTTCAGGGGGTATGGCAGTCAGTGGTTTGTTTGCGTGTGGAATTTTTCTGTTAAAAGGAAGGAAAATATTTGGGCCAACAAAGGAAGCCAACGGAATTTAAGGAATTAAAACAAATATTATTAAACATACTCACATATATAACATATATACATTAACCCTTTACATACGAAGCGCAGACCGCTCTAGTTGTAGGCCCAGTCCGTACCGCGCTGTAAACACTTTTCATCTCGGTTATAAAAACCAATCAGTTTATACTGTAAGTGGTACAAGTCGCTGTTTGTTCTCAGATAAATACAAAACAAATAAATACAGTGTGAGCAGAGCGTACAGTTCTTGAATCTTAAACCTGTTGGTGCATCACATAAACAGAAGGTTTTAAAAGGTTAACAATGGTATGTCTGGACAAATGCGTTATTGAATTCAATGTGAAATTTCCAAAACATGGCTTCGCGAAGCAGGCGTCTAATCAAGTGAGATGTTCGACATCTCTTAAGGTAGTTACGTTGCAAGAAAATTTGTCGTGTAAAAGGCAGCCGAGCGCGCGAAGGGTATGAAAATTCATAAATGCATAAATTCATAAATGCACGGTCCAGCAACAGAGCTGAATCGTCCTTTCAGTGACTAGAATTGAGATTAAATTTTCCCAATGCCTGGCACTTGCCATATTTAGAACTTCGTTCTTACGTTAACCCTTTTATTCGAGGTGTCGGATGCCACACAAAATATCAAAGGCAGACGTACTTTGACACTTCCTGCCATGCTCTACTACTTTTTGCAGGTCATGAAGGCAATATATGTATGGAGGGCGCTGCGATGTGAAATGTGAAGCCACGTAGTCTGTTAGAGGTGTACAGCGTTTCGGAAAATCTTACCGCCTCCGCCTTCAGGGAGGAGGATACTAATCTACTTGAATCCACATTACTGGGGCGATGACGTCATAGAAAGCAAACAACTTAATGAATTTCATAGGCCTATGGGTGTGGAGAGGGGGGTGTATAGGGTCTTGGTGGGGAAACCGGAGGGAAGGAGACCACTAGGGAGATCTTGGCGTAGATGGGTGGATAATATTAGGATGGATCTTCAGGAGGTGGGATGTGGGTATATGGATTGGATTGGGCTGGCCCAGGATAGAGACAGGTGGCGGACGCTTGTGAGTGCGGTAATGAACCTTCTGGTTCCGTGAAATGCGGGGAATTTCTTGACTAGCTGCAAACCAGTTAGCTTGTCAAGAAGGACTCTGCACCGTGGAGTAAGTAAGTAAGTAAGTAAGTAAGTATAAGCCTATGTAGCGGAAATGTAAGACGGTCTCTGTGAGACACAGACCATATTTTAAACAGTCTAAAATCCTAACTGAAATATGCCTAACTGTCGCCTGTTAAAAGGGCAAATAACAGACTGAAAGGTGAAAATATTAGGTACGGTACATGTCAAGTATGTTAGGTAACACTAAGTTCACCAAGTGCCTAATGAGGTTGTTCTTACGTATCTACTTGGGCCTAATTATATTTGAAGAATACTGAGAATTTGAAATAAGTTATATACCCCAAGGTCGGAAACTTTTTGGACAGAAGACGGATTTATAAATCATCAATGAGAGGACGGCCGGTCCCAGTGGCCGCGCGGTCTAAGGCGTAGGTCTGCGGCCGCTCGCCTGCTGAGATCGTGGGTTCGAACTGGATCTGGCTGAGAAGTATTATTGCAAGGATGCTGATAACACCTTCGACACAAATACCACAAGAATGGATAGTACGCCCGCAATTTAGTCTATGGCCCTCGCAAAGATACAGAGCGACATTGTGGCTACCTGCACGTTACGTGACATTCAGTATGAACAGAAGACATTCCCAAAACCTCAACGACTTGATGGACTTCTTAAGGAGGTCACGGTGGAAGGTGTATCAGAGGCCAGGAAGGCAGCGTTTGGTTGCAAACTTTCTAAAAGTCTTAGGGTAGACCTGGAAACACATGCAATGAGAGAGTAGAAACAACGCCAAGAGGATTTACTGATTGCTATGAAGATGTTATATCAATTACAGTCTGGTGAAATGAAAGAGTTGACTTTTTCAGTTTATGAGGTGCGATGCTCCAACATATGTGTGTAAAAAAAAAACTCATGAACAGAGCACAGAATCGGTTAAGTGTACAAATGAAGTAGAAACAGAGGTTTTTTTCCCCTTTGTTTGTATAAAAAGCGTTTTCCACAGGATCAATAAAAAAAAATCCCACCAGGGCAAGGATGTTTGTCTGTTGTGAGTGTTGTGTGTTGTCAGGTGGAGGTCTCTGCGACGAGCTGATCACTCGTCCAGAGGAGTCCTACTGACTGTGATGCGTCATTGTGTGTGATCAAGAAACCTCAAGAATTGAGGGGACCATGGCCCGCGTTGGGCCGCAGCGCCACAGGAAAAAAAAAAGAGAGGACGACGCGCCACTAAGCCACAAAAGAAGGGCTAGTGGAACTGTGGTAGATTTTAGTCTGTATAGCTCGAAATTGCGAGCTTATATAGGAAGCACTAAAACGTATAAACAATGAATTGATAGACTTATCTGTCTATCAGGAACGGTTTAAGACATTTCAGATCCCAACACAAAAATAAATTTAGAGTCCGAAACTGCAATTCGTCCTTTAATAATAATAATATAGTTAAAGCACACAAAATATCCGTTCAAAATTTTTAATGAATATCTATCAATTTGTCACCATTATCGTTTATTACTTCTTCTCTAAATGGACCCACTACCAAATTATTAATTTTTTTCCCTGTTCTACTATTAAAATCTCCTGCAATTAAAGTTTCCCTGGAGTTTCCTATTGCAACTATTACTTCATTTAATGTTCCCAAAGTCTTCTTTTTACTACTGCATTTTCGTCGTCACTTATTGCATAAATTCCCAAAATGCATAATTTCTTCCCAAATAAATTCATATGTAACTTTATCATATTTTCATTTACTGCCTCCCAAGTCGTAATATATTTCTTGTATC
>Ga0123354_10013207_pt1 | contig 12809 bp, 9 predicted proteins | sample TergutLab28metaG_2_FD_97872 | JGI IMG/M metagenome (GOLD analysis project Ga0123354, IMG submission 97872) | Labiotermes labralis P4 segment gut microbial communities from Petit-Saut dam, French Guiana - Lab288 P4 | ecosystem: Host-associated > Arthropoda: Insects > Digestive system > Gut ...
ACTGAAAATTGTGAGCATTTGGGATCTCATAATGCGGGATAACTAAACAACTCTTGGATCTGTTTTCTTGGAGGGCCTGATGATGACCGACTAGGTCAAAACATGTCGCCCTGACATATATACCATTGTATATAAAATAATTGTTGTGTTATTGACTGACGTATTGTATTTATTTGTATGTTACAACACATAGGGATGGAAAACTTCACATTTATTGTGAGGTTGATTATATCAAAGAGAAAGAGACGGATCGGGCATTTAGCAGGCGTGTTTAAATGAGAGTTTATTTGAAGAATTTCTTTGGAAAAGCTGAAGAGATGTGACCACTTGGGAGACACAGGCAGTGGCAGGATTGTGGTACTAAATGGACGCTTCAAAGAATGTGGTTTGAGTTAGTGGACCGGCTCAAAATTGAGCACAGTGGCGGACCTCTGTGAAAACGGAGATGAATCTTCAGAGTTCCATAAAGCGAATCTGTTCAGCTAGTACACCTGATGAAGGCGCAGGTCTTTGAGGAAGTTTGTTAGGTTTTCACAGCACATGAATATTTGTATAATTATAGAAACTTCAGGCAAGGTGTGACTAAACCCCTAGGACCAAGCGCCCGACCCTGCAGCATTAAAAAAGTTTTGATTTCATTAAAATTCTTTTGATTCTTACACCACCATATTACCGCTTGCCGCACTGGTATTGATTCTCCATTTTCTATCCGAGTTTCCTTTCCTCCCGCTATTTCAAACTTTTTTCTCTAACTTAAAGATTTATGATGCATAGTGGTTCTTATTTTCTACTTATCATTTTGTTTTAAAACCGGAAGTTTTTAATGCTGCCTCCTTCAGACATAAATGCATCCTACAGACGTCATTTCCGTCCGTCTGTTCGTACGTTGTATGTCGTGAGGATTCGAAGAATTTCGCTGAAACGCTGTATTGCAGTTGTAATTTAAAGTTGCTGGACGAATATAATTTCGCTTGTATCGTCATACCATTTGCCATACTCTAAATGTAGTTCGGGGCTGAAGGTGGGCGACATTAGAACACCTTGCAATTCACGATGTCAGAAGAAATCCAGACCCAAATACCGCATTTACATGTAAATATTCCAAACAATGAGGGCAGTATTGACTTAGATGTTTATAGGAAATAAAGTACAGCATATATGGTGTTTGTATGTTTTTATGAAGAGAAACGTAAAACAATGTGAAATGTCAACTTCATGCAACAAGGTAATTTTATTGATGTATTCTTAGCTCGACATGTTTCGGGCGCATCGTCAGGGGCGTTAGATGTTGAGTTGCAGCATATGGTTTGCTGCACCGAGTTTTTTGATGGGTGGTGGTCTTGAGAGCCGCTGCGTAGGTCGTGTTTACGGTGCGGATGGTGCCGTGCGCCATCATCAGGAGCATTAGATGCTGAGTTGCAACCTATGGTTTTCTGCACCGAGTTTTTGGATGGGTGGTGGTGTTGAGTGGAAGAGTTTAAATATTTGGGAACAACTTTAACAAATCAAAATTCTATTCCGGAAGAAACTAAGAGCAGATTGAGGTCATGAAATGTTTGCTATCATTCGGTGCAGAATCTTTTGTCTTCCAGGTTGCTATCCAAAAATTTAAAGATCAAGATATATATAGAACTATAATTTTGCCTGTTTTTTGTATGGATGTGAAACTTGGTCGCTGACATTGAGGGAGGAAAGGAAGCGGAGGGTGTTTGAGAACATGGTGTTGAGGAGAATATTTGGACCTAGGAGGGACGAGGTAACGGGGGAATGGTGGAGATTGCATAACGAGGAGCTAAATGATTTGTATTCCTCACCCAATACTGTGCGGGTGATAAAATCGAGAAGAATGAGATGGGCTGGGCATGTGGCGCGTATGGGTGAGGAGAGGGGGGTGTATAGGGTCTTGGTGGAGAAACTGGAGGGAAAGAGACCATTGGGGAGACCTAGGCGTAGATGGGTGGATAATATTAGGATGTATTTCGAGGAGGTGGGATGTGGGTATATGGACTGGATTGGGCTGGCCCAGGATAGGGACAGGTGTCGGACGCTTGTGAGTGCGGTAATGAACCTTCGGGTTCCGTAAAATGCGGAGAATTTCTTGACTAGCTGCAAACCAGTTAGCTTCTCAAGAAGGACTCTGCACCATGCAGTAAGTAAGTAAGGTGGTTTTGAGAGCCGCTGCGTAGGTGGTGTGTACGGTGCGGATGGTGCCTTGCGGCACCATCAGCACCGTACACACGACCTATGCAGTGGCTGTCAATACCACCACCCATCCAAAAACTCGGTGCAGGAAACCATATGCTGGAACTCAACATCTAATGCTCCTGATGATGGACGTATGCGCCCGAAACATGTCGAGCCAAGTGTACATTAATAAAATTACCTTGTTGCATGAAGTTGTCATTTCGCATTATTTCACGAGGAAGCTGCACTGTCAAACAACTCTCTCTCAAAAAAACGTAAAATTGAATAACCGAATACAGAAATTAGTCAGTTTATCTGTGAGACAATTAACAATAATTATTTAAACACAACCACAAATACAGCCCAAAAACAGTGGACATGAAAAAACCCAAGTAATGATAATATGTAACAGAATCCTGAATAAAAGGCAAATAAACTAATAAAAACAGAGCCAGGGGACAACAATGAGCATGTCGTTTTCATACATTACAGTCATTATTATTAATTAAGAACGAACTTTAAATTCGGTTTCAATACAAGAAACACAAATATGTCCAGAAAATACACAATTTTATGAATCTGAAACGGAATATAAATTCAGGTCTACATTTAGGATTTTTCAGAATTAAATTTCATTTTGTACATCCTCTTGTTACACTTATAAATAGAGTAATAAATAAAACGCCAATCACAACGCACCTTTTACTTTTTTTTTTAAATTTCACACTACAAAATATTTCTACCACAGGTGGTGTCAATCATAAAAATATTTAGAAAAAATTATGCATATACTCATATCCGCTCCATATTCATATTTGTCTAGCTACCATTGACGCATAATTATAGACGCTGATAATGGCGTTAAGTAAGCCTTCTCAACTATCAAAAATATATGAAAATTATATGAGGCACTAAAATAACAAATAATATTTTGTATACGCACTGCATGTACTAAATAGTGGGCAGATTCTTGAAAGAGAAGAGCAGATTATGGATAAAAGAGATTCCGCAACAGAAGGTCAAATTATGACACTTATAATAAAACTATATAACTAATGAAATGGAGTGACATTGAAGTGCAAAAAAAAATAAATAAACAAACTGAACACTTTGAGTGGTATGGCGCTAGAAGAGCTTTGTCCTGGTAAATTGCTATAAAAATAAACGCAGTCGCCACTCACCTAACTCTGTAGATAATAACAAACACAGAACGTGCACGTGCCAGAGACAAACTCAGGGATATCTGAGTAATGCGCTGGATACCATAAATATTCATATCAGAAAACAAACAGCGTGAGTCGAAACATGATTATTCTAATTCCACTTGGGACTAGTGCAAAAAATGTGAATAAATGTATGTTATATTCGCAGACCCGATGAAGAATATTTAAAAATAAATAATTTCGTCACCTAAAAAGCACCACTTCCAACAGCGTGCAGGATTATAAAAGTACCACAGCGTTACGTTAATGGACGAATTGCAGATACACGTGTAAATAGCATAATGGTTGATTTTAAACCATAGTGTGTTCTCCAGTACAATGCTGACTCTAAACAGTGTTTCTTCAAAGCGAAGTCACTCCTGCAGATGACACAGGCGTCGAAACGTCTTGTATTTTGAAGTATAAATGTCTGAAATAATTTGATGGTATTGTATTAGGTGGTTTTTCAACATTTTTTCTATTGTTTTTGTGGATCAAGGAAATGAGGTGAACAGCGCATATACAGCGCATGAGGTAGATAAGAAATTCATCGCTAATGTGTTTTAGTCAAAAGTCCCTGGAAAGAGGTCAATGGGAAATTGAGCGTAGGTGGGAGGATCATTAAAATGGGTTTCAGAGAAAGAGGGCTTTAGGGTGTTGGGTGAAGGAGCCTTGAGATGAAGCTGCTGGATGAAGAAATGAAGCTGCAAAGCAAAAGGATGAAGCAAAACAAGATGAAGCTGCTAGGTAAGAAGACCAAGCTACTAGGTGATAAGATGAAGCTGCTAGGCGACGAAATGAAGCTGCGCGACGACAAATGAAGCAGCAATAAGCTGAAGTTGCTAGGTGAAAAAACCAAGCTTCTAGGTGACAAGATGAAGCTGCTAGATGCCAAAATGAAGCTGCAAGGCAAAAAAGTTAAGCAGCAGTAAGATGAAGCTGCTAGTTTACGAAATGAAGCTTCAAGGAAGCAAGATGAAGGAGCAACAACATGGAGCTGCTAAATAACGAATTGAAGCTGCAAGGCAAAAAGGTGATGCAGGAATGAAATGAAACTGATAAGTGACAAATTGAAGCTGCAAGGCAAAAAGGTGAAGAAGGAATAAGATAAAGCTGCTAAGTGACAAAACCAAGCTTCTAGGTGACAAGCTGAAGCTTCTAGTTGACGAAATGAAGCTGCATTGCAACAAGATGAAGCAGCAATAAGATTGAGTTGCTAGCTGACAAGGTGAGTCTGCAAGGTGACAAGATGAAGCTGTCAGAAGAGAAGAATAAGAAGAAATAAGGTGTAAAAGCAAGCTTCATTGTGACAAGGTAAAGCCGCAGTGTGATAATAAGGGTCCGCAAGATGAGAATAGGAAGCTGCTAGTTGAGAACAATGCGAAGCAGCAAGGCGACAGCATTAAAGCAATAGGGCGAAAAAATGAAGCCGGAAGATGGCAGTATGAAGGTGTAAAGCAACAAATTGCAGATTCAAGGCGACAAGATTAAGCCGTAAGGTGTTACGATGCTTCTGCAAGGCGAAAAGATGAAACTGCAAGGTTACAGTATAAAGTTTCAAGAAGACAAAGTTGAAGCCATAATGTGATAAGATGAAGCGGCGAAGAGACAAAATAAATCTTAAGAGAGCAAAGTGAAACTGAGGTGACAGAATGGGGCTGTTTGGTGACTAGATTAAGCACACTGATGGGAGGACATATCTTCGGATAACGCATTTACTGTGTGTGCTGATTGCAATGAATGCATACAGGATGCACACAGATATATTTACGCGCTGCACGGCCCTTAGCAGGTATCCAGTCGAGTATTGCTGTGCTCATACCCAACACAATACACCTTTGTGCTTCTGGACTGACAGTGTGCGCATTTTAGTCTCAGTGGGATTATCAGTCGTGTAATTCAATTAATTATCTTCGGAATGACATCCATCTACACATCCATTGATACTTACACGGCGAGTTAATAGGTCATCCAACACCATTTGTGTAAACAAATATGCATAGTGAAAGGAATGGTCTAGCATCCAGACACAAACCTCGCTTAGCTTACTGCAGAGATGTGGGTCATTTGATCGTTTTGGGTTGTGTAATTATGCTGTCTCAAATGACTAGACTATTTTTCAAGCGACTGGCTCGCTGCTGCCATTTTATGTATTGTTTCGCCATTGAATGTATGCACATCATGAAAAAAATTCATACACAAGCTGACAATAGCTTGATTAAAAAAATGAGTTGAAAATGCTGTGTACTGTTAGAAGTGTGGATATTAAGTAATGAGCCTGCCCACGCCCCTCCGGGCCTTGCTCTTTGATGACCGAGGTAAACATGTACTAGTTGTCGCTAAAACTTCTCCATTTGCATGCCAAGCTGTGCTGCGTTACGAGACTGGGATGATCACGCTGGATAGGAAAAATCTGAGCAACAAGTTAGCACAGTTTTTTTTTTGTTAAATTGAAGGAAACTGTCGCCATTTCCTCAGCTGCGTGTTCGAACGGCATGAGACGTTTTTCAGAAAAACGACAGTTTGTGGTAGAAGACGAACGACTTGGCCGTCTGATAGGGATGAAAACTGGTAAAGATATGGAAAATATATGTTATAGCATATAATACTATACTTTAGAACAACTATAACACTACTTTAATCCTGCCATAGCAGCATAACTGAACTTGATATACGAATCTACCTTGCTTTCAGCATCTCGAAACTTGCTGTAAGAATCTAATTCACTTTCAACGTCTCTGTACTTGCTGTACGAATCTACCTCGCTTTCAACATTTCGAAACTTGTTGTACGAATCTACTTCACTTTCAACATCTGTATATTTGCTGTACGAATCTACCTTGCTTTCAATATCTTGAAATTTGCTGTACGAATCCACTTCACTTTCAACGTCTCTATACTTGATGTACGAATCTACCTTGCTTTCAACATCTCTAAACTTACTGTGCGAATCTACTTCACTTTCAGCATCTCTATACTTGCTGTACGAATCTACTTCACTTTCAGCATATCTATACTTGCTGTACGAATCTACTTCACTTTCAGCATCTCTATACTTGCTGTACGAATCTACTTCACTTTCAGCATCTCTATACTTGCTGTACGAATCTACTTCACTTTCAGCATCTCTATACTTGCTGTACGAATCTACTTCACTTTCAACATCTCTAAACTTGCTGTACGAATCTACTTCACTTACAGTGACACTGCTGTTTGGTGATTGGTCCGACTGCTGTCCCTTTTTTTTTTTGAACACACAGAAAAAATTGTAAGACACTCACCAGAGTGGATACTGTGTCTCGTCATGAGACGGACAAGAGACATCAGCACCACTTGATGCAACATTCTAAAATTTCATGTCGGAAGATAACCTCGAAAATCGTAGAATAATCGTGGCTCCGCGAAATATACATCAGCTTTCGGTCTGGCGCAGATAATCAGTGGACTATTCCATTTCAGCATAATACATGCTGAATACAGATGCGTTATGCTTACGTACAGCTGTGTGTCACGTATGAAAGCGTTGTTGAAATGTGAGGAGTTAAAAAACGTGACGACGGTGCAAAAATTTGAGTTAATATCGGATAAAGAATACTTCGTCGGAACGTGTCTAGTGAAAGTTACGAAAACTGTGAACGCCATACTGTACAGTCATTAGTGCAGGCATGGTTCTTTTTAGTCTCTTCGTGTAGAATAAGACAGTCGAAAGTAGTTGAAACTCTTTCTTCTTATAATAAAACCAACTCGATGCATTAATCTCTCAAATCTATTTTTGGAATAAAACTCTACATGTTTCGGACAGTTCCTGTGTCCATCATCAGGAGTTCTACAATGTACACACAGCAATGGCATATGTCATTGCTGTGTGTACATTGTAGAACTCCTGATGACGGACAGAGGAACTGTCCGAAACATGTAGAGTTTTATTCCAAAAATAAATTTGAGAAATTAATGCATCTAGTTGGTTTTATTATAAGAATATATCACTGTGTACGGTCATTTGAACGTCAAACTAGTCGAAACTAATTAATATGATGGAAGTGGCTTTAGTGTCGCATGCACCTTACAAGTTAAAGACGGCCGCATGCTTCTAGTGGCTTGATGTCCGTACATTTACTTGTGAAAAATCCTTAAACTGGTTTATCTATTACGAGAGAATGTCACAGATATGATGATACCATAATACTTATTTGTGAAGCCTGCTTCTCACCGCGGAGGTCCCGATTCGATTTCAGTCCATATTGGATATATAGTGGACAAAGTGGCAATGGGGCTGGATTTGCTGCGAGTACCTCGGCTTTCCCTTCATTGTCAGTGCCCCCTACTCATATTCATGCGTCTACCATCGACGAAGTGTAGAATGAACACTGACAGCGCTGTTGAATAGACCATACTTTCAACACCTTTTGTCTGAAATAATAACATTTCTCTACAGGTATGAACCATTTACGTGTATCTGCTTTGCAGATGGATCTTTATTAGTTCATATTGTGTAGGGGGTTTCCCCGCCGGCTACAGAGCCTTCTCTTGTGTAGTGTTAAAATGTCGGAGCTCTAGATGATGATGGCGATGATGATATTTATTATAATTATAATAATATAGTTGTCTATATAAAAACAAGCTACTCAGCAACGCTAATTAACTTGCTGTCTTGGTAATGCTTTTGTGTGTTTTGTTGCTGAGCTGCCAACAACAATTCTTTGATCTTCGGTTTACTTCTAATTCTGTAGAAAAAGAAACCTAGGCGACCTTTGACTCACAAGTGTGACTATTCGTCGCTGTAATACGTTAACGTGGTGATTACGTTAAACTTACACACATCACTTTTCTAAAAATTTGCACTCATAAAACTGTGATATGAATTTCAGAAAAAAGAAATCCGTCGTGTGTATCTGCGAGTTTGACGTCCATAGGGCCGTGCATCGTAATATTATTTCTATAGTAAAACCAACAAGATGCACCAACGTATCAAATTTATTTTATTTTGGAATGACACTCTACATGTTTCGGACGGTCTTTCCGTCCATCATCAGGAGTTCAAGACTGTACATACAGCAACAGGCTTTTGTCAGACAGATGCTGCTGTCTGCTTGCTAGCAAGCATACAGCAGTATCTGTTTGTTGCTGTATGTACAGTCTTGAACTCCCGATGATGGATGGAAAGACCGTCCGAAACATGTAGAATGTCATTCCAAAATAAAATAAATTTGATACGTTGGTGCATCTTGTTGGTTTTACTATAGAAATAATATTATCTGCGAGTGTAATGTGAACTTTGTTCTTGGCTGTGGAATTGTGGCTGACGCGAGCCATGAGGGCCGTTATGATTTGGTTAAACGGACTGACTGCAATATTCATGATGGATAAATACCGACGTGATGTCAAGCGTTAACAAACAACTGTCGTCATGACGAACTGCAGTAATTATAATGAAATGCATCGAGGTTGTTAGTTGCTAATAACACGTAGGCCTGATGTTATTAAAAGGGTACATTAAGTCATATGTGCAGGATTTCTCACTGCCGTTGTACAGTGGCGTTACGGACTATTGCTTTTCTGAAACATAGGCTATGTGAATGATAAATGCGACGAAACTTAAGGAATAACGGGCGCTGAAATAAGAATGGATATTTCAATCTAACTGGGGCACGTGGTGAAGCAGTTGGTTGAGTCACTGCGCTACAAGTCGGAAGGTCGCGGGTTCGATTCCCGATGTTGTCATTGGAATTTTTCATTGACATAAACCTTCCGGCCGCAGTATGACCCTGGGATCGACTCAGCCTCTAACAGAAATGAGTACCAGGAATATTTCCTGGGGGTAAAGGCGGCCGGTGCGTAGGGCTGAAACCTTACCACCTTTATGTGCCGATTTTCTTGAAATCTAGGAGCCTCAACCTCCTGGAACCCCTGTCCAGGCCTTTAATGGGATTGCTTTACTTATTTCAATCCAATTAAACTGTCTGTCATCAATTTCATATACGCGCGGTTTGTGGAAATGCTGACAAAGTAGATTAACCAAGAATTCACAGGGTTTCAGGTTCGATCCCAACCCTCGCCAATAATACTACAGTTACAGATTTCAATTTTAATAGTGACCAATCCAATGAAAACGGAAGTACAGCAAAGTTAAGAATAGTCGTGACTATCAAAAACACCAGACTGTGCGCAGTGTCTGACATACGTAGTACTCTGGTTCACATCTTGAGGGACTCATTACATTTCATCTGTCTGCCATCAACAATAACGGCACAGCCGAGACGAAGGAAAAATGTGCCCTGAAAATATAAACTCTCTCTTACTTTAATGTTGACATTACCGTCATGCGGTGCGCCGTTTTCACAAACGAGTCTCTGAGAACTGAGTCATGGCGGTATACTCGTAATAATCAGTTTTGCAGTGGGAGAGGTACTGCTGCCTAACTGAAGGGACCGACGGTTGGCAGTGTTATCATTATACCTGCTGAGAAGGCAATGCTACTGGTGGCAGAGTTTTAATTGAAGTAGAGATTAGTTTCAAGTTAAGATTTGAATTAGTTCAGAATTTTGACTACCATCACAGTTAATCGACCTCGAAATCCATTAAATGACGTAAATTCTCTGGCAGTGCGATTTTTATTTTGCGCGGGATCAGTTTTGACGTCATAGAAGGCACGGATTTCGGCTCTTAAGTGATGACAGTTAAAAGCAAACTTCTTTGAGTTGACTTCTTTGAACGCAAAGTTGTAACTGGGATTGTATAAGAACAACGCTGTGAGGATGTATGGGGGGGAATGGAGTTGTAACCATAAGCAACCTTAACTTCGACACTGGATGTATGTTAGTAGCCACCTTCACCTCCTGGCCGATGCACGCCAAGGCAAAGAGCCCTCATATCCGTTGTATAGGAAGTTGCTTGAGCCCTCGAACTGATCTGGAGGTATGAATCAGGAATTTGAAGATATTGCGGTCACGCGAAATGTTGTGGTGTGATGGTGATTGATGTATCACAGTACCTGTAATTGATTTTTTGTTTATACAAATTTTTCAACTGAAGATGCTATACACAATAAAATACGAAGGGGAGATTTGTTCTGTAGTGGATGAAAATATGGATTTCGAAGGAAGTTTTCGGACATTTTGAAGGTGATGTGCCAGTATTCACTGGTACAGGCTGGTGACAAATATGGACATCGCTGTCTGTTCGTTCCAACCGAACTTCTCAGTACATACAACACTTTATTGTTACATCAACCTGATCGGATACAAGTAGACATACTAGAAAACACAGTCTGCTTACTCGGTACCCTTACGTTGAAAGTGAAACGCCAGTGACGTCACAGTCACCGGTTTCTGTGGCCACGACATGAGGCAGTGACATCACAACCACCGGTGTCTGTGGTCACGATATTAGGCAGTGACGTCACAGTTACCAGTTTCCATAGTTACGATTGAGGATGGTCTACCTAATGCGATATACGTCGCTCATATGGAATGAGAGATGTATTTTGTACGATTGTTCACATATTATTTTGACAATGTAATTTCGGTAAGTTGGCTTAAGCGATTTATTGTTTTGTGATGTTGGGAATAAATTGGAAACTTTTGGTGTGATTGATAATTTCAGTATTATTTAATAAGCAAGATTCAATGAAATATTAAATAGTGGGATCGGCATTGGCAACTTCCTGATAATGACAGAGTTCCATATGAAATTGTTGTATTCGGTCGGGCTGTTGCTGTGTTCATCTGTTTTTAGCGAATTTAGTATTTGCACCGAAACTGTTCCCTTAGTGTACTTGCTGTTCTAAATCCAATATTCAATATCGTGATCGCAACAGTAGTGTTTATTTGAAATTTTATGTGCTAGTACATTTTGTAGGTCTTTTGGTTGTTTTTATCAGTTCTTATATTCCAAGCCCGATTGTGGCGCACTGTCTGTTCTGAGTCCGGTGTGAGTTCCTGGGGAATGGGAACTGCTTCGTGAAGTCTAACTTTGTGTATGCGGACATGGCTGCTGAATGAATTATAAGACTTGTCCTCATCCTCCCGAGTAGAACGGTACAGCCTCTCATGACTAGATCCTGCGTGTCTTCACACCACAGAATTATTAAGCATTAGAGCTGGTTAACTTTAGACTTGAAATATGTACATCAGAGGGCCAGGTAATTTCGAAGTTACAGTATTTGGAAGTTTCCCTTCTTCTTTGGTTTCGTATTTTATTTATTTCTGGTAAGGATCTGCTGCTAACAAATCTAATCAACAGAATAAAGAAGTAACAAGAATAAAATCTACATTTTCTTCCCTGAAATACTAATTCATTTGTGTACATGTAACTTATATGGTTGCGCTTTTCATTTCAAACGCCGTAATCAGTCAGGAATTGGTAATATATATCGGGGAATTGACAGCGTGTTTACCACATAAATTGTGCACGTATTTTTTGACAATTAACGGCTGGCTGCTTCTATGCGTAAGAACAATTCATAACATTAGGAAACTTCTGTGCTTGTTAAAATAACATGACAGACATTCGTGTGGTTCTAGGTCAAAGTAGTTTCATTTTTGAAGTTCGTGTTTGTCCGTTTCAAGTCATTTTGTATTTATGTGTGACGCCAACTGTAAAATCTTAGTAATTAGCCAACTTAATGCACAAAATCTTATTTTATAATAAGTTTATTATATGCCTCTACATGTAGAGGCATATAATAAACTTATTATAAAGCAAGATTTTGTGCATTAAGTTGGTTAATTGCTAAGATTATACTGAGATTCAAGGTCAGCAAAACATCACAACTGTAAAGTTTAACAAGATAGGCAATCTACGTGTAATGTAACATTGAGGAGCGTTCGCGTAACCATTTTTGCCGTGGAAAAGCCATAAGTATCAAATATTTTGAGTGTGTGTGTGTGTGTGTCTCTATTCTTGCCTCATTTATCCGGCGCGCAATGCGCATCTTTTCTGGCATGGTGTTATTTTCCGTCTGTGGCCTGTTTGGCTGCACCATGTTTTTCACATTTTCTCAAAAAACGGCGCGGGTTTCGAAAAAAAATAAGTTGTTAAGCGCAAAATTGTACGTTTTGATTTTCTGCACGAATTTTGTCTGAAACATCTCTCATTTGAGAAGGACTCAGCGATATATTATCATAAATGCACGTAGGTCTTCGTGTGAAACAACATTTACGAGGTGTGGCAATAAAGAAACCGGATTCATGCTCTAACCCTTTATTGGAAAAAAATCAGACAATCGAAATGTTATCCCCTTTAATGTAGTCCCCTCCCCGATCCCTACACCGCTCCATGCGAATTTTCCACTGTTGGAAACAGTGCTGCAGGTCATTTTGTGTTAAGCTGTTCAAGAGTTGCGTCGCTTTTGCTTTCACTGCATCCACGGACTCGAACCTGGTTCCTTTGAGCGCAGACTTGATTTTCGGGAAGAGAAAAAAG
>Ga0123354_10013208_pt1 | contig 12808 bp, 6 predicted proteins | sample TergutLab28metaG_2_FD_97872 | JGI IMG/M metagenome (GOLD analysis project Ga0123354, IMG submission 97872) | Labiotermes labralis P4 segment gut microbial communities from Petit-Saut dam, French Guiana - Lab288 P4 | ecosystem: Host-associated > Arthropoda: Insects > Digestive system > Gut ...
CCATCTCATTCTTCTCGATTTTATCACCCGCACAATATTGGGTGAGGAGTACAGATCACTTAGCTCCTCGTTATGCAGTCTCCTCCATTCCCCCGTTACCTCGTCCCTACTAGGTCCAAATATAAATATTATATATTATAAATAATAAATAAAATAATAAATTGTATTGTATTGTTCTTACGGCACGTACAGCGGCTCTATCATTTTTCCAAAATCCAGCTCACGACGACGAATCGAATCCGCAAGCGATTCTAATCCGCATCTGATTTTTTAGCCCTCTGAAACTGTAAAAATGGTGCGGATTAGATTCGAGAATATACGTTACGTCTAGAAAAAAAAACTCTCCCGCTCTATACTGTAAACCAGTAAGACTACCTTCCCATTTGACACCCAACGCAACAAAAACTACAGTACCAAATCCAAAGTACACATCACGCAAAGTGTGATAATCTTGTTATAGTAAGACAACGGGGTAATTTCACGCTACAACCCACATGGGCCAACCAGGAAACAAACGTCTAAATTGACAAACTATTCAACATTATCTCAATCGAAACTTAAGTTCAAACAGAATAATGAACTTAGGCTTAGCAATTAACCAACTTAATGCACAAATTCCTGTTTTACAATAAGTTTATTAAATGCCTCTACATGTTTCGAGCATTATGTGCTCGAAACATGTAGAGGCATATAATAAACTTTTTATAAAACAAGAATTTGTGCATTAAGTTGGTTAATTTCTAAGATTATACTGAGACGCACGGTCAGCAAAACATCAGAATAATGAACGTCGGTAATGAAACTTCCCAGGCTCTACAGTCTCGTGCTGGAGTCTGAACGACTATACTAATATTCTGACATGTTTGTTTGTTTGTGTGTTTGTTTTTGGCGCGACAGCCCCCTCCCCCCATTGGGCCAGGGCCTCCTCATTCACGAGGTTTCTAGATCACACACAACGACGCACCAGAGTCGGTACGACTCCTCTGGACGAGAGATCAGCTCGTCGCAGAGACCTCTACCTGACAACATACAACACTCACAACAGATAAACGGCCATGCCCCCGGTGGTAATCGAACCCACAATCTCAGCAGGCGAGCGGCCGAAGACGTATGCCTTAGACCGCGCGGCAACTGGGACCGGCTTGCAATGTTTGTAAGTTCAGTATATTATCGGCTGCATATGAGTACCCATCTTTACGGTTCAACTATCACGTACAAACGAAAGAAAAACTTACGGGTGTGACCTGCCAACAGAAATAATGAAAATAAATCATAGCAAAGTAACGGAACTGGGGAGGGTGTAAACATAAGGTGAATCCGAGCCCCACACAGTAATGCGGTACATGTACTGTACCTACTACAGGGGTTCGTGATTATGATGCAGCGAACATAATTACAAAAGCCGGCCAGCTTAGACCAGTTCAGCTCTTACACCGGATTCAAGCACCGTCCTACATTCAAAGCCCCGTATTCGTAACTGCTAGATGTAACAGTTCACCCTGTAACATGCCATGAAGTCACGGGGCACAAGGGGAAGGGAAAGTAAAACTCTGCCTTTTCTTTACTCTCGGGGCTAGAAGCGGGTGGGTGGTCAACGTCACTCCCCGACGGATTTACACCCGGGAAAGAGAATCGGTAACCACGACGCAATAGGCTAGGAACGCCATGTGCGTTACACCAACTGCGCTACTCCCGGCCAACCTTGGAAGATGCTGCTGCAAACCTGACAGGCCACTTGAGGCGAATGTAACACTGCGACAACACGTGTGCTGTTCACTGCTAGCTAATATAACGGACAACCGGCGCACGTACACATTGCTGGATGATGCTTAAGAATGCTGAGTACATAATAATCTAGCAGGGACATTCTGATATTTCACCTCAAGTCTGAGGCCCACACGGCCTCCCATTCAATGAGCACCGCGACTGTTTTCCGAGTGTAAGGCAGCCGGGGCGTGAAGCTCACCATTCAGATCCCATTCGCGCTGACGTTAAGAATGAGTGGAGTTATACCTCTGGTCACCTATACAGCTACATGGAGCCGACAGAATCTATTCATGATGGATACCGCAAGAGTTGGCTGAAGCTTCTGTCTCTTAGCTCGGGATGTTCCCGGGTACAAGCATCGACTGGTAACCGACTATCCCAACTTAAGCCCTTACTGATTCTCCTTCGACCATCTCAATAAATTCTGGGATAATATCCTCAAATTATACAAGGTTTGTTTCCTTCAACACATTGCCAAATTCATCATTCGCCAAACATCCATTCGACGCTACATAGTAATGGCGTCATATATACATATACAGCGCCGTTGAACATACAATAAATAAATACACCAAGGTCTTGTTCTACGCCCTCGTTGTGTTTCTGAAGTCGTCGGTGTACATCAAAAAGGCTAACCCAAAAACTGTATTCCCACCAAAAAAAAAATAATAAGACGAACAAAAGCCAGCCACACAGCGTTGGCCGAAAATGAGACGATGTAAATTAAGTGCCCTAAATTTACAATGGGCGTTAAAGGGGGAAAAGGGGCCCAGAACAAACCGGAGTACAGCAAGGCCTCGGTGTGTATAAATCGCAACTGGCTCCAACAGCAGGACTAGATCCGGGACTGTCCCGAATATTACGGTACAGCCACGAATGCTTCGCACTACTTATTGAACGGGCCGCCCCTTTCACACGTTCCTTCTGTGTTCACTTTTTAAAAGTAAAATTGTGTGGGCTGTAACATCTACTGCTGCTTTATACCTATGGCAACCTGTAAATTCCACTGCTGGAAATCTTACTTCACAAATATTCGCTACGGAAGTATGAAATGCTGCACGGTGACAAAACTGTTAATGAACAGGTCTCGACCGGGTCTGTCAGATAACTACGTCTTGTGTCAGTGTTTAGAAGGCTAATGGTGCACCTTGGTCACCGCTACACCGTGTTTGAGTTAAATCAGTAACACCGACACCTGTCTGTCCTTCCGCCACAATCAGAAATCAATGTGATGAAAAGGCCGGCTTTATCGTCTGCGCTGTACACCACAAAGAGAAGCCCAAACCTTTCATGTTCGCAATAAATACACACATCCCTGCTTTGCCTCAACCAGCCAATGTCGTCGTTTAGCGATGACACTGGCTGGAACTGCACACTCTGTTCTGTCTGACAAACAATAAATCAAGCAGCACTATGCAACAGTTCCTTTGGCGCAAGCTGATTCTACATCAGTTACTCTTTAACTCCACCCGGCTGTGTACTCCCTGAGACGCTTACAGTAGCTCAGCTGATCAAGACATTCCCAGTCCTTTATTTCCGGCCCCGTCCAGACCGACCCTGGGGCCCACCCAGCCTCCTATACAATGGGTACTGGGTCTTTCCCGGGGGTAAAGCGGCCGGGACGTGGCGTTGACCACCCACCTCCATCTAACGCCGAAGTTAAGTAAAGAGTAGAGCTATGCCTCTACTCCCCCTTTGGGCCTTCGTGGCCTGTTCTACGGTGAACCTTACCCCGAGGCTCTTCTTAACGGTGCTCAACAGCACACAGCTACTGCACAACGCTGTTAACTAAACAATAAATAAATAAATATGTCAATTCGAAATATCCTCTCCACCTCGGTAATTCAAAAGTACCCCCCCCCTTTCATATATATCTGCACACGCTACATACGAACACGTCAGTAACGTCACACTATATGAGTTACAGAATGTTTCTCGTCAGGCTCACGGACGACGATCACGTCTCAATGGCGCTATCTGGCCTTCGAGTAAAAGCACTTTTCCATCTCAGTCCATGTTTCAAACTCTGTGTTTTCACAGAACGGCTTGCGATAGCACGGCAAAATTTATATGACAGAGGGGCGAAGGGGGCCAAAAAACTGTACAACTGAATTTCATCTACCAGTACTTAAGAATTACGTTCCCATCTCACAGGAAACACAGAAGGCCTCCATTTCACAGACCAATCGATTAATGCCGCTCAAGGAAATAACTGTTTTTTTTTTTTAGAGAATCGTACGAAATACAAACATCGTTAGAAAAAAATTAGGTTTTCTGTTAATACCCAAGCAGGGGATACCCAAAGCAAGCAAAGCGCTCTGAAGGCTGGCATTCAGTTATTCTACATTTCACCATCAAATTTTAATGTTATGTAGCCTCGAATAGAAAACATCGTGACCAATAAACGGGTGAATGCAAGGGGAATCGTCCACTGCCTTGGAAACCCCACGTAATGATTTGGTCACTAACAGGTCCCTAAGGAGTCAGCCGTTTTGCGGCCATGATAACCCACTCAACAAGCAAAAACTTCTAGACGCCAGTCTGCAATTACATCAACCACTCTAGCGCCGCTATTCGAAAATGTCTGATGTATCCACAACTGTATAAACAACATTCAAATTGGGTGATTCAATTTACGAACGGGTCCAAAATGAAAACATTACGTGTCCGTTTGTAAAGCCGGTGTGTGGTCACAGCCTCTCCAGGTACGTACAAAGTAGAAATGCAAGCAGAGTACAATTATGGCTGCCTTTGTTGTTTCATCTGCTGGCTAATTAACAATTCCATGCAGGGAATGAGACAAACACGCGGGGCCTGTGAAATGGAAAGTTGATGGACTTTACAACGGGGCTTTGTCAGGGCTACCTTAAAGCTCAGAGACACGAGATCACCGCTGGACAAGAGAAACTGCGTAAAGAGCTGACAAGAAATAGTGAAAAGTAAGATGAACCACGTTGTTAAAAAGGTACAAACATTTCCGAGAAACCTGCTGCCCACAAAAAACAAAAAGACGTAATAACGTCACTACGGAGAACCAGTCCGGTACATACAAACTCTCCGAAAATCTTGCAACCACCTCATAATTCTGAGCGCCAGGAGGGTGACAAGAAGAATGTACAGTCCTAATTTTGATGTTTTAATGACCGTGCATCTCAATATAAGCTTGGTAATTAACCAACTTAATGCACACATAATAAACTTATTATAAAACAAGAATTTGTGCATTAAGTTGGTTAATTACTAAGATTATGTAGAGTCCAGTTGAAATGTGATGGCACACTGTGACGCATGGGAGGGGAAGTGAAGGGGAAACTGGCGAATGGAGTGGGCAGCCTGTACTCTTCACACTACCACGGAACATGGTGTATCCAGCATTACTACCGCTGATGTGCACACCACGGCTGCCAGTAGTCGACTGAACTGACGCCCCCGCCCCGTCCGTTTCGCCGAAAGACGAAATCTGGTTTCTATGCGTGTGCCATCACATTTCAAACGCAGCCTACCACACTGAAGACCCACAAATATTTGGCGTCACCGCATAAAATTTAGTCGCCACGTCGACTTAGCGCCCGGCATCTGTGTGACCACTGTAGTGCTGAAATGTACACATAAGCAAGGTCGGTCACTGACACATTCTACGGCACTAATAAAGCAAAATATATGGCCTGTTACTCTTTCCCTCGAAACTACAGACACGCACCTCGGAGTTGTAAGAAAACATCCTCAAGTTCCGCCCTCTTTAACCCGGTAGCCAGTGAATATGAGGCTGGATGAGGCTATATCCATGTGCTGTGCCACGGTGCCTGGCCTTGCACTGTACCAAACGAAGGACATGACAGAGTGACTGTACCAAGAAGGCCTACACTTAACAGGCGCCAAGAATTGTATTAATTATGCAAATAGGAAAGAACAAAGAGAGAATTTCTCCCCTTTATCCCACTGACGTCCCTAACGATAAATAAAGAGTCCCAGGGGCTGTGGGAGAAGAGGCTTGTAATTGCTTATGTCAGACGCAGAGCGCCGTAACTAGCATCCTGCCTGATAAGGCATGTGTGATGTTCGTTCACAAAATTGCAGCACCGAGTTTTCAGTAAACCTCGTGCACATGTAAAGCCCCTGTGCACGCCATGAAGGGGTACCGCGGGACAGCATACAGCACTACATGCAGTGGCTAACTTCACCCTCCGATCTCTTTACCGCCGCGAAAATAACCCCGGACCGTCCAATTCCTAGCCTGGTCTCTATACTGACTACGCTAGAATATACAGAACAGAATACTCTCAGACTGCTGATTCGGAGCTATAAGGAACAGATAATACGAAAACCGACAGTAAGTACTTACTGAGACTGCCTACGCGTACTCATCGAATTTTGTTACTTTCGTCGTTGTGATGGTGTTTATATTATTATTATTATTATTATTATTATAGAATTTCTCACTTCTCAGCTTTGGCTGGGAAATATTCACCTACCCTAGGATTAGGCTCGGTTGTCTTATTTGTAGTTTAAAAAGTTTCTTACAATTGAACATGTGCCAAGAATTACAGACTTTTGCAGTTGTATATATATGTATTGGGGTGCAGGTTAAGTCTTGTTGGACTTTGTGATAGTGACTTTGGAATTACTCCAGTAGATAATATTACTATCGGTATCACTTCCATTCTGTTACGGTCAAATCGTGCAATGTATTGCTACGTTAGCTACTGGTATGTATTCGTAGCTACGGATGTGAGGATACGTGGTTATTTTTCGAAGCCAAAAGAGGACCGCGAGCAAAAAGCTTTGGAAAACATTGATCTAGCGTAATGTGAGGTATGAGGTGCCTTACAGCAGAACAGTCAAGTCTTCTGGGTTGTTACGACATGTCGCCTGGTATACAGTCATCGACATTTCGAAGGAAACCAGCTGAGGCCGGATCGGTGTTCAGCTAACCTAACATGGAACACTACCGCCAGGGGAAAGAAAAAGAGTTCTCAAAAACTGAAAACTTTAAAAAGTTGCAGGTTCTAAATTGTCGTCCTCTTCTATACATCCAACCCGCAAGGGTAGAAGGTAAAGACTTCAAACTGTCTAAACTGTCTACCGACTGCCTAGTCAAACCAATATTTCCTGCTCCCTAGCAAGTACCAGTTCCTCGAACAGCTTCTGATTGTACACCACAATACGCTTGTGTGTGTCGGACTTAAGGTTGCCCTAAGTTCACAAAGTATTGCAAAACTAAGCGCAACGGGCCTGCTTCCTTATTAAGTCGGTAGGACTATGTTTAAAGCCCACATGTCAATACAACTTTAGACCCAATCTATGTGTACACATATGGACGCAACGGCGAACTAGTGCTCTTGCTCACGAGCACGATTCAGGCCGTGATAATGACTTTGCAGGTTACACCACTATTACGGTCAGGTGACCGTGCATCGTGATAAATTCTTATAATAAAACCAACTAGATGCACTAATTTCTCAGATTTATTTTTGGAATGAAACTCTACATGTTTCGGACAGTTCCTCTGTCCATCATCAGGAGTTTTTCACTGTACACACAGCAATGATATATGTCATACAGCTTTGCTGACAGCAATATCAGGACGGATCCGTCCTGATCTTGCTCGCAAGCTGTATGATATATACCATTGCTGTGTGTACAGTGTAAAACTCATGATGGACAGAGGAACTGTCCGAAACATGTAGAGTTTTATTCCAAAAATAAATCTGAGAAATTAGTGCATCTAGTTGGTTTTATTATAAGAATCAAGTTACACCGTTTCGACTCAACTGCTGTCGTCTCTTTAGAGGACAAGTCAATTCTGTTACGCAAGATGTAATTCACTTCTGAATTTTGTCTGGTTACAGTTTTGCGTCTAAGTTTGACTCTAAGCTGGTTACGAACTGAACATATGACAAATGGCAATCAGTGGCATGTAAGACACATATACTTTTGATATGATTTACATGTTTAATCCACAACTGTCGTTCGAAGCTGTACTCATGGGTAACGGCCAGAACTTTAATTTCTAATTAAGTATTCTCGTAATGTGGAGACCTTCAGTTTTCAGTGAACCTAACCTTAAAACTTCCCGCGTGCACCACTCGTACAAGACTGTGGCGAAACTCGAGTGATAAATCAGTATATGCTACAGAATTCTGCATTCTCTCAAAGCAAAGTTCGCCAACCAATAAAGGCAATAATCACACGTTTAACAGCAGCATAGGAGAGTGTAAACAGATCCACACGACTGCAATAGCAACGTTTCGGGAAAAATGAGATGCCCCGAAACGTCGGTAAGAATTACCACTACTTGCTGCGTAATAAGCCCAGAAGAGCGCAGTCCCAAATGCATGTCACACTTATTCAGCCGAAACACACACGTACTGGCATACTGATGAATTAACCAATTTCCAACCTTGCAGTTAAATTTAACCCACAATTTTGAGTAATTTACAATATTCCAGCGATGACAAGGGAACGGTTTTTGGGATATTAAAGTCCAGCCACAAGGTACGAAAGTATTGTTTGTATAAATCTACTAGGATAATCAATGATACGCAGTATATATAATGATGTATTTGAAATAGTATCATATTACTACTATATAATCGCGTACACACGTAAAATCCCCACCAAACCAATTTTACACCCAATTAAATAAAAAAAAAAACAAACAAACAACACACAAACCTGCACTAGTAACAACGCTGGAAACGACTCAATGCGCACGCGCGTACAAACATCCCGCTTCGCCCTTTATGAAGATTACAGCAGATTCTGTGGCCAACCTTTCCACCTTTTACGCCTAGCAGTTTACGTAACACCAAGTTCAAGGGTCAGAATGTGTACATTCTGACCACGTAATGCAGTAAAGTGCTTTTATGTGTCTCAAAATAAACCAGCTACTATTGCCCTACACAGTACTGACTGATTCGTTTGTATAACCAAAACGGAGTGTTCACTACACGGTACGAACTGGGTCTTTTCAACAGCTAACTCATCGTTAAAGGGTTAACCATTTACGACGAAGCGCAGACTGCTTTACTTAAAAGACCAGTTCGTACCGCGCAGTGAACACTTTATCTCTGTTATAAAAACCAGTCACTTACGTTGTATAGAGCAGAAGTCGCTGTTTGTTCTCAGATAAATACAAAACAAATAATTACAGTGTGGTCAGGAAGTACAATTATGGAATGTTAAACCTATTGGTGCATCACATAATCAGTAGGCTTTAGAAGGTTAATCCACCTGCATCGTAATGCGCAACGACCTGTACATCGAACGCGAAGCGAAAGTTTCAAGTGAAGTATGCACGCCGCTGGGATATGCTGAGCGGATTTATAGGTCAGCGCGACCCTTAAATTCCATATTGGATACAGCCGTTGAATATCGGTCCATTAAAACATTAAACTTCTCGTTTATAATTAAAGTCTGTAAAGTAAACGCATTCATGAACACTTCGGGGGGGTCGAGGGACGAAGAGTAAAGCTCATTATTCTGGCAATACTTCGCTGTTTTCTGTAGCTGATGTAGAGCGCAGTAACTGAGCTAAAATGGCTTCCTCAAATATGCGGGTAGAATTGTTCAAGTAAAAAACATTTTTGAATTCTTTCTCTCACAATGTGCACAGAAAAAAATCTCTGCTCTTTTGTTCCAAACTGCGAGGACAGCCTCGGGATAGAACGTTGTGACCTCTTTCAGCGATAATCAGAGAACTCATTACGTCAGTGGATTGTAAATGAAAATGGTCATTACGCTCGGTTTTTATCGCGGAGCACTGGCTGCAGAATGGCACAGATTTACCATCCTTTAAGTCTAGCTCAACAAGGCACGTGGGCTATGGCAGTTTAGAGGATCGGGTATGAATCAGATGGTAGCAGAATTAAGCTGTTACTGTCTCAATGAAAACGGGGTGGAAAATCAGAAATACATATCCCCATTCGTACACAATTTAGCGTCCCAAAACAGTACTGCCTATACAACTGGTGGTGTAGCACTGCTAGAACAAAAGCCCAACATTTAGCTCTTTTCAAAGTTACATCTATTCAATTTACAGCTCCATTACCTACATTATTTATATCATATCCCATGTAATATTAATTATCCCATAAATACAGTTCGAACCAACGGATACACACAGTTTTGTTCAAGTCACAAAATTACAACACACCAGCTTCCACATGTTACGAGCCCCTCTGGCCCATCATCACGGGGTGCATACAATTATACAGAACATAAATTTAACGTTTTCTGCATGTAGCTGCCGAAAACTCCTCATTGTGTAATATTTACGTTGGAGCCGGGACAGCGTAATCGGTATAGCGACTCGCTACGGCCTGAACGGTCCGGGGATCGAATCCCTATGGGAGCGAGATTTTCCGCACCTGTTCAGATCGACTCTGGGGCCCACCCAGCCTCCTATACAATGGGTTCTGGGGGTAAAGTGGCCGAGGCGTGGCGTTGACCACCCACTCCAATCTAGCGCCGAAGTTAAAGAAAGAGCAGAGCTATACCTCTATCCCCCTTGTGGGCCTTCGTGGCCCGTTATAGGGTGAACTTTACCTTCTTACCTTTTATGTGATATTTACGTCGTGGATCGAGCTGTGCACTGAAAAACTATAAAATATAAAACATATTACAAAAATTATTTAAAAGTTATAAAATATTGCTCATTGCGGCTATGACATGTACACATTTGTATTTTTTATTTTAACGCGGTTTGTATCTCCCTTTATACACGTCACAGCCCGCAATGGGCGATATTTTATAACTTTTACGTGACTTTTGTAATATCATGTTTCAAATTTTACAGTGTTCAGTGCACAGCTCGATCTACTACATAACACACAGTGATGAGTTATCGGCAGTTCCGCTACATACGTAAAATGTTAAGCAACTGTTATGTACAATTGTGCGCTCCCTGACGATGGGCCAGTGAGGCTCGAAGCACGTAGGAGCTGGTGTGTTGTAATGCTGTGGCTTTAATAGAACTGTGTGCATCCGTTGGTTCGAACTGTAGTCATTGAACTAATGCACGGAATGGAAGAAGTGAAATTACTATACCATCTTCCACTCACTTATACAGTCCCTTCCACAAATAAGATTCACAGTTAATTCACTCTTTACGTTCTCGTATTGTTGAAGACATAAAACGAACACACACTACGTCATTTTCCAACATAACACGCAATATCAAATTTCCTTAACTCTAAAAACTACGCAGTACCGTGCCAGAGGTCAGGTGCTATCATCGCCGGAATATCGCCGCGGACTGCAGAGTTCAATCTCGGGCCGGTCCACGTGCTATTTGCCACAACGTAACTCAAGCAAATGTACTTTGTTCTGTCAGCATGCTCGTTTGTCTGCAACTGACGCTACACAATCTGGACAACTGACAGCAGTTAAGCACATCACACACAAACGCGCACATTCGAACTCAACCGTGTACTAGAGCAGCGACTTTTATACTTTTGCTTCGTGGTGGCTGATGAACTGTAACACCCCATCCAAGGGTGTTTGTTATATAACTGCATCGCGTGCGTGCGGAATTGGGGGGGGGATCTTTAATAACTCCACCGCCAAAGACACAATCTTCGAGCTTCACTTAAGCGCATTCATTACTACCTTATTGTTAGCAGACATAAATTAAGACGCCCAGTCTGGTATCCCCAAGCCCCTTTTAATCACAACTCCCCATGGACCTCTGCCCCTTCCACCAACAGCATGTTACAATCGGACCTTAATTATTTACAGGGCTTCGCTGTGGGGCTTATTACAGCACTACTGTGCTACGTGACACCCTGTGTCTGGCGGTAAAACAACGCACACACACACACACACGCTCGCACACACACACACACACACACACACACACACACACACACACACACACTCCGACTTACGTAACTGCTACGTTCCGCGAAGTACAGCGCAAGTCGATTTTTTGCGCAATTCGGAACTGAGCATACATCCGGCCAACTGTACCGTGTATGTACAGTATGCAAGGAAGGCCAGCTAAAATCCAACGCACTGGACCCTAATCGGCCGCAGCACGACCGCCCCACGGCCTGTTTTATCGTCCAGCAGTATTCCTCCGCCACCGTCGTCTCACTGTGCTTTCAATCCCGCAAGAAAAAGTTCGGCGCGCATTTCAGAACGCTTATAATGTATTTCGTTTTATTTTGCTTACGTATGAAATATGAAATTGCGTTACGTGGGGGAGTGTCTGTATCAAACTGGCATACAATAGGCCTGCAAGCGTTCTTTGCAAGACGTAATGATTTTTCAACGGTCATGCCTTCTTCGTACGCCCCACAGCTAGTGGTAAGGATATTCCTGTTCTTCCGTGCGCTTGATCTCCCGAAGACTTCGATCGAATATGCTATAAGAAGTCTACATTACAGTAACCATCACATTGACAAAGAATTCTCACGGTATATAAAGGTTAGCCCTGACCGTATAGTAAGCCATTTTCGCTGCCACGCCACCTTTCAGGAATGTGGATTCCGTTACATGCTCCAACGTCAGCAGTAAGCATACTGCTAAAAACATATCATCCGCGCTGGACAATAAAGCCCACCATTTACAACACTCTTGCGCCTTCCAGACTCACCACCGCGCCTCCATTTATATCCCTTCTAAGCAACGCGTAAAGCTGCCGCTCTGCAGGCAATTATGCCAAATGGGGCAACACAAATACAGCTACACTCATTCTTAACGACACTAGGTACATGAAGGTGGTCATCTTCAAGATCCGGCCGCTTTGTCCTCGCAAAAAGAGCTCTCAGTGTCCATTAAAGAAGAAGCTACACGAGCCCCTCAGCCGGTCCAGACGTTTTGGAAAGGAGAAAATATCTCCACGTGTAGAGAATCGAACCAAGAATCGTAGAATCTTATGCGTATTGTGGTTCAGCCTACACTCGGATACCACATTACCAACAGACAATCCCGCTACATAACACCAGCACGCCTCAAGTCAGCCTACACAACACAACAAGTACTCGCTAGCTCCTGAAGATGGACGTATTAACGTCTGAAACATGTTGAGCAATATATA
>Ga0123354_10013212_pt1 | contig 12805 bp, 13 predicted proteins | sample TergutLab28metaG_2_FD_97872 | JGI IMG/M metagenome (GOLD analysis project Ga0123354, IMG submission 97872) | Labiotermes labralis P4 segment gut microbial communities from Petit-Saut dam, French Guiana - Lab288 P4 | ecosystem: Host-associated > Arthropoda: Insects > Digestive system > Gut ...
GAATATCTGCATGACCGGGTTCCTTAGTTAGTGGAGAGGAACGCAAAACGCGCAAGCGTTATGAAGCCGATGACCACTATGGCCGCCGCGACCAGGGCATCCTTTTTGCGGAGCCCGGGACGCCCCTCGATGCCGACAATGCCCCACTTGACCATGATGCGGTAGAACCCGATGCCGGTATGCAGCCACACCATGGGGATGAACACGATGTAGAAGCCTATCCAGCCCACGCTGTCCTGAAGACGCAGGGCATTTTTCGCGGCGGTGATGGGCAGGTCCGTCAGCACGGTCCACAGATGGATGGAGCCCATGACGAGGATCACCATGCCCGATACCGCCTGGATGACCCACAGCCAAGTGTCCATGTGATGCATGCGCCTGGCGTTGGCCAGCATGACGCCCTGCTGCCTGGAGGCGAAGGGGATCTTGCGCGCGGCCAGGACAAAGTGGACCAGAAGCAGGATGAAGATGATTGGGCCGCCGATCTGGGCCATGCCGGTGGCCTCAAAGGCCTTGGAGAAGCCGTCCATGAGCGCCGGACTGATTATGACGCTCCCGACAAAGACCAGGTGCATGAGCATGAAGAGGACGAGACAGGCCCCGGAGAGCATCTGGAGCCAGTCCAGGAAGGCCGCGCACCGGCAGCCGCCTCTGGGCCGATAGGTGGCGTATGAGGGTGTTGATGACATGCGCGGACCTCCGATTCTGGCGATTATCCGGCGAGTACTTCCGGCCGGTTGGGATCAGGTCCGCGCCGCCGCAGACGGCGGCGCGGACCTGAAGGAGAAGGCGTTTTTTTACGCGTCCGAGGAGGAGATCATGACCTCTTCCGGGGCCGACGCTTCCAAATCCGTTTCACCGCTCAAGACGCGGCGCAGACGGTCCTTGTCCAGCGCCTTTTCCCAGTTGGAGACGACGATGGTGCCCACGCCGTTGCCGATCAGGTTGGTCAGGGCGCGGGCGTTGGACATGAGCCAGTCAATGCCGAGGAGCAGCACGAGGCCTTCCACGGGCAGCGCGCCATGGAGGCTGGACAATGTGGCGGCAAGGCAGATGAAGCCGCCGCCGGCCACGGCGGCCGCGCCCTTGGAGGTGAGCAGCAGCACACCCAGGATGGTCATTTCCTGTCCGAAGGAGAGATCAATGTTCATGGCCTGGGCAATAAACACAGAGGCCAGGGTCAGGTAGATGGAGGTTCCGTCCAGGTTGAAGCTGTAGCCGGTGGGAATGGTCAGACCCACCACGGACTGGGCGCAGCCGGCGTTTTCCAACTTGGCCATCATGCGGGGCAGCACGGTTTCCGAGGAGGAGGTGCCGAGCACGATGAAGAACTCTTCCTTGATGTACAGGAAGAACTTCCACAGGGAGAAGCCGCTCAGCCTGGCGATGATGTTCAAGACGATAATCACGAACAGGAAGCAGCTGAACCACATGAGGCCCACCGCGTACGCCAGGTTTTCGAGCATGTGGCCGCCAAACGAGCCCACGGCGAAGGCGATGGAGCCCATGGCGCCGAGCGGGGCCAGCTTCATGATGTAGCCGATGGATTGGAACAGGCCGTGCGTGAACTGGTCAATGAAGTGGACCACGTTCTCGCCCTTCTTGCCCATGTGCGACAGCGCCGCGCCGAAGATGCACGAGAAGAGGAGCACCTGGAGGATGTCACCCTTGGAAAAGGCTTCCACCACCGAGGAGGGGATGATGTTCAGGATAAATCCCACAGTGGAAAGATGCGACGCGCCCACGGTGTATTTGCCGACCGCCTCCAGCCCCTTGACGTCCGCGGCCAGGCTTGCGGGGTCCACGTTCATGCCGACGCCGGGCTTGAACAGATGCACCATGATAAGGCCGATAATCAAAGCCAGGGTCGTGAGGGCTTCAAAGTACACGAGGGCCTTGACGCCGACGCGGCCGACCTTTTTCATGTCGCCCATCTTGGCGATGCCGACCACCACGGTGCCGAAGATGATGGGCGCGAGCAGCATTCTGATGAGGCCGATAAATCCGGTCCCAAGGGGTTTCAGCTCCTTGGCGAAGCCGGGCAGCACGAAGCCCAGGATAATGCCGATGGCAAGGCCGATCATCACCCGGAGGTAGAGACTCTTCGTGAGTCTGGCCAAACCCCACGTCAAAAAGATGATGAGCACGATCGCCAGAACCGGAACGCTCCACCCCTTCACTCCCGCAGGAAGCGTGGCAAGTATGGTGGGTACGTTGATAAAGCAGAGGGCGACGCCTATCACCAGCAATAGGAGGGGAAATGCGGGACTTTTCTGTGCCATGAATCTTCTCCTCAAGCATACTGCGTTTGAAGGTGGCAAAGAGCAAAAGACATGCCATGAAAAACTGCGGGCAAGGTCTCTGGATTTTGGGGGCGTGTCAAGAGGGGTGCCCTGAATAAGCCGGGCGCGAGAAGAAAAAAGTGTGGCGGCAATGTGTGGCGTAAGCCACGGTTATGTGGTGTGCGCCACATGTTGAGTCAGAATCTATTGGATGGCGAACTTGTCCATGTTCCGGTAGAGGGTCCGCCGGTCCACGCCCAAAAGGCGCGCGGCCTTGGCGCGGTTATTGGCCGCGCTTTGAAGCGCCTTCAGGATGTCCTCGCGCGAGAGGCTTTGTCTGCGGGAAAAGCCGGAGAAAAAAGGTTCCGGCAAGCCAAGCTGGTTCAGGCGGTTGCCGTTTTTGTCCGCGCGCTGGCCGTAAGCCAGCTCCGGCGGCAGGTGTTCCCGGAGAATGTCCCCGCCGGGGCAGAGAATACAGGCGTGTTCCAGCGCGGAGCGCAACTCGCGCACGTTGCCCGGCCAGGGGTAGGTCATGAACACCTTCATCACGTCCTCGCCGAGTTTGCCGATCCGCTTGCCGAACCCCGCGCGAAACTGCGCCAGGAAATGTTCACACAGAAGCGGGATGTCCTCGGTGCGTTCACGCAAGGGCGGCAGATGTATGACCATCACCTTCAGGCGGTAGTAGAGGTCCTCCCGGAAGAGCCCCTGGCGGATTTTGTCGGGGATGTCCGCGTTGGTGGCCGCGAGAACGCGTACATTGGCGCGTCTGGTCTTTGAATCGCCGACGCGCTCGAACTCTTTGCGCTCGAGCACGCGCAGGAGATTCAACTGGATGCGCGGCGAGATGTCGCCGATTTCATCTAAGAAGATGGTGCCGCCCTCGGCGGCCTCGAAGCGGCCGATCTTGTCCCGGATGGCCCCTGTGAAGGCCCCGCGCACGTGTCCGAAGAGTTCGCTCTCCAAAAGGCTTTCGGAAAGCGCGGAACAGTTCACCTTGATGAGAGGCCCTTTGGCCCTGGGGCCGCCGTAGTGCAGGGCCTCGGCCACCAGTTCCTTGCCCGTGCCCGATTCTCCGCTGATGAGGACCGTGGATTCCACCTCCGAGAGCTGATCCAAGACCGCGTAGATGGAGCGCATCACCTTGGATTTGCCGATGATGCCCCGGTGGCTGTGCAGATCGGTCAGGCGTTTTTCCAGGTCGGCCAAGCGGGTGATGTCTCGTATGGCCAGAACCGCGCCCACGAAGTTGTTGTCGGGGTCCAGAAGCGGAGAGGAGTTTATGACCACGGTCTGGCCCGGACGGTGGCCTTTGCACTCCACGCGGTATTCCAGCACGGGCTCCCTGGTTTTCAGCGTCGCCTCCAGCACCGAGAAACAGGCCCGCTTGCAGCGGCCGCCCACCAGATGCAGGGGCTTGCCCCTGGTGTTTTCGCCGCCGATGCAGCAGAGCTCGTTTAAGGCCCGGTTGGTCTGGAGCACGTTCATGGCCGTATCCACCACGATGATGGCGTCCGGGATGGAGCGGAACACGGCCTCAAGATTTAAGCGCAGCCGCTCCTTTTCCTCCATGACCTCTTTGAGCGCCTTGTCCGCGCGGACCCTCTCGGTGATGTCTTGCACCATGGGCAGGTAGTAGAGCGGCTCGCCTTTGGCGCCGCGCACCAGCCCGGCCGAGAGGTGCACCCAGACCACCTGGCCGTCCTTGCGGACGTAGCGTTTCTCAATCTCGTAGTGGTCCACCGCGCCGCTTCGCAGACCGGCGGAACGGGCTTTCGCGTCCGCCATGTCGTCCGGGTGGGTGAGGATGAAGCTGTTGCGGCCGAGGAGTTCCTCCTCCTTGTAGCCGGTGATGCGGCAAAAGGCCTCGTTGGCCCGAAGAAAGGCCCAGTCCAGGTCCAGCATGGCCGCGCCGATGGGGGACTGGTCAAAGGTGCGCCGGAACTTCTCCTCGGACTCCCGGAAGGACCGGCTCATTTCCGTAAGGGCCTGTTCGGCTTTCTTGCGGGCCGTGATGTCCACGTTCAGGCCCTCAATGTAGAGGAGCCTCCCCGCCTCGTCGCGCACCTGGCGGGCGCTGGTGTTGATCCAGCGTTCGCCGCCGTCTTTGCGCTTGAAACGGGTTTCAAAGCTGGTCACCTGTCCGTGCGCCTGGAGCGAGGCCAGGAGATAGTCGCGGTCGGCCGGGTCCACGTAGAGCTGGCTCTTCAGGTCGGTAAAGGAGGAGAGCACCTCTTCCGGGCTCTCATAACCCAAAATGTCGCACAGGGCCGGATTTACGGCGATGAAGCGGCCGTCCGGCGAGGATTGAAAGATGCCCTCCACGGCGTTCTCGAAAAAAGATTCGTATTTGCGCTCGACTTCCCGCTGCGGGGTGAGGTCGGTCAGGGTGAGCACGGTCAGGAGCCCTTGGGGCGTTTTCAGGGGGCTGGACGTGATGAGAACCGGCAGCCGCTTGCCCGCTGCCCCGGCAAGGGTGGTCTCGTACGGGAACTTCGCCGGATGGAGAGGCGTTTGCGGACACAGAAGCCCGTCGCACGCCCGGCCCACAATCTCTTTTCGCGTAAGGCCAAAGAGTTCCAGGGCCTTGGGATTGGCGTGGACAATGACCCCGCTGGCCGGGTCCATCACCAGAACGCCGGCGTCAATGGCCTGGAAAACGTGGAAGGCTTCCGTGTGCGGCATGTCCGTCATTTCTTATGTCCACGGCGTGCGCCTGGCAAGAGCGTCTTTGACACGGCGCGTCCGGCGGTGCATGGAAGCGGCAGCGCACGGATTTTTTTCTTTCCTGGATGTAACGAAACGGCTGTCCGAGGCCGTCTTAAAAGTGGAGACTCTCGTGTGGGCATGACTCCGGTGAGCGACGCGCAGACTGTGGGACGCGTCCTTTCAGGCGATACCGAAGCCTTTGCTCTGCTTGTGCGCGCGCACGAGGAGTACCTGTTCAGGCTTTTGTCGCGCCATTTGCCCCAAAGCGAAGTGGCCGAGGCGGCCCAGGAGGCCTTTTTAGACGCCTACCTGAACCTGGCCAAGCTGCGCGAGCCGCAGCGGTTCAAGGCCTGGCTGTCCGCCATTGCTCTTCGGCGTTCGGCCGACTACTGGCGCGGAAAATCGAAGCGCGGCGAGCGCGGCGTGGACTTTTCCAGCCAGGAAGAAGTGGCCTGGCTTGAGGAAGTGATGCTGGAGGACTCGGCCGCGCGCTTTGAGGATTTGGCCAAGCGCGAGGAGGCTCGTGAACTGGTGGCGTGTCTTTTAGAGGAGCTTTCCCCGGAGGACCGCATCGCGGTGGAACTCTATTACGCCGAGGACCGCGACGTGGCCGAAATCTCCCGGATGATGGACTGGGGGGAATCGAAGGTGAAGGTCCGTCTGCACCGCGCCAGAAAGAAAATGGCCCGCAAGTGCGAGAGCTTGCTTGGCCGGGGAGTGAGAATATGAACGCGAAAATGGACCGGCTTTTGGCCAAGGTGATAGCGGAAAGACCGTCTGTGGCCGTGCCCGCCGGGTTTACCGGACGGGTGATGGCGCATGTGCGCGAACGGGCCGAAATGAGCCTTACGGGATGGTTTGTGCGCCGGGTGGCCATGCCGCTCATGGCCGGGGGCGGCGCTGCGGCCTTGGGCTTCGGCCTGGCTTTGGTGTGGCTGTGGCAGGCGGGCGCCATGGCCGAGCTGTCGCTTTTCGTCACCGGCAACCCCATGGCCGGATTTTAGGGGACGCGTATGAACAAGCGGACGCTTCTTCTTGCGGGCTTGGGCGTTTTTGTGGCCGGTCTTCTGGCGGGGAGCGTCGGCATGGCTCTTTTCCAGCACACCCGGATGACCCCCGTGGTGCGCATGGAGCGAAACGGTCCCGTGGCGTTTTTTGTGGAGAGGCTCGGCCGCCATCTGAACCTCTCCGAGGCGCAGAAAGAAGCGATCCGCCCCATTGCCGAGGACGTGATCCATTCGATTCAGGCGGCGCGTTCGCCATGCCTCGACGCGGAAGAGAACGCCATCCAGGCGGGCCGCGACAAAGTGGAGGCGCAACTGACGCCGGAACAGGCCAAAAAGTTCGATGCGTTCATGGACCGCGCCAAGGAAAGACGCAAAAAGTTTCTCGGGCAGCATCAGTAAACATAATGATAAAACTTCCTGTTTTTTCCACGATCGGCCAGGCAATGGCCGTTTTCGGTCTGCATATCGGAAAAATCTTTCTGTGGGGTTTGATTGTCGCGCTGATCGGTCTCTTGCCCGTGGGGATGGTTTTCGGCTTTTTGGGGCAGAGCGTCGGGGCCGCTGACAGCGCCGAAGCGGGACTTTGGCTGATGGGGATTTGGGCGGCCCTCTTGTGGCTCATCTTAGTAATGGCGCCGCTTGGCATCAAGATCAACCAACTGGCGGTGTTCGGCCGGACGCAGCCGGTCGGGTATCTGCAGATGCTTTTTTCCAGGCGCGGTCTGCATTTCTTTGGCTATACCCTCCTTATAGGCTTTATCTTTTTTGTCGGCTTCCTGATGGCCTTCGTGCCCGCCGGCGTGAGCCTCCGCCTTGTCATGGAGCAAATCCCGGCGGAAGGGGCGGCGGACTTTTCGCGGGCCTTGCCCGCTGTCGCCCGGGCACTGGAACACAGCGGCGGCATGGCCGGTTTGGGCGTCTTTGTGAGCGCCGTGCTCGTGGTCGCCTTTGTGGTGCTGGCCCTGCCGCTTCAACTGACGCTTGCGGCCGTGTCCGTGGAAGAGAGCCCGTCCCTTGGCCGCTCATACAATCTGGCCTCGGGCAACAAGCTCCGCTTGTTCTGCTGCATGTCTCTTGTGGCGCTGTTCTTTCTTCTTCTGAACGGGGCGCTCATTCTCATGGGGAAGGCATTCGGCGCGGACCAGAGCGCGGGCGTGCGGCTTATGCTGTTGCCGCTCAATTTCATTGTGATGCTCTTTGATCTGACGACCGCGAAGGCCGTCTATGCCGTGGCCTACCGCACCCTCTCCGGGCTGCCCGATCCGCGCTCCACGCGCTGATTTTTTATTCGCACGCCTTGGCGAAAAACGACATGGCGTTTTGCTGGCGGACGCCGCTTAGTTCAAAAGCGAGAACGTCAATATTCCCGTTCGATTCATCAATAATAAAGTGCAGCTGCGCGGGCATTTCCTGCCCCTGGGCGCGTATTTTCCCCGTGACCTGCACAAGCACCTCTTCCGCGGCTTCCCAGCCGGGGCCGGGGCATGATGTCCATTTGGGGGATATAAATAGTCTGTTCACGGCTTGTTCAACGGTCTGTTGCGAACAGTGCGCCAATTTTCCCGCTTTTACGGTCCGCACCGATGCCGAATCGCCGCATCCCGCCAAAAATATCAGAAAGAGTACGATACCGAGACGTCCTTTCATGGCGATGCTCTCTTCCTACTGATTTCCGGGTTGAAACAACCGCGCCGTTACCCCGTGCTCCCTGCTCGGGGCAAGCAGGAACACCCGCCCGGCATGGGTGTGGAGCGCGTCCACGCTGTGGTGGCTGATGTAGAGCACTTGCAGCCCCAATTTTCCCCCTATGGCCGCGATGATGCGGGTGAACGCGGGCACAAGCTCGGGGCGCAGCCAGCAATCCTGCTCGTCGAGCGCCAGAAACCGCTGATGCTTTTCCGGATCGAGCTGGGCCAGGCCGATGAGCCGCAGCCCCACGGACAAAATGTTGCATACTGAGCCGCCCTGGCCGCGCAACACGTCCTCGGTCTCGCCCTGGTTTTCGATCTCAAGGGTGATGTGGAGCTTGCCGTGCTTTATTTCCCTACGGCTTTTCACGGTGCGGTCCTGTCCCAGGATTTCGCGCACGGCATGGGTCAGGTTGGACTCCACCTCTCCCATCAGTTCCCCGAAAAGACCGCGGGAGAGTTCTTCCAGCCGGTCTTGCGCCTTGGGGGCCATGTCCAGAAAGTCTTGCGCGGCCAAAAGTTCCGTGCGGGCGCGGTGATGTTCCCGGAAGAGCGCCTCGGCCAGGCCTTCCAGCCGTCCGGCCCGGCGTTCCAGGCCGTCCAGTTCGCGGGCGAGGGCGTCCGGGCCGCAATCCGGGACGTCAGCGGCCATGTCGCTCTTCCTGGAGGAGCCCCTCTTCAAGCTGGGCGAGCCCCGCGCGCATGGCGGCTATGTGTTCGCGGTACTCCTCCACCAGCCGTCCGTTCTCGGCGCGCATGGCGGAAAGCTTGGCCCGGAGTTCTTCCGGGTCGGCCGTGCCGTACTGGCTCTGCGCGCGCCCGGAAAGTTCGGCGAGTTGCGCTTCCAGATGGGCCAGGGTCTCGTCGGCGCGCACTTTCTCATCGCGCAGCTTCTCGTACTCGGCCTTGAGCCGGCCAAGTTCGCGCTCCAGCAGGGCGTCGGGATCATTCTGATGTTCCACCGGCCACCTCCTCGTAAATCTCCCAAATGAGCGCCGTTTCAGGCTCTCCGGGCTTCAGATTGTCGGAAAGAAATTTTTTGAGTCCGAGCCCTTCCTGCGTGCGCCGCCAAGCCAGGCGTTCCAGCCCCGCCAGAAAGAGGGATTGGCTTTCTTTGGAATCCGGCTCCGGGGGGAAGGGCTGATCCGGGAAGACCTCCTCGAACGCCAGGCAGGGCACGGGCCACGCTTCCAGCTCCGGCGCGCCGGGACGCCAGATGGCGGCGGCGGGAGCGCGCTCGCGGGTGTTGCGGGAAAACGTGAGGCGGGTGATGTTGCCCGGATTGCACCAGCGCGTGCATCCCGCGGTGACCATGGGCTTCGGGCGGTGCAGATGGCCGTTTATGAGCCAGTCGAGCCCCGGGATCTCTTTGGGGGCGATCGCGCCCCTGTCAACGCCCGGGAACGTGATGTCGTGGTGCGCGAACCAGACCGTGGCTACAGAGCCGTCCGGGTCCACGCGCTTGGGCAGAGGCGTCCCGTCCGGCGAAGCGCCTACCAGGACGGCGCCGTGAGGCGTTTCCAGACGAAACGCCGGGCCGTATTCCTTCATAAGCCGCACCGCTCCGGCCGCGTCCAGCACCGCCAGGGAGACGTCCGTGGTGAAGCGCGCCAGGTATTTGTCGTGGTTGCCCACCAGCACAAAGGGGCGGTGCGGGGTGAAAAGCTCGATGAGCCGGACGAGGAGCCCGTTGGGGTTTTCCCTGGGCCAGTGGAAGAGATCCCCGGCAATGACCACCTGCAGGTCGTTTTTTTGGGCGTGCGCGAGACAGGCCGAAAGCTTGTCCAGCACCTGTTCCCGGAAGCCTTCCAGACGCTGCCCCGGAGGCGTGGCCGCCACGTGGGGATCGGCAATGATGAAGAGCCCCTGCGCCCTGATGCTAGGAATCGCCACGGCCGCCCGCCTTTTTGAGGAATCGCCCGGGGTCGAGTCCGGCCCCGCACAGAGGACACTCGCCGACATCGGCCAGGCGCGCGGTGATGGCCGCTTCGAGACTGGCCACGGCGTCGTTGCGGTCGGCCAGGTATGCCCGCCCCTTGGCGATGCGCGCTCTAAGGGTCTCCATATCCGCAACGAGCCGGGCCAGGGGCGCGGGGTCGGCGCATTGGGGCGGCGCGGCCAGCTTTTGCAGCGCCGCTAGCCGCGTCTTTGCGCGCCCTTTCAGGGAGCGCGCGCGTTCCAGGCCGTGGATCACGCCCAGAGCGGACGCGGCATCGCCGATGACCGGCGGACGGACGAGCCCTGTCAGGCGTTCGAGCGTCGCCTGGGCCTTGGCGGTCTTGGCGCGCGTTTGATCCATGGAGGCGATGGCGGCCGCCAGCGTGGAGGCCTGAGAGAGCCGGGGCGGCGGGGCAAGGGCGCCGAGGCGTCCGGCGCGCCGGGCGAGATTGTGGACCTTTTGCGCGGTATTTTGAAGGTGGCCGCTAAGCGCCTCCAGCCGGGGAAGCTCTTCGGTTTTTTCCTTCAGGGCCGCGCTTTCGCGGCGCAGGGTTTCCAGGGCCAGGGACACGTCGGGGAGTTTCGCCAGCCGGTCAAGGCCGCGCTCCGTGCGGACGAGCTCCGCCGTGAGGTTCTTCTCGGCGGTCTTGGCCCGGCGCACTTTGTCGCGCAGGAGGTCCTGCATGGCCATGAGGTGGGCGCTCTCCGTGGAGGCGGCCAGAAAGTCGGCCAGGACCGATCCGGGCTCATCCAGAAGAAAGATCGGGTGGCGCTGGTCGCCCAGGTGGATGTCCACGTCCTTTTCTTTGTCCTCGTCAAGGCGGACCGGGGCGAGTTTCAAAAGCTCGGCCGCCTCCTCCGGAACGTGTCCCTTGCGGAGCTTGGCGTACACGCGCGGCTCCTCGCCCGGGGGGGTGACTTCATAGATGGCGTATGTTTTGCGCCGTATCCAGGCGACCTTCCAGCTGTTGTCCAGTTCGGCCTCTACCCTGGCTTCGCGCGCGCCGTGGCGGATGACGTGCCTGGGGGAAGGATTGGTGGACAGACAGCGCAGCGCCTCCACCACCGCGGATTTTCCGGTGTTGTTGGGGCCGCACAAGACGTTCAGCCCGGCGTCCAGCGCAAAGGCCGTCCGGGCATGGGCCATGAAGTTAACGAGGGTCAGAGAGCGGATCATGGATAGTCGCGGTGCTCCTGTATCGTGCGGCAAGCAAAAAAATCAAGGGCGCCGCGCGGGAAGTTCGCAATTTTTACTGGAAAAAGGGTTTTGATTCTGCTAGGGTGTGTCCCAGTCTGGAATTGTAAAGGCTTTCCGCCGTTGGTCCTCCTGGAACCGGGCCGGAACCGGAGTACTGTTTCGTCTGTTTGGGAAGCCGCCCTGGTTTGTGCAGTGAGGCCGTTTTTACTATTCGTCTAGCCAACCTGTAACGATTTGGGAGGTCCGTATGCGCGTATCCATTGGTCTTGCCAAGGACGGCGCCGAAAAACGCTTGGAAGAGAGAGGCGTCTCCCGCCGCGACTTCATGAAATTTTGCGCGGCGGTGGCTACTGTTCTTGGGATGGGGCCAGGCGCCGCCGCTGAAGTGGCTGCCGCGCTGACTGCCAAGAGGCGGCCGTCGGTGGTGTATTTGCATGCCGCAGAGTGTACCGGCTGCTCTGAGGCTGTGCTGCGCACCTACGAGCCCTTCATTGACGAACTCATTCTCGACACCATAAGCCTCGACTACCATGAGACCGTCATGGCCGCCGCCGGCGAGGCCGCTGAAGCGGCCCTGCACCAGGCCATTGAGTCCCCCGACGGCTTCATTCTGGTGACCGAGGGCGCTATCCCCACCATCGAGAACGGTGCCTGGGGCAAGGTGGCCGGACACACCATGGGCGACAACCTGAAAATGTGCGTCGCGAAAAACCCCAAGGCCATCCTCGCCATGGGCACCTGCTCCTCTTTCGGCGGCGTCCAGGCGGCCAAGCCCAATCCGTCCCAGGCTATGTCCACCGGCGAGTTCCTGAAGAGCCAGCAGATTAACGCCAGCGTGATCAACATCGCCGGCTGCCCGCCCAACCCCATCAACTTTGTGGGCGCGGTCGTGGCGTTCCTCAAAGGCGACAACATCGAGCTCGACCAGTTCCAGCGCCCGAAGGCCTTCTACGGCGTCGCCGTGCACGACCAGTGCCCGCGCCGGAAGCACTTCGACGCCGGCGAGTTCGCCCCGAGCTTCGGCTCCGAAGAGGCCAAGAAGGGCTTCTGCCTCTACAACCTGGGTTGCCGTGGTCCCGAGACCAACAACAACTGCCCCAAGGTTCTTTTCAACTCGACCAACTGGCCTGTACAGGCCGGGCATCCCTGCATCGGCTGCGCGGAGCCCAGCTTCTGGGACAGCATGTCGCCGTTCTACGTCGGCCGGTAAATTCTGATCCATCAGTAGCTTGAACCGCAGCACACCTCACGGAGGAACGTTATGGCCGACAGCAAGCCTCAGGTAATGAAAACGCCCCAGAGCTCCTTCACCGGACCGGTGGTGGTTGATCCGGTTACCCGCATCGAGGGGCATCTTCGCATCGTGACCGAAATCGAGGGCGGCAAGATTAAAAACGTCTGGAGCTCCTCGCAGCTCTTCCGCGGCCTGGAAATCATCCTTAAGGGCCGCGATCCCCAGGACGCCCAGCACTTCACCCAGCGCGCCTGCGGCGTCTGCACCTACGTGCACGCCCTGGCCTCCACCCGCTGCGTGGACAACGCCGTGGGCGTGAAAGTGCCTGAAAACGCCACTCTCATGCGCAACCTGGTCATGGCCTCCCAGTATCTGCATGACCACATCACCCACTTCTACGCCCTGCACGCCCTGGACTGGGTTGACGTGGCCAACGCGCTGAAGGCCGACCCGGCCGAGGCCGCCAAGATCGCCAACCATATCTCGCCCAGGAAGACCACGGCCGAAGGCTTGAAGGCCGTGCAGGACAAGGTCAAGGCCCTGGTTGAGTCCGGGCAGCTCGGCATCTTCACGAACGCCTACTTCCTCGGCGGCCATCCGGCCTACTATCTGCCGGCCGAAGTCAACCTGATCGCCACCGCCCACTACCTGGAGGCCCTGCGCCTACAGGTCAAGGCCGCGCGGGCCATGGCCATCTTCGGCGCCAAGAACCCCCACACCCAGTTCACGGTGGTGGGCGGCTGCACCAA
>Ga0123354_10013214_pt1 | contig 12805 bp, 9 predicted proteins | sample TergutLab28metaG_2_FD_97872 | JGI IMG/M metagenome (GOLD analysis project Ga0123354, IMG submission 97872) | Labiotermes labralis P4 segment gut microbial communities from Petit-Saut dam, French Guiana - Lab288 P4 | ecosystem: Host-associated > Arthropoda: Insects > Digestive system > Gut ...
ACGCTTGTGAGTACGGTAATGAACCTTCGGGTTCCATAAAATGCGGGGAATTTCTTGACTAGCTGCAAACCAGTTAGCTTCTCAAGAAGGACTCTGCACCATGGAGTAAGTAAGTAAGTAAGTGCTACATGCAGACTAACCTCGTGGAAGGAAAAATCGTACTGAGACGTCTAGTTTGTGCCTTCGACACAACGACCACGTCACACCAACTGTAGAGTCTTTGGCTTCCCAGATCTTCTTAGTACAGGGCGGCGAATCATTGTGAGGACCAAAATTTCTCACAATTTATTGTGTTATTACGTCACATTAAGTCCACTTACTAACAAACAGCTTCAAATATAGCGTTAAAACTGTCGTCTTCTTCCGACGTCTAGCTGAAACTAATTCCTGTCCATTCACTGTCCTAATGTTACTTGTGTATTAGCGAGTTACTGTCACTTTTACTTCTTCGTGGGGTTTCTTCTTCGGGTGTATCTGTGTCTTTATTTCTGCAGGTGCTCCCGGCACGACCTGTTAGTTAAGAAGCATCTTGTACACTATTCGTTATACATATTAGATTCAGTACAATTGCTTCTTTTTATAATATATGGCTTTGCTCTAAGCTCATTACTTCTCGTATAGTTTGCTCTTTTCAGTCTGTCCATCCTACAATACCAGCTGACCTTCGCAAAGATTCCATTTCGGTAGCCAGCAGTCTACTCACCGCTTTAGCTGTTACTTGCCATACTCTGGTCCAAATTTTAAAGTGAGCTTTATAACAGATTCATATGTGTTCATTTTCAGTTTCTATTAATTTTCATTCATTCATCACCGTCTCATCACCAAAACACACACACACATTTATGGCAAGTGTCCATTTCCCGATTTTCCTTTACGTGTCTTTGCAATGGAGCACGTACTGAAACCTTAATGACAAGGCCTCACGTGTCAGCGGCGTGGCGAAATCCTTGCATGCCTCAAAGTCCAGATCTGTTGATAGGGATGAACAGTGGATTGTTGTTAGCTGCGATGCGAATACGTATTGGAGGGGAACCACGGTAGCACAGTGGTTAAGGTGCTGTGCTACAAATCGAAAGGTCGCTGGATCGATACCAGCTGGTGTCATTGGAATTTTTGATTGACATAAAATCCTTCCGATCCGATTCAGCCTCTAACGGAAATGAGTACCAGGAGCATTTTCTGGGGGTAAAGGAGGCCGGTGCGTAAGGTTGACAACCTTACCACCATCCTGTACCGTTGTCATGAAATCTGCGAACCTTAACTTCCACTCCATGGCCTGTAACGGGACTGCTTCACCCTTATATGTATTGGAGGAACATTCCTCGTTGTTCCACCTCTAATTCTATGTCTGCTTACGCAAAAGCAACTGATTAAGCTAATTTCGGCTCACATATTCTAGGCTTGTTTGACATGCAAATGACATAAGTTGTAACGGAAACAAAATTTTGCGACGTGACTTGTGGTGATTAGGGTTTATTAAGACAGTTTGACTGTTAATCAATGTTAATTTCTTAATAACAATTGAAGTAACAGGCGAGTATCGGCAGCAGTATATTCATTTAAACCCTCAACGGCGCGTCTATACATGGCGAAACGTATGGCCGTCGTATGCAAGTGAATTACAATCCGCACTTGAAATATTTATCAATTTACCAATGGAAAAAAGATTATGAATATATTAAGCATAATTAATTGAAATTTATTAATACGGACTTCAAAAGGTAGCTGATAGAAAATTTGTGCGAAATATGCCATAGTTTTCTAACAGGCTACGTCGTATATTTTTGACGTAAACAGGTAGTTTAATCGTACCTAATAATATGAAATTTACTTACTTTTCGTGTTAATTCTTCTCCCTCCTAGCTTTATGGTTCTCAGCTCTGTTATCAAATATAAACCACTTAATACCAACAATCCCTATGCCATTAGCATCAATGTGGAATTTCTTTCCTAGGATACCAAATGATGATGATGATGACGACGATGATGATGATATAAGAAGGTGCACTAACAAACATATGAGCAAACCAACATGGTGTTATGTCCCACAAGATATCAATTTTCAACAGAAAAATATTGCTCCATGTCTAGGCATTGCAAAGCTACTTTCAATAAAACAGTTCGTCATTCGTTGAGATTTTGTAATGCATCTTAAGCCATATTGCTCTCTACTTACAAGCTACTTTACGAATGGTATATTTTATATTTTGTGAGAAACCTGAAAACTATTAGCTATTGTCGAAACATAGAGTACATTTGCAATTAGCATGTTAACTTTTCCGAATAATATTGTCGTCGTTATTGCTTAACGACCTCGCAAAATTTTATGAGACAACAGAATGTGATATAGGCTAATAATATTCTGCTTTATATCTATGTACAGTCCTTTAAATCATGCTATAATGACTAAAGTGCTGAGGTTTATATTGGCTTATTGCACAGCAAGCTCTAAACGTCCCACACTGTTTAAAGAGATAACTTGGTCTTACAATTAACTCCAGGAACCAGATCGATCGTATTTCTCCAGCTCACGTTTTTCATCACAGTTCTCTTAATGACGATTTCGCTGAAATTTGATCGCTTTTCAATGATAGCGTGTTTGAAATTTTATAGTTCTCGAATTGGCAATAACTTTGCAATTTAATAATTTTCTTGTTGGCAGCATGGTTTATATTTGACGGTGCTCTTGTTGACGGTATTGTTGCAGTTTGATGCTTCTCTTACAGTCGGCATTTATGCAATTTGATTTTCTATTATTGATGGCATTGTTACAATTTTATAGCTCTCCTATTGACGATATTATTGCAATGGTATTCGGTGTTCTTGAAACTAAATGTGTGACTAGTTCGGACTACATAGCCACCCACATGCCGCGTGCCAGTTCGTTATTTATGACGTCATCAGCCTCCTATTGTACTCATTTGACGTGGGGGAGAGGCGGCGATATGGAGCATGCTAAGTGGTTCTCTGAGTTGCTTGGTACTTATTATTCATAGAACTTTCTACACCTGATATGCAGTCAGGCTTCAAGCTCTGTTTTCAGACCAAATTAGCAAATAATAATAAACGCTACTTAATATAATGATGTTTTAGTCGGGTTTTCGTATCGTAATAAGTTTCGGCTCTAAGTCGCAGTCACGAAGAAATTAAGTCCTTATCATATTCGGCCAGTGTTTTCTGTCCTCCCGTTTGCTGTCTAAAAGCTGCAAGCATTGCAATGAGAAAGGATTTTAATTGTGTCTTGCGTGGGTGTAAAACATTTTGTATCGCCTTGAGGGAGGAATACAGACGGGGAGTCTACGAGAATGGACAATGTGAAGAACTTTTTTTTTATTTTGTACTGACCAAAAAATGCACATTTAACTCGCAAAATATCACACCTCCTACATGTTTCGACACTATCGTGTCATCTTCAGGGAGTTGGTGATCAATGCCAAGCTAAGTTTTTTCTCCCCTGTGGCGCTGCGGCCCAACGCGGGTCATGACCTCCTCATTCTTGAGGTTTCTAGATCACACACAACGACGCACTACAGTCGGTAGGACTCCTCTGGACGAGTGATCAGCTCGTCACAGAGACCTCTACCTGACAACACACAACAGTCACATCAGACAAACATCTATGCCCCCGGTGGAATTCGAACCCACGATCTCAGCAGGCGAGCGGCCACAGACCTACGCCTTAGACCGCGAGGCCACCGGGACCGGCGCCTAGCTAACTTAAACAAGTAAGACCTATTTCAAATGCAGCCATTGGTAATACAGTTTATAACTAAGATGTTTCACATGGTTACTAAAAACTAATGCAGTCATTTGGTTTAACAAAATATGTAAAACCAAACAAATGACGCCAAAATACTTCAGCATCAAAATCAACGAAAACGTCTTAATTATAAATTGTATAACCAATAGTTGCATTTTAAATACTTGTGTAACTTAGCTAGGTATTGATCATAAACTCCCTGAAGATGACACGATAGTTTCGAAACATGTAGGAGTGTGATTTTTGTGAGTTAAGTGTGCATTTGTTGGTCACAGTACAAAATAATAAAAGATGCACGGTACATACAGTAAAATAACTGTGGAGAACATTTGTAGCTCCTACGAAAAAGAAGTAGCAAGAGGACGGATTTGGTTGCATTATGAGGACCTTCACAATTTACACGCTTCAACAAATGTTATTAGAAAGATAAAGGAAAAGAGAACGAAGATGGTGGACACATAGCACCGTGCGAGAGATGTGAAATGCACACACAACTTTGGTTAGAAACTGTAGACAGGCAGGAGTTCAGTTAACTAGATGTAAGATATCAGTATCGTACTTTCTTATCAATGACCTTAATGTGCTACATCCGAACTGGACCGCCCAAATCTAATTCACAGCTATAATGTAAAGATGATATTTTTCTCTTGCTCATCGCAGCACATGAATGTCGAGCTAAGAATGAAATCGATACCTGGACCTCATTCTCGGGATTACAAGAAGCTCCATCCTCTGGGCCAAAGATCGCCGAAATGTGAGCTTGATTTGAGCTTAGTCGGTCGCGGTGTAAGCTGAGAATCATCTCCACGTTTTCTACATGTCTTCAGAACGCGATGCGCAAGAAAAGGGAATGTGCTTTACTACGTTCATATATTTTAAATATTCTAATGTATAGCTTAGGTCAACAGTAATGCATTTCACTCAGTATCCCAAACATATTCGGTTTAAATCTCTGCCACCGCAAAATCCTGATAGCGAGTCTTCATCGAATTTGACGTTCAGGTGACCGTGCATCGTGATAAATTCTTATAATAAAACCAACTAGATGCACTAATTTCTCAAATTTATTTTTGGAATAAAACTCTACATGTTTCGGACAGTTCCTGTCTCCATCATCAGGAGTTTTTTTTACTGTAAACACAACAATGGTATATGTCATACAGGTTTGCTGATAGCTTGCGAGCAAAATCAGGACGAAGTCTGATTCTGCTCGCAAGGTATCAGCAAACTTGTATGACATATACCATTGCTGTTTGTACAGTGAAAAACTCCTGATGATGGACAGAGGAATTGTCCGAAACATGTAGAGTTTTATTCCAAAAATAAATTTGAGAAATTAGTAAATATAGATGGTTTTATTATAAGATTTTTCATAGCTTTCATCTGGACCTGACAACAGAATGTCATAGCCAGACTTTGTATTTGTCATGTCCACTTTCTTTCAAATACTTTCCATTTCATGATATTTAAAATGCTCACGCCATTTGACACTCACTAAAACCTGCTGTTCATACAGAATCGTTAAATACCCCACAAATTGCCTGGCGTAAATATCAACACTTGTTTTACAGTGTTTATTCAGTGAATTTTAACATGATAATTGTACGAGGATGAATCAAATCAAGACCTTAAATATGTTTTATCTCGTAATTTATTGAACACAAAATGTACATAATGACTTCATTTTTCTATGTAGTATCGTAATGCTATCTGTCGGCCACTCTTCAAACTATGAGTATCATTGTTCAAACTTACAAGACAGTAGAGCTGTGGTTCGAATTTTTATCGCACTTTTAAGGATTTCAGTTGACTCTCCCTCATATAGGAAATATTGGTTGTTGTGAATTATGAAGCATTGTGAAACGTCAATATAATGCACAAAGCCGTTTCAGCAAAGCGTGCAGGTATATTAACCCCTCTAAGACTGACAACAGTACCGACACCGACACTAACATCAAGACCGACACCAGCACCAACAGTCGCACCGAAGCCGACACCAACACCGACACACAAATCGACACAGAATACTAGGTAATATCCATTCATGTATCAAGGGATAAGACACATAATGGAGCCACTGATGAATGTTTGGTCTTTACTTCGTAATGTTAGCGATGTAGTTATTGCGGCACTGCTTTTAAGAAAACTGCCTAATTACATTATAAAAAAATGTCCAAATAATGTGTGAGTTCGTGCGAAATGTACAGTGTGAGGTTGAAACTCTTCTAAACTGCATACAAGATTTCAATTCTTAACACTGACAGAACATAGTCATTTTTCAATTATAAAGGCCAATCAACTAACGCTATTTAGAGAAAAAGACGGTGTTTTGTTCTCAACATCGTATGAACCACAAAAGTGCACATTTTTTTTTTAAATTTTACATTAAGAGTCCCATACATTTACCTCTGGGCTATAAGCTGTTAATATCTGTTGAAACACATGATCCTAAAAACCACCTTCATACTTCGCAACGTGTAAACGTAAATCAGTCCCGTTACAGGCCTGGAGTGGCCCAGAGGGTTTCAGGAAGTTAAGGTTCCCAGATTTCATGACAAAGGCACAGGATGGTGGTAAGGTTGTCAGCCCTACGCTCCTGATATTTATTTCTGTTAGAGGCTGAGTCGACCCCAAGGCCATAGTGCGATCGGAAGGATTTAATATCAATGAAAAATTCCAGTTACACCAGCTGGGATCGAACCAGCGACCTTCCGATTTGTAACACGGCACCTTAACCACTGCTTCGCAAAGTGTACTTTCTTTTTTTTTTTTTAATATTTTAGAAATTTGTCTCTCAGTAGATATTTTGAAGAGGCTGTAAACTAATGCTTTTTTGACACAGAATTTAAAAAATCCAGCTTAGGATTTGGGTGAGGGGCTAACAACAGTCTCTGAAATATTTTGAAGGCTACAGTTCTACTTCTGTGTTACAAATATCACAGATCGTGTCGTTCATGAAGACCAGTTAATAGTCGTCACGGAAATCGGCGCTGTTTATTCTGATGCACATTACGAAACCAATGAACGTGTGAACACCTTGTGGATAAAAGGCATATTTACTATTTAAATGCTACAGCAGGCTGCACCTGTAGTAACCGGCTGGTTTTAGGCGGCTTAGTAAGCAGTTATGTGCATTATGGAATGTTTCTGGGTGTTTATTTGTTTATTTCAGCGCAGCTGCAAAGGAACTTGTATTTATAATGTTGCGGGCGGATCTTGTCTCATTACGTATGATGGCGACTGCTCTCAAGACTGTCATTGGCCATCATTAACGTATTTTCTAACCAGGTATTTTGACTCCCCGACTGGAGATTATTCCCCAGCTCAAGACGTCCATTACCACACTGCATAAACCAAAAGAGGGCAGTTGTAAGTGCCAAAAGGAGACTCGAAAATGTAGTCCCTAGTTGCGTGCTGCTGCTTATTGCAGGTCATGAGTGTACAAGGTCTTTTAAACCACGCTTAATATCCGGATGTATTTGTTTGTTCGATACTTTAGCCGGGGAGAATATAGGAAACGCACGTTAGACAGATATTAGAAAGGACATAGCTTGCGCAAGCATGTGTCACACATCACACAGAAGTTGTGGAAAGATCTCCAACTAAAATTTGGGATATAGGCATTCCTCAGGCAGTCTGTCTACAATATTTCACATCACGCAGACATCATCACAGATATCAGTATAATATTAAAATAAAACTTAATTAGGATTGCAGGGCGTAGACGAAATTCATCTGGATGAGGATAGGGCCAAATGGTGAACTGCTGTGAACACGGATATGAACCTTCGGGTTCCATAAAATGCGGGAAATTTTTTGGCTAGCTTAGGAACTATCAGCCTTTTAAAAGGACTGTGCTCCGTGGAGTTAGTTAGCTAATTGGTCAGATAGGTAGATCAAAAGGTCCCCCCCCCCATGGCGCTGCGGCCCAACGCGGGCCATGGCCTCCTCATTCATGAGGTTTCTAAATCACACACACGACGCACCACAGTCGGTAGGACTCCTCTGGACGCGTGATCAGCCCGTCGCAGAGAACTATACCTTACAACACACAACACTCACAACAGACAGACATCTATGCTCCCGGTGGGATTCGAACCCACAGTTTCAGCAGGCGAGCGACCGTAGACCTACGCCTTAGACCGCGCGGCCACTGGGACCGGCCAGATAAAAAAGTTATACGATACAAATAAACTGCAGACTAATTCGAATATAATTTACATATCTTGACGAAATTTTGTTACATGCCAATTATTTGGGATAAACTATTTTTCAGAAAAACAGAAAAGGTTTTACGTAAACTAGTGGCAAGAGCTTACCAATACGATTTGAAACAAAGTCATACTCACCCAATAAAACATTATTTTTCCCAAGGATATCAAATGTAATTTAAACTGGATGAATGCTTATGGAGATTAAACACGCGGACGGTCGTCACTTCTCATTTTATGCAATTTATGCAAAGAACAAATAAAAAGTTGGCACACTGCGTTTCATATGTTCTTCGTTAGGGAACACAACACACGGAAAATTTTTCTGTACCATGTGTTATAAAATACATGGAGATCTGTGACAGGCTAATCAATTTATACTACAAAAAGAGAATGATACAAAATCAACAAATCCAGGTCCTATAGTGTGTAAAGCTTCTACTGTTGCTTGCTCTTGTCAGGCGGCAGATTAATATTTGTAAAATACGAATTTCAAGGCTCCACATATAGCGAAATATATAAAACTGCGAAGAATAGAGATGAACTTCTGCGTACTCGGAAAGAGAACGCACCGTCCTCTCTTGTTCTGTCGTCGAAGTCCTTGACAGGCATGTTCACATTGGATACAATATCATCCGGCGAAGCAAATACTGTAATTACATGTTTAAATCACCCAGGAGCGATCCGTCCGTTCGAGCAACAAGTTCACTGCTTAGTACGTGTGTCCCAGACGGTGTTTACTGTGACTTTCACCAAGAATCATTCGTTTCTTCAGCGCTAATTATATCAACTAATAATAACTTTGCCAACAAATGAAGGTCCATATGCTGTTGAAAATGTTGTTTCTCCTAATAATACTGCGTTTAAAACTGTTAGTCTTTAGTCCTTTCTTACTAGCCCAGTATGGAAAACGCACTTGATACAAAAGCACCATAATGGCTACCTTCAGGGGTTACAAGTTTTCGGTATTTTCTGTCACAGTCTGCTCTTCTTCACTGTTTATAATTGACAGCCAGTTTAGTGATTCTGTCACGTCTCATCCTCTCTAGACACTTAACCCGATCTCAGACAAAGCCGACTGTTTTATTGTTGAGATTATGGGTTTGTAATACACTTAAGAACAGCCATTGCTTCTTTATATACACAAAGACACGCATTTCGACCCTCCGAAGGATATTCTTAGTATCACGTACCAGTGTTCATAATAGTTCCTTATCGATATTTATATGGGCCTCTCTAATATGTATATGAAACCTTTCAATATAAAAGCATTTAATCAGGCAAACTAGAATCTTAAATTTATCCAGTCTTAAAGTACGTCGCAACCAAATCTGGCGTCACAGTAAGTTTAAAAATATACATAGGCCTATAGGTAAGTGTTGTTGAACATCATTAACTGAAAATTTTAATGAAGAATGGGAACAAAAAGATATATATATATCTTTTTGGAACCCCCGATGAGAAAGTGTCTCCTTATTTGGAAGAATAAAAATTTCCAGTATCTTAATAATATAGGCATATAACTTGTCTTAATGCAGCTTGTTTCCGAATATAGATATATACAGGTGTGGACCAATAGGACGCGGGAAAGGCGAACAACTACGCACTTCTCTGTAAATTGCTGGTTGGTATGCGGAGCAGCTCAAGTTGCACAATGAATGGACATAGGACAGACCGGAGATTCTCAGACTGCGTTCTAAGGAAAATTGTTTGGCTTGAGAGTAATTGTGAAGGTTCGTCAGTCTGGGACAAAACATACCTGTGAGTTGAGCGTGATACTGGTTTGATGTGTCTGTAGATTCTCGAAACGGCTAAGGAAGGAGGAACAGCTGTTTCCGTTTCGGTAATGATAAGATGAGAGAAGAGATAGAGAAGATAAAGAAGAAGAATAAGAGGAGAGACGGAAGAAGATACAAGAGAAGAAGAGGAGGGAAGCAGTGGACGTCGCGCGGTTCTTGTTAGTTCAGAGGACAACGCAATATAATTGTATCGTACTGAAAGCAGAAAGAATAAACAATAAGGTACATACAAATGAGAACAATTCTCTATTAATGGTGTACTCTATGACAAGAGAGTAGCTACAACTTGTAAATCGGGAAGGATATTCGATGAAGTGTTCATAGCCTGTCGGTAGACAGTATTACGTGAATGTCCTGGTGAGAGTGAGGAATGACACAGGAGCCAAAGTCACTGCAGCAAAATTCAGAACGGGACCCAAACCCTGTGGCTTCCGAATTTTAACTTGCTCCATCAGTCCAGTTTGAAGATTGCGACAATTGTGAGCGTACTAGGCTCTACATGCTTGTCTTTCTAACCAGTGCCTTGCTCCATTTTCAAGGTAATGTGAGCACTGTTCTGTCAGCCCTTGCGGCGTATGTTGCGACGTTCCTCTCTCGAGATTTAAATCTTATGTGGACGAAAAGTCTTAATCATAGGTTATTATGAATAGAAGTGGGTTCGGTTGGGTAGCTGCCGTCCGTACACAAAGACCAGACTGTGCCCGTTTATTAAGAAAGCTATTAAACTATGTGTAACAAACCCAACTAAATCGAAATAAGAACACGCGTTTCTTTGTAAAAGAAATGCACTGTGAAGCTATGTGATATTACTTACAAAGTAAATGAGAGTCTAGCAAAATTGGTCACCAATAATAAAATAAGGAGATGGTTTGATGAATAATAATATAATAGATCTACAGGATACAAGTGTTCTTGGGTTCAAATAATGAAAAATTTGGAAACGTCTGCATCTCGTTTATTGATTGCAGGTATTGGTTACTGACGAAACATGATCTAAACATATCAGAAATCATTCTCTAAATACATAAGGAATAGATATTTGTGTTGTGAATTGTAATGATATATTATTAACTGCATGTAGGCCTACGCTGTTTATTAATAACATATTCGAGTTTTTGTACGTCTAGACTCACAGAGATGGCGGTGGTGCGGTATTTTATGTTTACGTGTGATTGGGGGGGAGGGGACTTCAGAGCCAGTAAAGTTTACATTAGGTTCATATATTTTTTCCGGATTACCTGCTGACGCTGTCAGTTTAAGCGAGCAACTCCGGAACACAAGTCTCAACCCTTACCGCTACAATAAAGGCCAGGCACTAAATTTTGCATTTACCGGTAACAATTTTTACTGAAGCCTATGCAGAGAGTCCAGGATTCGGAGTAGACCACAAACCGTGAACAGTTTTCAGACTCTCTTCTCTCAACACTCGAGAGAAAAATTATAAACCTTACTGTAGCTTGCAAGTAAATTCTTACGACTATATCATACATGAATCGTGCTTATTCCGTATGTAGCGAAGGTCATCACAAATCTTCATGGTATTCTGCTTAACTCCTTCACCACTACCCACAGGCAACCGGGAAACAGAGTTCATAAAATGGGGCACCTTTTATCATCATCATCATCATCATCAGATGTCTTTCATGGAGTTGGGCCACTTGTTGACCCGTTCCGTTCTCACGTATCCAGAAGTCTCTTCAAAGGTCTACCATGATTCCTTCTGCCAGTTGGGGAGTAGTGTTTCATTACCCTGCGTAATCTATTTCGAGGCATTCTGTTTACATGTAGCATTCAGCTTCTCTTGTATTCCAGTAATTTGTCCAAAATTTGTGTTATTTTTAACTCCTTTGCAATTTGTGCATCTGTTTTGTAATCTGTCCAAGTGTATCCTGCTGTTCTTCTCATGTATTTCATCTCTGCTGCTGCTATTATCTTTATGAAATATTAAATATAAGTGGAAACGCAGACGACGAAAGTTAAAATGCATGTGGCAGGAGAAGAAGATCTGTCTTGTGTGCGGGATGGATAAGATACAGTGTCACATCCTGGGCCCAAAAAAAAATAAAGCTCAAGACGAGAGAAGAGAATGGAAAATAACAATAAATACACAGCATTTAAGATTAAGGTACGGGATATGTGCTGCAGATATCTGGTGTTAGCAGCCACATCCCTAGGAACACGTAGTTGTGACTCAGCAAGGCAGTCAATGTATGTATGACGTAACGTTCAGGCGCTTTCGCGCAATCATTGTTGAGTGGAAAAGCAATAAGTATTAAATATTGTGAGTGTGTTTGTAGCCTTAGGTATCCAGCATGCAAGGCGCATGCGCCGTATTGTCATCTGTGGCCTGCACGGCTGTATAATACTTTCCTATATTATCTCATAACCGGCACGACTTAAAAAAAAAGTTATTGAATGTAAAATGTGTGTTTCGATTTTATCTACAGTGTTTATTTGACACGTTTTCGTTATAGGAAGAACTAAGCGAGATACGATTTAAAAAATTGTGTATTGGTCTTCATGTAAAGTACCCGTTATTCTTGTCCGGTTTTAATGAATCTTGAAATTTCTCAACAGATTTTCGAAAAATACTCAAATATCACATTTCACGAAAATCCGTCCAGTGGGAGCCGAGTTGTTCCATGCGGACAGACGGACAAATGGACGCACGGACAAACGGTCGTACAGACATGGCGAAGCTAATGGTCGCTTTTCGCAATTTTGCAAACGCGCCTAACAGTACACAGGCAATAGGGCCCGAACCGGATAATCGTACTTTAAGCAAAGGCAAACCATCAACAGATGAACTGTTTTACACTGATGGTGCCGCAGCGTAACATTGAAAGGCACATGCTACTCATAAAATAGTGCAAGTATCAGACATTGGACAAGAACAACACATTATTATTGTAATCATCATCATCATCATCATCTCCTTTATGCAGGGTATTTATACTTATATTCCTGAGACAAACTATGTCCCTAGGGAATACAGTGTTGCAGCTATTCTGTTGTTACTATTCATGGTGCTTATA
>Ga0123354_10013217_pt1 | contig 12804 bp, 8 predicted proteins | sample TergutLab28metaG_2_FD_97872 | JGI IMG/M metagenome (GOLD analysis project Ga0123354, IMG submission 97872) | Labiotermes labralis P4 segment gut microbial communities from Petit-Saut dam, French Guiana - Lab288 P4 | ecosystem: Host-associated > Arthropoda: Insects > Digestive system > Gut ...
CGCTGACCACGTGACACCCCTCTATCCGCAAAAGTTGGCACTAACTTCGCCGACCGGCGGCGGCCGCTCTGTCGGTATAGTTCGCGTGCGGACTAAGGCCACGGAGTTTGTTTGTTTGTTTTTGTTTATGTTATGTATTCTTATTGCTGTGTTACATATTCTTATTGCTATGTTATGTATTTTTATTGCTATGTTATGTATTCTTATTGTTATGTGTATGTATTATTATTGCTATGTTATGTATTAATATTTCTATGTTAGGTACTCTTATTACTATGTTATACATTATTATTGTTATGTTATGTATTCTTATTGTTATATTCATGTATTCTTATTGTTATGTATGTTCCGTTCCGTTTATTCTGTTTTATTGTCTTGTACTGTGTATTGTTTGTGTGTAAATGTGTACTGTACTACTGTCACCGGCTGTCAACCCAATTGCAAATAACAAATATATAAAATATCAAAGAATTGTAAATACAAGAAAGCGGTCGTGGTCCATTTAAGGCGCTTCCCGTGACTTTCCAGGAAAGACTGAGGAAATTCACGAAGGCTGTCAGTCAGGATAGCTAGTCTTCGAGCAGGGATGTGGACCCTTCCTGATGCGAGGCCAGATCTACAGCCTGTCTGCTTCTTCTTTCAATGAAACTGGTGCCATAGTGTCAAACAGAAATATGTTATTGGGGTTATTTTGAGGCGTGTTCGCGAAATTTCGAAAAGCGACTGTTAGCTTCGTCATGTCCGTCCGTCCGTCCGTCCGCATGGAACAACTCGGCTACCATTGGACGGATTTTCATGAAATTCGATATTTGAATATTTTTCGAAAAAACTCTCTGTAAAATCAAGTTTCTTTAGATCGGACAAGAACAAAACGGTGCTTTGCTTGAAGACCAATATATAGTTTTTAACATCTTTCGCTCATTTCTTCTTAGAATGAGAAATGTTTCAGAGAAAAGTTGTATAGAAAATCAAAACACACATTTTGTGTTCAATGACTTTTTGTTTCCTAAATTCGTGCCGTGTATGAGATAGCGTGAACAAGTATTGTAGAGCCGGACAGGACACGGATGACAACATGGCGCATGCGCATTCCATGCTTGAAAACTAAAGCTACAAACATATACTCCGATTATGTAATACTTATTGATTTTCCACTGCAACAATGGTTGCACGAATGCGCCTCATTGTTACGTTGTACGTACATTGCCTGGCTTGTTGTACACTGTCCTGTTGGGATCCCAACCTATAAAAGGACAATGCACAGTAACTGAAATATTGCACATAAAGTTTTGTCTGTCTATCGATAGCCTCTGTATACATCAGCCGAAATATATCTTGATGAAACTCCACAACATATAACGCACTGTTGCGTCTGATGAACAGTTCCTTACGTCTGCATATCGTCGTGTCTAATGGACGCCCCTCTTGAATTACTACGTGACTGCTGGCGGCCACAAGTCTATGGTGAACACAAACAAAGTGGACAAACGCATCTAAGCCAGTATTTCTCAAACTTTGTGTGGCCGCGGCCCGGTAAATTCTTTTTTCATAAGACGAGGGCCCGGTCCCAACAGATTTACTCGTCAGTAACTTTCCAATTTTTTTTTTAAGTTCATACATTAAACTAACTTAAGTATTAATAATTAATTATGACATAATCGTAAAGAGTATTAGTACAATTATACATACGGTGTGACATGTTGACAAATATAAAATTACATTGAAAATAGTTATCAGTCACTGGACTAATGCAATCTTGTAGCATATTTTAGTTTCCTCAGGCCAGGCCAACATCTTGGTCTGAGTTTTCCGACACATTCACGAATATTTTTCTCCTCAGAATATTTCCACTATAAAACATTTATTCATGAAAATTGCTTAGAAAACTAAAATGACAAATTCCAGGAGAACCTCTCGCGGCCCGATATAATTGATGCCAGGGCCCGGTACCGGGCCGCTGCCCGGCGGTTGAGAAACACTGATCTAAGCTAAAACATAATGGACGATGGCTTTGATCGTGTGTCACGTGACTATAGAGATAAATGAGTATCAGCTGCTTTCATATACAGGTTTGGTTTCGCAGATAAACAAGACACAATCAATCAAGATAAGTTAAAAGGCACGATAACATGTAGGTAAAAAGTTAAGCTTCATGAAAGGGTTTGACATGTAGCATTTAACGACATTTTGAACACGTCAGACTGTGTATATTTTCGTTAACAGTCTACATCAGTAACAAATGCGACTGAACATTTCTTCGCTCTCCACCTTCGTCCATTTTAAAAGTAATCTTCAACTTGTTAAACAGCAACAGCAGATGTGATGGGGTGCAGTAAACTTATCGTGACGTCTGAATATAATTAATTCCTTAAAAAATTTTGGGCCCTATATTTTGTAGCGTTTGTTTGTTTGTTTTGGAGCAACAGCCCCCAGTGGGTCAGAACCTCCTCATTCGCGAGATTGCTAGATCACACACAATGACGCACCACAGTCGGTAGGACTCCTCTGGACGAGTGATCAGCTCGTCGAAGAGACCTCTACCTGACAACACACAACACTCACATCAGACAGACATCTATGCCCCCGGTGGAATTCGAACCCACAGTCTCAGCAGGCGAGCGGTCGCAGACCCACGCCTTAGACCGCGCGGCCACCGGGATCGGCCATTTTGTAGCGTAATTCCCAAAATTAATTTCTACAAAATACCTAAGCTTTAGGTTAAATTCAAAATATTTCGTCAGGAAGTAACACTGTCTTGTTAAGTTATTGCACATTTATTCTACAAAATATTAGTTTTGTATTATACAATGTTATGAATTATGTAATCAACAAATTATTTATTGTGCATACATGACTTAAAATATTCCAGACTACAAAATTAAAATCTCGAACTGACAGTCCCTTCTGGTAGTCCCCTGGCACCACCGGATACGTTTGTCAGCCAGACAGATTTGTCTTGAATTGTGCCAACGTTTATCAGTACATTTTGTACGTATTATTTACTTGAACATGTCCGAGGTAACTGATGCTACCATATACCATATACCATATACCATATACCACATACACGTAATATTGATGTGCCTTTTTTTTTTAAAAAAAATCTAATCTTCTCAAAAATATTCCATTAATTCTTTGCTTATCTTAATAAAACATAAGTGCATTACGCGATCCCATAATCTGGCCATCACCATCTCCGGACTTCATTCAGAAAGTTTTCCTTGTGGTCAGATGAAAAACGGTTATCATCATAGGCACAACTTTACTACCAACACTGCGGGGGCAAAATCGACCATCGGTGTATCAGTGACGTATCAGTCAAATTAGAAAAGGGGCGAAAATTATTGTGAACCCCTTTATCATACGCTCAACCCAATTTTTTTATTTGTCCTTCTTCAACTTAATACCCCCCCCCCCAAATCTATTTCTAGGTAGAACAAATATTGGGGGCTGGAATTTGCCCCTCTTTTCCTACGCCAAGTTACGCCTATGTGTAGCATAACGTTACGTTAACAGTCTGACAGTGACACCTGCACTTTTTGGAGAAGAAATTTGGTTAAATGTGTGATGAAATTAGGAAAATTCGATGGAAGTTCTGAAGTAAGTAATAAAATTTATGGCAAAGGAAAAAATTAATGTGTGAATTCCATATAAAAAGCGTGTAAGATAATAAATAATTACTAATAATTATCCTGCCTTAATAGAATTGAAAGTGACGCTGTGAAATATTCTTCAGGATAAAGGAAACTGTCTCTAACGACGTTGGGAATGGAGTACGGAAGATGTCACTGAAATCGCGACTGACTTTAGGCTAGTCAATGTAAGTGGAACTTGCAGACTTTTGACCATCCGTGACATAACTTTGAGAACGCTAGTTGAATATCAAGAACAGAGCGGGAATGTGTAATTAGTGCAACAAAAATGTTCAGATATCTCAGACGTAGTGCTGAAACGTGAGTGAGTTCCAAACATGTGTGCAGAAAGTAGCAAAGCGATTGAACAAGACTGAGAAGAAAAAAAACACGAAAAACCCGTAGAAGAAATAAGACGAAAGAAAAGACGAAAGTTTTGTAGAGGAATGTGGAGAGTGATCAGAGGAAGCAGTAAGAGAAAAATGAGGAATGGAATTGTCAGGTAAATGGGAAACTGCAGAAGCCACTGCCTCGTACTCGTCGGTCATGTTGTGAGAAGGATTCCCGGTCGAGTGCATTCCTCGTATGTAGATGCGACATGACAGTCCTTTGTTTTGATCAAGGTACTTCTTCACCGTACCGTAGTGAAGCGCGAGATATTCCCCAAGTTTCAGCACTTCGCGTTTGTCCTGCAAGTAACTGCGACAAGTGTCAGTTACTGATACCTTCCTTTTATATCCAGCAATTCTAAATTTGTATGTGAACCCTGAGGATACATTTTGAGGTTCGAAGTGAAATACGGTGAAGTACAGTGTCGCATTTTTTAATACCCAAATTAAATAAAACAATTTGCCCCAAATAAATACGGCTTTACGATAGTGTTCTGCTGTGGAGATGTTCTGTAGCGCCACTGTGAACTTTACTGGGAGGTCACTGGTCTCACTGCCGTGGTCACTTCTAACATGAGCCTCTATGTCTGACAGAATTCCTGTCCAAGAGCAGTCAACACCAGACAGTGTTCTAAATGGACAGTATCTGCTCTCGTACAAACTCTCGGATTGATGACTGTTTGTGTCATCAAATGTGAAAGTCCCTTCAGATCCAGCTAGATCATGTTCTCGGGAGGTCATGTTCTTCGTAGTGCTGTCGACGTAGCTCTCTTTATTGCAACAGCTGCAATATGAACAGAACAGATCGGCGTAAGAAAGGTAAAGCAATCCCTGTACAGGCCTATTACAGGCCCAGAGGGTTCCAGGAGGTTGAGGCTCCCAGATTTCCAGACAATCAGCACTTGAATGTCAACCTGGCCGCCTTTACCTCACAGGAAATATTTCTACTACTCATTTCTGTTAGAGGCTGAGTCGACCCCAGGGACAGAGTGCGGCCGGAAGGATTATGTCAAAGAATGATACCATCGGGAATCGAGCACGCGACCTTCCGGCATGTAGCGCAGTGCCTCAACCAACTGCGCCATCGCGTGCTTCACAAATCAGTGTAAAAGGTAAAGCAGGCCTGGACGGGCCTTGAGGGTTGGAGGCTCCCAGATTTCAAGACAATCGGCACATGAAGGTGGTAAGGTTGTCACCCGAACGCACTGGCCGCTTTAACCCCAGGATATATTCCTGGTACTCATTTCTGTTGGAGGCTGAGTCAACCCCAGGGCCATAGTGGGACCGGAAGGATTACTTAAAAGAAAAATCCCAATTTCTCCCTCTAGAATCGAACCCGCGTCCTTCCGGCTTGTAGCGCAGTGTCTCAACCAACTGCACTACTGCGGGCCTCGCAAATCAGCGTAATTAAGTTAAATACACGTATGTTTAGCCTGAACAGACATAGAATTTGGTAATAGTTCCATGTTGTCCTTCAGAAAGGATCACTTGTATGTGTGCAAACAAAGTGCACTCTAGTAGTAGTAGTAGTAATAGTAATAATAATAACAATAACAATGAAAAGAGACTTTCTTCCATATACGGATATCATATTTTATGAACTGTTCATGTTCTGCAGTTATCAGTACACCGGCAACACATTTAACAGTGAGCGATCCAAATTAAGTATGACTAAAGATGTGGTGACGTCAGAAAAGTCTGTGAATAGCACATAAAGACTCTTGAGACTGGTCTGGCTTACACAAATGTCATATTGGAACGTACAAATCAATATATAACCAAATAAGTACTATAGGCCTGTTTTTATTGGGTATCTCAACGGTCTCATTACTCATCAGGTCAAACGTGACATTTTGTTCAAACCGAAGAAATCCAGGATTGTAGTTTGACACGAACCAGAAGCCGAGTCTGCCTTTGCCAGCTGCAGCACAGCTAACAAAGTAATGTCAACCGCAATTTCAGGCTTTCATCGCGTTGTACTCGTAAATGAGATCTTCGCACTTCCAGGATTCTACGCGGCGCAAATTGGACTGCTGAACCCCTGACGGTGGGACCCGATAGGTTGCCCGAAAACATCACTAAGAAACCACCGATATACGCTGCGTAAAGCCCCAGAATTGCGAAGGTGTCAAGGTAATGCCACATATCCTATGTAGTGGGGTCTATATTACATGATTACCATACAGCCGGCTGAACGATCACTTATATTACTTGTTTCATGAACAAAATATTTACCTGTACGTTAACTTGATTCTTGAAATTTCTTCTTTAACTTGCAGACCCGATGGTAACTCTGAGATAGACAGATTCAGACTGATGGCGATTGTGATTTATACAGAGCTATGTTGTTTGGCTCTCACACCCACCCAGCGGACGGTATCAAGCGAGGTCACAGATAATTAAAGATAACATGAATGATGTGTCATGATGAACAACATGAGGGTGGATTTGTGAGTGGTTGATAACGTGGCGCAAAAAATTCGGAAAGCAGAGGCGGAGAAACGTAGTAGGAACTATAGAAAACGAAGGACAAGGAGGAGATGAACAAATGATCTCAGAACAGACAATAACATAATTGAGTGAACATATTGAAAAATGAATCTCTCGTCAACATGATACTAATGATATAACACTGCATTACAACTCCATGTATGGATACCTTCGTTCGATGGTTGCTTCGGATGTCAACAAGCTGTTGTGGGCGCCTGCAACAGGTCAATACAGGTGAATTGCATCTAGAGCAGTTGTATCGTCGATTTGTCACAAGGGTGTTGAGAAAAGTGACGTCACATGCTGCTAATAGGCCACACACTTCGGTACTTAGATGATGTTATGTTCATGTTTGCAGAAGGCGATCTGTTTACTGGCTGCAGTGCATGTTGGGAAATATGAACAGAACAACTGAATATCTTTAACTTAAAGTGGCAAACATTTTAGATTTGATAAAGGAAAGCAATCATTCTACTCTCAGGATAGGCACACACAAAATATTTACAGCGCACCTACAAGATCGGCAAAACTAAACGTTTAAGGACATCATAATATAAACAACCAAATAGATGCAAAAAATAACAAATTTTATTGATAATTACAATCAGCTCAACATGTTTCGGGCGATAATTTCGCCCATCCGCAGGAACACTAGACTGTGTTTACAGCTTCTGGTATAATGCACCGACGATGCTGCCTGCAGGCAGAAGCTGTAAATACAGTCTAGTGTTCCTGCGGATGGGCGAAATTATCGCCCGAAACATGTTGAGCTGATTGTAATTATCAATAAAATTTGTTATTTTTGCATCTGGTTGGCTGTTTATATTGTTGTATCAATGATGTACAGTCACAAAAACATCAAATGTAAGGATATCATCAGAGCAAAATGTTAAAAGGAATATGAAAAGAAGAGCCTCAAGATACTCCTTTGTGGTGTACATCCCTGGCCTAAATGATCCGTAGGCCTAGTACGAGAACTGAATCGTGCATCGGATGAGGTCAGATGGCCTAGCCCGTAAATGAAGCAGAAGATACAGGAACAGAACTACTCTGCTCCTAATTGTTACCACTGATTCGACTGACTTATTCCATTCACTGTGCTGTGGAGAAGTTTAATATTTCTTCCGCTTGACGGCGCCAGTTATTACTGCTCTATCAATCTCCCTCTTCACTTGGGGACGGCTCTGCTCGGTGGGATCCAGTGGAGACCTTATCTGTACTTATCGGCTGGTGGAAACCTCCTGTGGTTTTTCTCTCGTCGTAAAGCACTGAGTCTCAGAAAGAAGCAGAATAGTGATGATTGCTTTCAGAGATTGTCCTGGACAGTGAAGAAGTGTTCCCTGCTGATGAAATTTCTACCAGTCATAACTAGAACACTGACTTCTCTGCTTGCGTATCTTGACTCCCCTCTTAGTATTTGCCTAGAAAAAAAAAAGAAAAAGAAACAGATGTCTTTGGAAGACGTGTAAAGTTCGCGTGGATGAAATGACAGATCGCGAGCTGTGACGTGGGGTTTGATCAACTGTGAGGGTAATGGTATTGGCTCCTTGTTCCACAGAACCCAGACTGAATCTGCACCTATCCATCCTGCTACTGAATAAATGCCGGGATTTGAGGGTTTTTTTTGACCGTGCGTCTTCATCACGAAATAAAATGAAATGCCAATTCAAACGGTCCTGAGAGCCGCTGCTCGCAGAACCACCACCCATCTACAAACTGGGTGCAGAAAACCATATGTTGCAACTTAACGTCTAGTGCTCCTGATGATGGGCGTATGCGCCCGAAACATGTCGAGTTAGGGAAACTTCAATAAATTACATTGTTACATCAAGTTGGCATTTCACTTTATTTCAAATGCCGTGATATTTCACTTCAGGGAAAAGGAGCCCAACTTTAAAATTTACAACTTACATGCGATTAATATTAGAATAGAGATTAGAAATAAGTAGACCTTTATTCGAACGGTTCTGCGTGTACGAGGCTTCAGGTTTCCGCCACGGTGCAAACGAGACTTCAGCTCTTCTGCGTTGTCACGCAGCGTGTCTGGGTAGTTGTTTACCAAAGGTTCGGAAACGGGTGCCTGCAGCCCAAGACAGCGTGATGAGACCGATAGACTGTCGCGGTACTTCGGTAAACAACTGCGAATATACGCTGCCTAACGTCCGAGAATAGAGATGACCTCGACCTTACATGCCCTCGTCGGCCAGTGTTTAGAAACCCCCTCTCTGTATTTGCAATGGTTGTCAGATTCTGAATGTGGCCATGTATTTCTGTTGACAGGGCCATCATTCGGCTACAATGAATAACAAACTCGCATACTGTGCAGTACAAGGGCAGGGTGCAAGCTTTGCTTTTGTAAGGGTGTGGAAACTATTCCCAGTTATTACAGTAGAACTCCACTTATCCGAAACCTGGTTATCCGAATATCCATTTATGTGGATCGTCTTGGCCCTTCGGGTAAATTTGTCGAGAATTCTTATAATAAAACCAACGAGATGCACCAATATCTCAAATTTATTTTTGGAATAGAACTCTACATGTTTCGGACAGTTTCTCTGTCCATCATCAGGAGTCTAGCACTGTACACACAGCAAAACCTGTATGACATATAACATTGCTGTGTGTACACTGCTAGACTCCTGATGATGGACAGAGAAACTGTCCGAAACATGTAGAGTCCTAATCCAAAAATAAATTTGATATATTAGTGCATCTAGTTGGTTTTATTATAAGAACATATAATGATGCACGGTCCTCTGGATGTCAATTTGTCTAGAATTCTACATAACTAGCTTGCCTTGAAATTACCGGTTAACGGATCAAGTACAGTACTATGTTGTGGCTTCTAGAACTTCATATCAGACGTGTTCGAAATGTTTAGACGCAGGTGCATACCGTTAATATTAACAGCCGAACTTCAAATTGTCAAAGTTGCCTGTTTAAAAAATCCAATTACCTTGATTTCCCGCTTATCTGTATAGCTCGCCGTCCCAATTAATCCGGATCATTGGCGTTCCACTGTGTTTTGTTTACAGCCACTTGAGCTTGTCCTGACCCACTCTGTAGTTATATGTAACACTATACCGTTCTGTCACTCGCCATCAGCACAACTGTTTGTTACGTTTTGTCGGAGGATAGTGCGGCTACGTGTTTCGACCATTAAGCGACAATCTTCAGGTCATTAAGGTACATAAAAATAAAATTAACATTAAAATTGCAACGTCATTTTTAGGAGCTTTCGCAAAATGGCGAAAAGCAACTATTAGCTTCGTAATGTCTGTCCATCTGTCCGTCCGCATGGAACAACTCGGCTTCTACTATACGGATATTCATGAAATTTGATATGTGATATTTTTTTCGAAAATCTGTCGAGAAAATTCAGATTTTATTAAAATCTGACAAGAATAACCGGTACTTTACATGAAGACCGATATACATTTTTTTATCACATCTCGCTCAGTTCTGCTTAGAATGAGAAATGTTCCAGACAAAAGTTGTAGAGAAAATCCAAACACACATTTTGTGTTCAACAATTTTTTTAACTCGTGCGTTAATGAGATATTGTGGAAAAATATTGCAGGGCGGGGCAGGCCACAGATGACAATACGGCGCATGCGCTTTACATGCTTGATACCTAAGGCCACAAACACATACTCAGAACATGTAATGCTTACTGCGTTCTCAATGCAATAATGATTGCATGAACGCGCCACATTATTAGTTTATACACACATTGCCTGTCGTGTTGTGTGTCTAGTTTCAACATAAAATGTTAAAATCAGTGAAATACAGGATAAGTAGTCTGACAGCAAAATACTGTTGGCGTTGGGAGTTGCATTCTATTGGCTCCTTCCCTGAAGGTTGTTTGGCAGTGCTGCTTTGTCTTGTCGTCCCCAAGACATGCTGTTTTTTTTTACTGCGTTCTGCGAGGCAATATTTTGGGCATGTAAGTTGATAACTATAATTAAACTCTTTATTACCCAACTAATGCACAATATATAATATGCAGATACAATTAAAATTGTAAATGATTTAAAAGGAGTACTTTTAAATATTTTATAATTTTAATTGTGTCTACATTTATATATTGTGCATTAATTGGATAATAAAGAGTTTAATTATCATTGATGCACGGTGAAAACAAGAAGATTGATAACTATAGCTTAGTTTTACGGAGCTCACCTCTCCGATGTATGCAAACTCTGTCTGGGACAGAATTCACAGTATCGGTTTTCATTCTACAGCCATGTCTTGCAAATATTCTCTTCACTTCAGGCTTTTCGAGTAGATTTTGTTCATCTTTTTCACTTCTCCCATGCTTCATGTTTCATGCGTGTTCCACCCAACCAACAAAACTTAATTTGACGGCCTTAGTTACATTCTGTGGAAAACGTGGAAGTGCAGCCTGCTGAACGTCATGTGCTGAGATTGTGGTCTTCCGAGTAATGACACCGTGCAGCCAGTGACGTACCCAGGAATTTTGTTTGGGGGGTGGGGGTGGGTGGCTCAACAAATTCAGTTGTGGGTAGAGGACAGATAGAACGGGGATCGGGGAGCGGTAGCCCCTTAGTCAGGGGTTCTGGAGGCAGCTGTCATTTCGTAAAAAAATTTCATTTGATATAGTAAAATTTTCTTAATTTTTGGTACTTTAAGACTATTTATGATGACAAACAATTTATTTGTCATTGCTAATGTAAAACAATTGCGAACCGGCGGTAGTTTTAGAATTTTACTGCCTTTTTTCCGAACATTTTGAGGTGTTGGCGTCCTAAATTCAGAAATTTTTAACAGTTTTCACAATTGGGTTGAGTTTGGCACGATGTTGGAGGGCGTTCGGAATTTCGGGGGTGTTTGAACCCCCCCAAAGCCCCCTCGGTACGCCACTGCGTGCAGCCTTGCAGGTGGTTACCAACATCTTATCTGTTATTGTGCGGTCGAGGTTCATCACAAGTTTAAACCGGTTGGGCCCACGATTACATATTTGCAGGGTATTTCTGAGTGCAGGTTCCTGGAAACTTACTTACGATTCCTACAGTGTCTTGTTGAAACTCTGACATCCTAAATGAAAAGAAAAATATTTAATTTGGATATTTTTGGAAACTCAGAAAATGTCAATAAAAATTCCACGCGGTTAGCCAAAAAAATATTTTTAAATTTAACTAAACTAATATTAAAGAAATGTAAAATGAAATCCGCTGTTAATAGCCACTTTTAGATTTGCTACTCACTATGTATAACTATGCTAAAGTAATAATAGAATCCGGGAGGAAGGCGAAACAGCCAAAGGGATGAACATTTTAGGATCTGAACCCTTCAGTACGCACACACACTACCCTACGACGACCCCCGGTAGCACAGGCCACCTAAACACCACCACCTCAAAGACGTTGTACCAAATTCTCAACGTCAGGCGGTTTTAACGGATCGGAACCGCTGCGAATGAGACGATATAATATGGCGTGAATAGAGGGTGGCTAGGTCAAGGACGTGGCTCACCTCCTGAGCGCCAGATTCTCTAATGTTGCCTGTTTTCTAGTGTGGAACTGAACCAACAATATTCAATTTCGTGCATATAAAGCGGGCAAAACTTTGTGGTTCTGCCTGAAGATACAGAAACGTTGCTTAGTAACGACTTACCGGACGTCATAACCTTGAGGACGATGGTTGCATCCTCACCTCACTCTATGAGTCACTGCCACGTGATAAGCAGTCTGAAAATCAGAATGTTGTGAAATCCCGCTCACTCTCTTGATCGATAAGCAAAAGCTGGTCATTCGTGAAGATAGTAGCTTAAAAATAGAAGATATGATAATACGTTGTGTGGTTAGGGCTGTAGATGAGTATGGAGCAATGGTGGAATGGTGATTAGCAGGGTGAATGTGATTATATGCTGTCTGGTCAGGGCTATAGATGAGTATGGAGCAATGGTGGAATGGTGATTAGCAGGGTGAATGTGATTATATGATGTCTGGTCAGGGCTATAGATGAGTATGGAGCAATGGTTGAATGGTGATTAGCAGGGTGAATGTGATTATGTGCTGTCTGGTCAGGGCTATAGATGAGTATGGAGCAATGGTGGAATGGTGACTAACAGGGGGAATGTGATAATGTGCTGTCTGGTAAGAGCTATAGATGAGTATGGAGCAATGGTGGAATGGTGACTGGCAGAGGGAATGTGATAATGTGCTGTCTGGTAAGGGCTATAGATGAGTATGGAGCAATGGTGGAATGGTGACTAACAGGTGGAATGTGATAATGTGCTGTCTGGTAAGGGCTATAGATGAGTATGGAGC
>Ga0123354_10013218_pt1 | contig 12804 bp, 9 predicted proteins | sample TergutLab28metaG_2_FD_97872 | JGI IMG/M metagenome (GOLD analysis project Ga0123354, IMG submission 97872) | Labiotermes labralis P4 segment gut microbial communities from Petit-Saut dam, French Guiana - Lab288 P4 | ecosystem: Host-associated > Arthropoda: Insects > Digestive system > Gut ...
AAGACAGTAGCCCCTATCAAGTAGGTCGTGGGCTACCTCCAGCACAATCCTCGAAGAAGTCTTTTCCCCTGGGTGTCTCTGACCATAAATGGTATCCTTACCAGTGTATGCTATGAAGTTCCAAACATAGCCTGTGCTGCTTTCGCAGAGTTTGTAGATTCTCACTCCAAACCTGCTTCGCTTTGATGGTATGTACTGAATCCAGCCCAGTCGTCCTTTCCAGAGGAGGAGAGACTTGTCGACACAGATGCTTCTTTCTGGTGTGTATACGGAGGAAAACTTGGATTTTAGGTGATCAAGGATTGGTTGGGTTTTATAGAATTTCTTCTGATGCTGATCAGGGTCAAATTTGGAATTGTCGGCAAAGTGAAGGAACTTTAGAAGGAGATGGAATCTTTTCTCTGTCATTATTTGTGAGAAGTATGGTGTCCCAATACTTTCCCTTTCGGAGAAATATATTCCATTCTCAGGTTTCTGTACAATACCTTGAAGAATGAGAAGTTCAATTAGGGTTTTAATTTTAGTCGGGTTTGTATCCATCCAGCTTCTAGCTCGGGATCGTGGTTTCAAATTAGGATTTGCTGCCAAAAATTGGTTGGCATATATATTTGTTTTTTCTGCAAACAACTGCCACATATCCTCATCAATAAACTTCTGAAAACATTCCAGAACATTAATTTCATCATCAAAGTCCACATTCACTCCACTTACACCGAGAAATGCAAATCTTGGACGCGCCACGCCGTGAGGTACAAAAGGGTGCGAACAATCTGACACTTCTTTATACGATACATCATTCACAACACTGCTTGTATCCGAATCTCCGTTTGAATCTTCCTCACTTGTATCAAACCAAAAGTCATCAGATTCCTCAGAAAATACGTCAGTTTCGTCTTCAATGTCTAAAGCTCTGGAGATATCGTCATCTGTCAACAGATCCTTCTTTCGCTTGTTACTACACGCTGCCATTTTTATCGCTCTAAACCGTACAGTGTACAGTGTTTCAAATATTTGTCTTGCATGGCGGTGGCTGCCAAGAAGAAGGTGGTTGGTGGTGCCTCATAGTGGAAAACCCGTAGACTATGTAAGAGTACTAATACCTAAGTCATATCTCGTCGTACTCAAGAGATATTAGTGGTGCAAGATCGAGGACGTAATACTACGTCATACCCATTTGAAAAAGCACAATGCGACTACGTACATACAAGTCATGCCCAATTAAGAGGTTAATATGGTGGTGGTGTGGCTGCAGATACGAGGGGTGCTGATAAGTCCTTAGCCCGACCTAAGTCCCGATGTCGTCGGACGGAATCGATAGCGTCGTTGGAAAGAGGGGTCTGTTCATGTGCCGATTTGGAAGTCTTTTCTTGTTACAGAGGCTGAAGGGAAGCATGTCAGGTGAAGCGCGCGATTTCAACAACATTGGGACGCGAGCTCTCATTAAGTTTTTTTTCCTGCAAGGCAAGGCGCCGAAGGAAATTCACGCCATTCTGACAGAAACATTAGGGGAACATGCGCCATCGTATGCCACCGTCAAAAACTGGGTGGCCCAGTTTAAACATGATGATTTTTCCGCCTTTGATGCGCCTCGTCCTGGACGACCCAAAACAGTGACCACCCCGGAGATTATCGATCAAATTCACGAGCTAATCTTGGAAGACCACCGGATTTTGGCTAAATCAATAACTGAGCAACTGGGCATCTCACGTGAGCGGGTTGGGTCCATCATTCATGACGATTTGGACATGCGGAAGCTCTCCGCAAAGTGGGTCCCGAAATGCCTGAACGCGGATAAAAAACGCCAATGGTGCCAGTCGTCTGAGCAACTTTTGGAATTTTTTTCGGCGCGATCCAATTGATTGCCTGTCGCGATTGGTAGCCATGGACGAAACCTGGTTATATCACTATGGCCCGGAGACAAAGCAACAATCAATGGAGTGGCGGCATAGCGGCTCACCCCGCCTCAAAAAAATTCCGAGTGCAAAAATTCGCTGGAAAAGTTCTCGCCTCGATTTTTTGGACCCAAGATGGCATCCTCCTCGTTTATTACCTTCCAAAGGGCCAAACTATCAACGCAGAGTATTACTTATCTTGGATGGTCCAATTGAAGGACATTTTGAAGTAAAAACGCCGCGGGAATTTCACCAAGGGGGTCTTGTTCTTGCACGGCAATGCCCCGACTCACTGGGCACTTATAACCCAGAAGAAACTGACCTACCTGGGCTTCCAGTGTCTTGATCACCCACCCCATTCTCCTGATCTGGCCCCATCGGACTACCAACTGTTCTCTAGACTGAAAAAAGACAATTGAAAGGTCATCATTTTACGTCCGACGTGGAGGTCATTGCTGGCGCAGAGACCTGGTTGGACAGACAACTTTCTGAATTTTTTTTAAGTGACTTGTAAAAGTTAGAGCAGCGGGCTAAGAAATGTATTGAGCTTCGTGAGGAGTATGTTGAATAAATCCCGAGTTTGCTCGCTGTAGCTTGTTCCCTTCCTGGTAGGACTAAGGACTTATCAGCACCTCCTCATAATAGGTCCTTATTGGTGCACTGTTCGGCTGTAGACTCTACAGCCGAACAGTGCAACATACATACACCAATGAGGACCTAATATATGTATGTAGCCACACCACCACCATATTAACCACACATCAATGTATTTTATTGGACCATTTTAACACTGTAACTTCAGTAAGCATGAATTCATGCGCTCCCTGATGATCGTGCAACTGCACTGAACCATGTTGGAGCTGTTTTAATGTAAATTTTAATATTGCTTTTTAATACAACTCACTGGTGCATCAGTTGGTGAATAAATAAAACTCTGATAATATCAAGATGCATGGCAGGAATGTAAAAAAAAGAAAGAAAAGAAAATCCTATCACTATGTTCATAAAAATCAAGAATAATGCACAAGGGTAAAGCTGTCCCTGTGGGCACATTTAAGGCATGTGGGGAACAGATGGTATAGGTCCTCATGTTTTGTAACTGGGCACATGATGGGGTAAGTAGCTTCATGCTAGTCACTTTACCACCAAGGATCTGTGGCACCCATTTCACACAGGGTGTGTGGGACCCACAGCAAGCCTCAACTCCTTGGAGAATACATAAATCTCTGGCTCCAGTAGTTTTAATACGCTTAATATGTGTTTGTAAAATGTAAATGAGTAAGTTTTGTCCAATTGCAAGGTTAAATGTTATTCTGTCCATGTCTGCGCCCAGATGCATACAGGGGGAGCAGAGGAATGACTCCACACATTTTTAACTTCAGCACTAGATGGAAGTAAGTGGTCAGCTTCATGCTCTGGCAACTTTACCCCAGGGAAGAGATAACTGTACCCATCCATTAAGAAGCTGGGTGGTCCCCAGAGACAGTATGGACAGATTTGAGCATGAAAACCTGTCGCCCCTTCCGGGATTCAAGCCCCAAACCGTCCAGCCTGTAGCTAGTCACTACATTGCCTATGTAATCCTAGTTCACTTTGTCCGATTGCACTATAAAATTTTTGTACTAAACTTTTGAGTCTTCTGAAATTATTGTTTCAATTAAATTGCATATGTGTATTATTTCAGCTTTTGAGGTTCAGTTATTTGCTTTGCTCAAGACGTTTCACATTTCAGTATGTATTCCAGTTTGCAGCTCCAAGAAGTGGAGGGTTATGTAGCACACAACACTGTTCTCACAGTAGGTATAAGGGTGGGAGTGTGCAGCACAGTATCAATATACAATTTGTCATTACAGAATGCATCATATGGGTGGCCTCAACCCACATATAGATTGTCAATTACTTAGTTGGGCAGAAGCCAGAAAAGGCAAAATTGGCTGTAGAGGGAAGCATTAGACAAACAACAGTTTCTTTAAACATATATTTGTGTAATCCGAAACATATGAAACTGACTTCACAAGAACAGCAATGCAGTAGAAATGGCAGTCAGGCTAATTGTATGCACTACAAATGAAGATGATCCTGACTTAGCATGAATTGGCCTATGCTGCCTGCCACATTCAGGTGTGAATATGTCATCTTCCACTGTTAACAGTTGGCCGTATTTGTCCAGTAGTTCCATTATCACGCCATTTGTCCAACCAAATCCAATCTGGTTCACATATTCACCACCAGTACCATGTCCGCCAGGAAATGTTGCATCATACTTCAAAAACAGAGATGTCTCATGATTATCATACCACACAGTCTAAAATACTAATAAAATCATCATACATTCTTAGGTGCATATACATTCCTGCATCTATTGGCACAGATAAAGCAACTCAAAACCAGATAACCTGAGCTCAATTAAATTCAACAATGGAGAGTTTTATGAAAAACTCTTGAGCCATTTCAGCTTCTACTGAAAACAAAAAAAAAATTAAGTTATGTAAATTAATTTTTTTGCATTGTCAGAAATAAGTAACATTTACGATATCATTAATTTCATGATAACCTTCAATGACCACATTTCAGTACACCAAGCCCTTGTTTTATGCCCCAGTTGTGCTGCTGAAAAATTGGATGTAAAGCACAAAGGCATAAGCCAAAAATGGTATCCCTGTGAGAAATAATGGAATGGCATAATAGAGCATAGCCAGCCAAAGGGCATTAAACTCAAAATTGGAGGTGCAAGTTAATAAGCAGTGTATACTGGCAAGGGTCGTTAAAAGAATAAGATATAAAATTATGGCTATGTGTATTTTCTCTCATTGTATATAATCTGAAGTTCACAGATATTAGAGTAGCATCTATAATTCAATCTAAAAATTATGCATGAAATACATTAAATTACTGCAATATGGAAAACCTGCATCATACTTGTTTGCAACTACTATATCAATGAATTCAAGTATTGCTGGTGGAGGATATTACACTGTAATTTGTCAATCCCTGTGCCATGTATTAATGTATCACACATCAATACATGGAAAAGAGACGTGATAAGAAAACTCTGATATTAGATGTTGGTGTACATGTAACTACAAACATCGCAAACAATGACATATCAATAAGGTCTAACCAAGAATATTTCAAAATCATACTAGCCATAATATCAATATTATTATATTTATAGCCAGTATTATATATTTTAAACATTATGCATGTAAAATTGGTGTACTAATATTACTTATTCCTTTGTAAAGATGTCTTCCAGAGGATGGCGATTTATCACTGAAAACATGTGTGGGGGAGTTCATATTTACAGAAAACTTATAATTTTGTTGTGTGCATATGCTGGTGCATATAAATGATGGCAAGCACAACACACGAAATGAAAAAATATTACATTAGCTTTCTGGTATTTGACACTCTCACAGTCATATCAAGATTTTAGATTCTTATGCTGTAACCAAACTCCTCTTATTCCAAAGACTGAGGCAGTACATTCTCTGAAACTTTGGTTCCTGCCCACCAAAATGAATGGCATCATATTCCAGAAATTTTTTAAAAATACCTAAAAAATAATTCCAATTAAGTACATACCTTCTCATACATAACATGTGATTCATTGAAGGTCTTAAAATTGGAGCGAACCCATTTCCTTGCAACTTCCACAGCAAGATTCTGAGCCCAGACATCTTCTATAGCCTCCAGAGCCATGATCACAATGTACTGGAGTGGTGGCCAAGCATTGGGGTAGTCCCACTGTTCTCCAGAGTGCTCTAATGAAGTGGGAATGCCCCCCAGGTATGTCATAATCTGTGAACGCTCTAGGTACTTCATAATTTTTCCAACTTGCAAATTTCTTCTCTTGAAGCAGCCAGTCCACAATGGTGCCAAGTTGGTTGGGTAAAAGTGGTTGTGTTTCACTCCATTGATCATGTCATAATCAAGCCATACACCCACTTCGTCGTGCCAAAGGACATTGTTCACAGCTTCCAGCCACCAGTCTGCCAACTGCCTGTACTGCAATGCCTTGTTGTCCATGTTCAGGGTGTCAAAGAACTCTGACAGTAGTTCAGCATTCCAACACAGTATGGCATTTAACTCTACAGGGATGATGTACTGTGTCATTGTGTCAGTCAGGCTGCCTGGAACATTACTAAGTATACAGCAAAAGCAGTGCAAACTTCCAAAATTGTCATGTTTTTTTTAACAACACCAAGACAACTTAACAAGACAAACAATGTATCCATAACATAACACCGAAGTGCATTTGTATAAACACTGTTGCCATGAAACACCAGTGAGTATTACATATTCTGAGTGTGTGTTTTTAGCCTTAGTTATCCAGCATGCAATGTGCATACACCATATTACATTATCATCTTTTGCCTGTCTGGCTGTACCATATTTTTCCACATTATCTCATAAACGATACAATTTTCATAAAAAAGTCATGGAACATAAAATGTGTGTTCTGACTCTCTCTACAACTTTTGTCCAAAATATTTCTCATTCTATGAAGAATTCAGCCAGACACTGTCATAAATATTCACACATCTCCATGTAAAGTACTTGTTACTTATGTCTGATTTAATCACTCTTGAACTTTCTTGACAGATTTTCAAAAACTCTTCAAATATCAAATTTCATGAAAATCTGTCCCATGCAAGCCAAGTTGTTCCATGCAGCAGACAGACAGACAGACAGGACAAAGATAAGTCACTTTTTGCAATTTTGTAAATGCACCTAAAAATATGTCACTTCAGTATTTTTAACAATTTCACATTGTTAGTGCAAGAACATGACAAACACTTACATACACGTACATTTACCCTGTTAAGAGGTACACTAAAATTTCAACAGGGTAAATTAAAACCACTTATTAAAAATACATAACTTCAATATCTTGAGAAGTTCTGAAGATCCAGCTACATCTATTCTATGACAAAAATGAGTGTATCTATTAATACAAACACAGGTGGCACAGTAGCACCATCTGAAGCATACCTTCCACTGCTGCTTCTGTTCCTACACATAACTACTTCTTAACACACATGCACATAATTATAGAACATCAAGAGTCAGCATTTTGTATATAAGGAAGTTATGACAGTTATGTTCCAAGAAGGGATTCTTTGTGTACGAAATGTGTTCTTTCATCTTAGTCTGAGAAGTATTCATGGTAATACATCCTTGCTTACACAGCATGGAATGAAGCAATATTGTATTTTTTTGTGGTAAGACGCATGTTATATACAGTCCTACACATTTGTAGCACACCCTTGACTTCTGATAAAAGTCTTGAATTTTATATGTTTGTTAAAGCAGTTACAAATAACTACTATGATTAAATGATGCACTTTTCCTCTACCTGAGACTTTATGAAGCAAGCTTTTGGGCCTTTCCAATTTAGAATTAACCTCTGGGCACCACAAATTTTATAAAACATTGGTAGAATTTCTTTTGACAGGGATCAACACATCCGAAGGACCCTCCATATACAGGATAACACTAACATGTGACAAAATATACGCGTAGATCCACGCACAGTGTAGGCAGTGTAGTTCCACTGCTCAAGCAGTCAAAGACAGTATGAGCTCAAAATATTTCTGTTTTCATATTTTTCTTTAGACCATTAATTAATGAACTCATACAAGTAGATACTCAAAATTTAAAAAAAAAAAAAAATGAAAGTGTGCTAATTTATTTTTTCTGGGAAGACAATGTATTCTGTGCCACTTGTCATACAAGGGGCCCACTGCCAATCCCCAAGATGATGAATAAATGTAAGGCATTGTTGGAATAATGAAGGAGAGGGAGTAATCAAAATACTGACAAGCAGAAGTTGGTCTCAGTGCAACTATTTTCACTACAAAAGTCACATGGACTGCCCTGGGATTGAACCTGGGACTCCACAGTGAAAAGCTAGCAATTAGACGCAGAAAAAATCCTTTATTTTGTGCTCAAAGTGCCCTAAATTAATGTGAGATACATCACTGACCACACACCATGGATTTCTGCATGCATGAGAGAAACAGAAAATATCTTTAGACCAGTCGTTACAAAGCCCAGAAGTCAAATTTGTCTGTCCCCTGTCATACTTATATATCTGCTAAACTGTATGTTAATGAAATGAAGCTTACCTTTCTGAGTAGAATTTGTGATATACCAACGTGTTGAAAAGTCCCAACCAGACTCTGCAGCAGTCTTCAGTTGAGTATAGTGATTTTGCCTCTCATCTTCTGTCTTGAACGCCTGGGCATTTGCATAGTCCTCCCTGGGAACATATGTTTACTTTAGGCAGTAGTTTGAAGTAAATCTATAAAAAGCAGTTTTGAGTTACTAAGTGTCAAAACAGACACAAAGTCATCAGTTATGTCAGTGACCAAGCAGATTGACACCCTCTAAAAGCTACTGCCAGAATTATTTATAAAGGCAGCAAGCCTAAAAGCTTGTTTATAAACATACATTTAAGCTACTTAAGAATATTTTTTAAATCACCCTAGACTGAATGTACTGTAACAAATTTAATTGAATCAGCTTTATTCAATACATTTTCTTTCAATTCAATCAATTTTTTTCTTTCCAAAAATACAGAGGATGAGCCAAGTGCCTAGCTTCACCCCCCTCATACTCTTTTGCTAGGAACTAAGGCTACCAATGCAACTTGTGTCTCTAAACCTTCCATTTCAGTGGACAAGGGATTACGGGCCAGATAAATATGACAGTGAGATGCAAAATCAATTACTACTAAATTATCAATTCTTATTAAGAAAATGTTTTTGTGTGTGTGTGAGTGTGGGGGGGGGGGACGAGGGGGGGGATTTTATATTCTTTTTTTTTCGGACATCAAAAATCAAACAGAGATAAACTTATTTAAGTATCAAAATAAAGCTCACGTCCAAAGTCAATACAAGGTTTACGCTCAGTATGATAACTGGGCTTCTTCATTTTCGAACTCATTTTGAATTCTTGGCCTTTTAGCCGACACCGGCAAGGCGGTAGACTAACAGTACGATCCACAGCACCAGGAAAACAAAACTAAACATAACCTCAATTAAGCTCTGACCGAGGCCAACCACAGAAACACTGGCAGCACACAGACTATTCCGCGGTGGCCAATCGTCGGACAAAAATCACCGCAACATTTGGACGGACATTCGGAATTATTTGCGGTATTCCAAATTTCTATTTATTTATTCCACAAAATATCGCTAAACCTCTGGGTATATTCTGCGGGATCCTATTTGTGAAATACTACGTCAAACCGTTGGTTTTCTTCATCTTTGTAAAAAATAAATAAATAAATAAATAAATAAATAAATAAAACGCGCGCGCGCACACACACACACACACACACAAATGCAAAAAGCATACATTCAAATTTTCTTTAAATTTTGGATTTACTGAATTAGCAACCGGAACGATCCATTAAATGTTTAAATTTTTCCTTGATTTGTTACCAAATAAGAGAGTCAACACTCTAAGAATCACATCTGTTGAAAACTTGAGATTTGCCTCGTTCAATGTTAGTAATTTCTGCGCACAACAAACTGTCACGTTCCCATAATCTGAATCTAGGCTACTACACAGATCCGTATGTTCTTCATTCCTCGCAGTAAATAATGAAAAGGTAAAGTGCACCCTTGTACAGGCCGTACGACCCATAGTGGGAGTAGAGGTATAGGTCTACTCTTTTTTTGACTACGGCACTAGAAGGGGGTGAGGGATCAGCATCACCCCTCACCTTCCTGGAAAGACTGGTCGCTTTTAATATTTTGCGTCACATATATTTTGTACGTAATTACACTGTTGCCAGTTTATTATCAGTCTAGGATTGCACATCAATAGGGCACCCAGATCTATAGTTGCGTTGAGCCCAGAAATGTCTTAAACCGATCCTTCCTGAAAAGACATGGTTTTAAGGAACTTTCACAACCTTTCAGAGTGCCTGCTAAAACAGATCCATCCGCCTGCCTGTCCGCCCATAGTAGCTGATAAATTATTAAAGGATTTTCACGATGTCTGGTAGGCCTAATGGAAAATTTACTAAAGCTTACGATAGGGTGCAATTTTAGCTAAAATCATACAAAAGCAACAGATAGTTTACATGAAGATCTACACGAGTTTCTGCCAGCATCTTGTGTTTAACTAAATATTTATCGGGTTGTAAAACGTTCTGGGGCAGAAAGTGTAAATACTAACAAAACGCACGTGTTCCACCCAATATAATTTTACCCTACCGGCTACTTTCACGGAATTATAAAACACAACAAACTAATCGTAAGACAACAGCGACTGTAGGCATGTAATTCAGAACTCATTAAGAGGTTCAGTGGATGGGGAAGGCATCTTGAATCCATAACAGGGGCAGGCCATCGAGAGCTGGCCCGGGTACCGGAGAAGAGCTCTTTTTGGGACCCCCCCCCCCCCCCCCAGCAAGAGCGGAACTGCCAAAAATCTTCACCCCCAAATCGGAAATACTGACTCTCAGTTGTAGAATGACTTGGGGCTTGGTGTGAATGGGTTAATTTTTACGTTCGACAAATAATGATACTACCGAGAAAAGGCAAAAACATATGCAAAATAGGCGGGCCCCGGGCCCCCTCCCGGACCGCTGGGCCAAGGTAATTTGTACCGCCTCCCCCCGCCCCCCTCTCTCGACGGCACTGATCAGGACAGATGCCCTGTTTCTTCAGTTCTTACTTGTAGGATTCCGGTCGGGGTCCAGATGATGGAGCAGAGTACCTAGCCAGGATGTATTCTATCCCATCCTTCACAACCATAGCTGAATGATTTTTCATCCAATACTGAAATTCCTCTTCAATTGCATCAATATTCTTCCTTAAAAATTCTATATCTGTCTTTGCATCCAGGTAACTCTTCACCATGGGTATCAGCAGTGGCGGTTGTGACCGCCTCGTGTAGTAGATACGTCCGCCATTTGGAATGAAACCGTACTTTCTGACCATGTCAAGGAAGTTTTCCAGCATGCCCCTAACAGTGTCGTGCATTTCAGACAGCAGCAAACCACGGATTATCCAATAAGAGTCCCAGTAGTAGAATTCCCGAAACCGCCCTCCAGGAACGACAAAAGGATGTTGAACGTCAATAATGGAGTACAACTCTATGTTATGACGCACTTCATTTTTTATTTGTCTCCCGAGCTCTTTCCAAAAGAGGTGGAGATGCTTTGCCCAACCCCGAAAAACAGGGTCTTTGATCTTGTTCAAAAATTTTGGATTAGGAACCCAATCTAATGGATCCCAGTCTTCAAATTCACTGCCTGGTGGATCAAAAGTTTCATCAACAAATTTTAAAATGTCTGTGTGGTTGAGTTGATTGCCACTTTTGTTCATCAACTCTCTAAATCTCTGCCATATCTCATCCCTAGGATACTTCATTTTCATGTCCACAAATGTCTTGGAGTCAGAAAATATATTCGACATCTGCACCATATGCAGTAGTTCTCCATAGCAGTAGATGTCACTAGAACAGAAACGCAGATTAAATAAAGTAGCACTTATTAATTCCTAGCCAAAAGATTGCTGCTTTCAAACCAACAGCTCACACACAGGATCCAATATTTAACCTTTCACAAGGTGGAGGAAGACATTTCACACACATCGGTACCAGCAGCAAGCCGCACATCATACACAGCACGCCCATACTGGACGCACGAATGCAATACACCAACGAGCCACCACTGAAAGTTAAATTATGGAGTAAAACCACATGCGTCCGCTTTGCGGTCCGCCTAACTACTGGCGGACAAATGAGCGAGCTGTGACGGGGAATCCCACAGCGGTAAAATACGACACGTATCTGCAATTGTCGCTTTCAGCCATGCAGTTCGCACTAACACTGATGTCAGCGTCTGTACACCATTATGACGATCCTCGTTTCTGCTGAAAGATTGGTGGGATAGCGAGCTGAGGGGCGACAGGGGAGGGCGAGCGGTGTGTTGCAATGCTGATGAGATGGTGTGATTAGCAGAAAGTGGGAAAGGAGAAGGATGGAATGAAAGAACGAAAACGCAAGCAAGTATTTTTCCTGCTGTAGTATGATGGTGTGTCGATAATACAGCAACACGCGTGTAGTTTTTTTTTTAAATGTTTTCCATCCCGAAGTGTTATAACATATAAACACAACGTGTCTGTCAATAACACAACACTTTATTCATATACAATAAATACGGTATTTTGTCAGGGCGACGTGTTTCGACCTTTATTAGGTCATCTTCAGGCCCTCTGGGAAAACAGATCCATGAGCTATCTATATTTCAATGCATTAGGGATCCCTAATGCATTGAAATATAGATAGCTCTTGGATCTGTTTTCCCAGAGGGCCTGAAGATGACCTAATAAAGATCGAAACACGTCACCCTGACAATATACTGTATTTATTGTATATGAATAAAGTGTTGTGTTATTGACAGACACGTTGTATTTATAAATACGTGTATAGGCTTGGGCAGGCCCTGTGGGCTACAGGAGTTTGAGGCTTCCTGAATTTCTAGACAGTCAGCACATGAAGGTAGTTAGGCTGTAAGCCATACACACCGGAAAACTTTACCCCACAAGAAATACTCCTGGTACTCATTTCTGTTACAGGCTAAGACGATTTAGTAAATATAAAAAAAATCCTAATTACCTCATCGAGAACCGAACCCACGACCTTCCGGTTTGTAGCGCAGTGCCCCAACCAACTGCGGCCCGCGTGCCCCAATGCCGATAATATTTTATGCTAATTTGTTGTTATCCGACATGAAGTAGAGTGTAGGACCGTCAAAAACCAAAGTTTAGCGATGTGGGGTGAAACAGAACGATAGGAACCGTAAGTGGGTTAAGCCAAATGAGAGGATAAAAGGTAATGGTAAAGTGTTCTCGTTGCAGGTCCGGTGTGGCCCAGAGGGTGGGTAGAG
>Ga0123354_10013221_pt1 | contig 12802 bp, 16 predicted proteins | sample TergutLab28metaG_2_FD_97872 | JGI IMG/M metagenome (GOLD analysis project Ga0123354, IMG submission 97872) | Labiotermes labralis P4 segment gut microbial communities from Petit-Saut dam, French Guiana - Lab288 P4 | ecosystem: Host-associated > Arthropoda: Insects > Digestive system > Gut ...
ATAGAAATTATTCACATAATTATATACTCTTTAACATTTAAAAATTATGGAACTCGCTATTCTTTTTATTGGTGCATATCATCCAATCAAATATGGGCATATTTTGTTGTTTGACATTGAATTATCATTTGTCGATCTGGAGCTTTTAGCTATTTGCTTTTTTCTGTGGTTGATCGTAAAATTTTTAATAAGAATTACTTATATGCACAAGCGGAAAGCAAACAGAGAAACGAATAAAAAACAGGTTTTGAATATTGAAAACAAAGAAGTATTGCAAAAAATAGTGGAAGAGCAATTGCAGACTACAAATGCAGAAATTCTGAACATTCCAGTTTCACAAAGGTGGAATCATATAGAAAGGGAAATCGACAAGTCTGATAATCATTTCACTATACGGCTGAAAGTTCGTTATCCGATGTTGAAAGAAGATTTAATCCGGTTGTCATGCCTGATTCGTATTGGAATGGATTCATTTAAAATCATTCAAGACTTGGGCATCAGTAAAGATTATCTGAGGAAAAAGCGGCAGTTATTGGCAAAAACAATGGAAATCAAAAATAGTAAAAAAAATTTAGAACAATTCATTATGGAGTTTTGACGGCTACAAAATTAAACATTCAAAAAACGAAGCACAGATAAAAAGGTATCTGTGCTTTGTTGAATTAATTTAGAAACTACACTGTCGGAAAACATCCCGAAACTCTCGCAATACGTACAAGAATCGGTCAGTTTCATTGTGTAGTACAATACTTGGCATCAAATCCGCCATTTGCAATTTAATAACGGTTTGAGCGTAGTCGTATGTCAGCTCATCAAATAACACTGACATCTCACTTGCCGAAATGCCCTCAATACTAAGCATTTCAATTAACGGAACAAGATTAATTTCTTTTTCCATATTTGTTACAATTTAGGAATAATGAAAAAGCCCGCCTAAGATGTCCTACGTTTGTAACAACGCCATGTCCTTTCGGATACACGCACCATCGCGAGCCATTAATTTTCTTTTTTAACATTGCGTTACAATTATCGAGTAGGTCGGCGGCGTTACCACCGCTTTCTCCTCTAAGAACCGTACGTGCGACTTTCACCGCATACGGCTCAAGCGATTCAAAGTTTAATTCTCGCGAAATTAAACTGGTTCAATGACTTTTTACAAGCCTTATTCCAGTAAAGTTAATAAACGCCTCCGGGTGTAGAGCCTTTAAAACTTTTGGTTTTCTGGTTTCAAAATAATTATCCCATTGAGGGTCAAAAGGATTTGCATCACTCTTAATCTTAATATGTCGCACGATAGGTATGTCCGCCAACTTTTTGAGTTTGAATACTTGCATTTTTCCGTCTTCATTCATGAAGTCTTTGAACACCCATTTACGCTTGTTATCCGATTTAAAGTACTTGTCTATTATCCATCTTTTTAACTTTCTGTTGTGTCGTCTGAATGCCCAGCATTTGAGTTGACCGACCAAAATATGGTCGATTTTCGTAAACACTTTCTTAGAAACTACATGCCTGAAATAGTTCCCCCAACCTGTGATTATACGGTTTAAGGTTTCTATTAACGACATTGAGAAGCTGACTTATTGCTGCTGATTGCCTCATGCAGTTTCTCTCTTATTTTCTTTTGACTTTTCTCAGAAGGTCTTATCAATAGTGTTCCTTTATACTTTCGAATGTTGAAACCTAAAAAGTCAAAGCCTTCTGAAATATGGGTTATCAGTGTCTTTTCTTCCGAGAGTGTCAATCCACGTTGAGCAAGAAAATCGGTAAGCAGGATTTTAATTTCTTCCAGTATATCCCTGTTTTCTGCCGTAACAACAAAATCGTCGGCATAACGAACCAAGTTTACTTTTGGAAAAACCTCTCTCCCTTTAGAAATTTGTTTATCACAAACGAAAAAGTCTCCCTCAACCCCCAAGTGGGTTGAACTCCTACGGAGTTCCCGGATGGGGAGAGGCATTCTTTGACCCCCAATCGCTTCGCTTCATTGAGGGGTTATGCAGATTATACGCCTTCCGGCGTATCTCGTAATTGTTTTTATATCGGTTTCTAATAACATATTCTTTAATCTGTTAAAGTAGAAATATATATCTTTTTTTTTATATTGCAATCCCGATAACGATTCATCCCTGTTTTTTTTTTTTCGAAATTGCCAAATTGCCAAATTGCCAAACCGGCAAAATGGCAATTTGTCCTCCTTTAGTTCACCGTGAATGTCCTAAAGGACAATTGAAGATTGCATCACCCCCATTTTCTATTGATATGAATCGCCTACGGCGAATTTACAAGCTGAATAACAACACATTATAAACGGAAATCATGGTTCAGACGGCAAAGTCACGCAGTGACGACATTTTATTAACAGTTTAATGTTTGCCAATGCTTCTTCCGGCTTCTTTTTGACAAATGGTTGAACAGATAACTTTTCGACTTGCAGTTCCCCTTGCCTTAACCATGCCGATATAGCATAAGCGCCTTGCGTTTGCGCTAACGAAATGCGGAAGGCAACCCGCAGCTGTTGATTAAAATAATACTCTTCCCATGCGTGATGATCGGCAACGCTGAAAAAACGCAACAACTCTGCCGTTTTATCTTGTAATGCAGCACATTTCTGTATCCGGCCCGGTTTTACCATATTTACTAATGGGAAACATTTTGCCCATTAGTTTGCATCTTCAAGAGTTTGTTGATATTTCTTGCGAGCAACGAATTCATCGTAACCACGCTGACTATTGATCCAAAAATGCGCAGGGATTTTAGTTACATTTTCAAATTGTACAGCCATATCGGAAGTGATAGCGCTTTTCCCGTTCAGGACAGCGCTAATGGTTTTCTCCGGTTTGCCGGTACGGATGGCAAACTCCTTGGAACTCATTCCCATTTCCACTAACTTTTCAACTAATGTTTTCCCCGGATGAGGTAACGATTGAGGAAAATATTGATTTTGCTTTGCCATATCTATATTTCTTTATGATAATTAACTATTTCTATAATTTCTATTCCCGCGATTTTTAGCCAAATATATTGCCCATGTTCATTTGCAGGTATAGGGTTTTCATGTGGCTCAAAAATTAACCGATAGGGTTGGTCGAGGTCGCATATTGGGGACAAATGTCCAAATTGCCAAATTTCCGGTTTGGCAATTTGGCAATTCGGCAATTTCAAAAATCTGTCCGGGAACATAAATAAAATAAAAAAACAATTGTTTCAGAGATGTTTGGGACAGACGGGGCACCGGAGCGATTAATGTTTATCTTGGGTATATGGGTGCAGGAGGTAGAACTATTCCCTGTTTCCGCGTTTGCCAAGTTGTTTGTCCAAGGCATACACGCTCGCGGGACTGTTTTCGATTCTTTTCAGCTTTTCTAAAATTTTACGTGCAGTTCCTTCTTCTTCAACCTGTTCGTTGATAAACCCGGTTAACAGGTTTTGCGTCGCGTAATCTTTTAATTCGACAGCCATATCCATCAGCTTGTGGATCTTTTCGGTTACCACTTTTTCGTGAATCAAGGTATCTCCGAAAGCATCTTTGGGCGAATTCCATTCTTGTCGGACTTCTTCGATTGATTGCAAAGCAACCTTTCCATCCATTTCTCCGATGAATTTCATAAAGCGGGCAGCATGTTCAAATTCTTCCTTTGCCTGTAATGCAAACCAGGAAGCCATACCTTCATATCCTTTGTTATCCATATCGTAAGACATGGATAAATACAAATAACTTGACCATAATTCTGCATTAACTTGTTGGTTCAATGCAGCTTCCATTTTTGAATCTAACATATTATCATCTATTTAATATTAAACATTTGTTTACTGACTCTTTAGGGGACTTTTAATAATATATTCCGCAAAATTACATTATTATCCATGATTTTCAAAATTTCATTTCCCAAATTCCGCATTTTCTATTCATTTCAACCATACTCGAAGCATAATCAAACAAGGTTTCAACATAACTTTCGCGAATATCGTTGTAAGTACGTTGAGCTACAAGAACTTCTAATAGATTTGTTTCACCGCTTCGATATTTGAACAGAACTGCGTCATATACCTTTTCGGCATCGTCGAGGATGGTAAGATTGAATTGCGAAAGTCGTTTTTGCACCCCTTCGTAATTGAAAAATGCCTGTGAAACCTCTTTTTGAATTTGCAGTTCAATTGCTTCGTATTCAATTTCGGATTGTTGAACCGAGTATTGCGATGCTTTGACGGCGCCGTGATTAAGATTGGAAAAACGTAAGGGTACGCTAATTCCCGCCCGCACGGCGTTGAAAGCGGGAACCGGGGCTATTTCGTTCGTCGATACGGTGTTGATGTCGTAACCTATATTCAAACCGAGGTCTATCGCCCGTTCCGCTTTGGTCAATTTGAGTTGGTTGATGCTTATTTCTTTTTGCTTCATGGCAACAGCCAAATCGGTACGATTTTCCAAAGCCGTGCTCTGTAATTTTTGTAAATTATACATCGCTTGCAGAGACGGGGCGCTGCTTGATTCTGCGGGCATCAACAGCGTGTCGGGTGTCTGTCCGGCAAGTTCGCAGAGTTCAGCCATTGAGGATTTAAACTCGGTTTCTTGGCGATAGACCTCGTTTAGAAAAGCTGCCGCTTCGAGTTTGGTTTGGCGCATGTCGGTTTCATTGATTTCGCCTGATTTGTAGCGCAATGAATCATATTCGTATAACCGGCTCATGGCGTTGTACGATTCCTGCTTCACTTCGAGCAATCCTTTTTGTTTGAGGCATTCAAAAAACAGTATGGCAGCGTCGGCGCGAAGCTCACGAAAAGAGCCTTCCAAAAGAATTGCCTCCATTTCTGTCTCGCTTTTAGCCAAACGAATACGCGAACTGCGCTTGCCGCCCAATTCCAAATTGTAGTTGAGGTCGAAACCCAAGCCGCGTCCAAGATGCAGACGACGATCGTCATTGTCAAAGCCGCTGACCGTAAGCTCCGGATCGGGAAACACTTTTTGACTGATAAGGTTTGCATCGGCAATTTTCACATTGAATTTTTTGGCTATAAATTCGAGGTTGTTCTGTCCGACAAGGTTCAGGTATTGAGTGAAACCTATCGGTTCGTAGTTTTCCCCGGAAACTCGGCGCTCCGTATCTCTGCCTTGTTGTGCAAATGCCGTTTGCGTAGCGAATATTATTGCATACAGGCATAAAATCGATATTGTTTTTTTCATCTTCATTTTCCTTATTCGTAATTTTTATTTCGTAAATTTCCTTATCTGCCATATTTCCACCAAATAATAGAACACCGGCAATGCGAATAATGTTATCAATGTTGAGAACATCAGTCCGTAAACGATAACCGTTGCCAACGGACGTTGCACATCCGAACCGATGCCCGTTGCGAGCGAAGCCGGGAGCAAGCCCAGAATGGCAACCGTGACAGTCATAATGATAGGGCGAAGCATTTGCGATGAACCGTGTATGACGGCATCCCGTAATGATGCGATTTCATTTTGCCGAGATTGGATATGACTTGTCTCTCCGGATTTTGTCCGGAGTACATTTATTCGTGAAATCATAATCACCCCGTTCTGTATCGAAAGACCAAAAAGAGAGATAAACCCTACCGCCGACGATACATTGAAGGTCATGCCTCGAAAAACAAGGGCAAGCATCCCTCCGAAAACCGCAAGCGGCAACATTCCGATAAGCAATCCGGCCTGGCGGAATTTTCCGAAGGCAAAGAATAAAAAGAGAAACATTACAGCCAACACCATAGGCACAACCACAGCAAGACGGCTGTATGCCCGCTGCTGATTTTCAAATTGTCCGTCCCAGCGGATTTGATACTTGGTATGGTCGTAGTTTATTTGCTTATTTATTTTTGATTGAGCTTCTTTGAGAAACGAACTCAAGTCACGTCCCCGCAGGTTTAATCGTACGGTCGTGTAACGGCGATTCATTTCACGGGTAATCGTACTTGCGCCGGTTGTGGTTTTAATTTCAGCCACTGCAGACAGCGGAATCATAGCCCCCGAACCCGAAGTGAGCATCAAAGCTCCGATTTTTTCGGGTGTATCGCGCGAAACTTCATTATAACGGCAAATTACGTCATATACTTTGGTTCCGATAAAAACCCGGGAAATTGCCTTGCCGCCTACGGCAACTTCTATCAACTCGGCAACATCGGCGACATTAAGTCCGTATTGGGCGATTTTGTCGCGGTCGGCGACAATTTGAAGTTGCGGCAACGGCGGTTCCTGGTCTATTGCAATATCGGCAGAGCCGGAAGTTTGTTCAACAATGCGTTTCACATTTTCTGCGATAGCACGGCTTCCCGCCATGTCTTCTCCATAGATTTTTATTGCCAGATCGCTGTGAGAGCCTGCAATCTGATCCATAACCATATCGATGATGGGCTGTGAAAAACCGACATCATAGCCGGGCATCTTATCAACCATAGCTGCCATATCGGCAATCAAATCCGATTTTCTGCGACCTTTTTTCCAGGTATTGTAGGGTTTCAATCCGATCGATATTTCGATGTGGGAAAAAGAGAATGGATCGACGCCTTCGTCGTCGCGCCCGGTTTGACTCATGACGTAAGTAACTTCATCGAATTCTTTGAGTTTATGCCTTAATTCGGAACTCATTTCCGTTGCTTTTTCGAACGATATTCCGGGCGGCATTTGCACCTGCAACCAAATACTTCCTTCGTCGAGAGGAGGTAGAAAGTCTTTTCCGACATATACGGATAATCCGATAACGGCAATCAAAATCGCCGCAATGGGCACAATAATCTTTTTGGGCGCTTCTATCATTTTCGCTGTTCGTCGCTTATAGATTTCCGTCAAACGTTCGAGCCAACGGTTGTGATAGACTTTCTGCGGTTTCCTGTATATTGCAAATGTCAGTCCCGGCAACAGGATCAATGCCGCAGCCAAAGCCCCCAACAGTGCATAACTCAATGTAAACGCCATTGGTGTAAACAGTTTTTTCTCTACACTGTCGAATGCAAACAACGGCAAATAAGCAATAATGATAATAAGCGTAGAAAAAAATATCGGCTTTGTAACTTCCGCTACCCGTTTGGCTATGTTTTCTTCTTCCAAAGGTTCATCGGGATTGTTTTCGCGCTTTTTGAGAATGGTTTCCATCATCACGATCGACCCTTCTACGATTATCCCGAAGTCGATGGCTCCGAGGGATAAAAGATTTGCGGGAATCCCCGTCAACAGCATCAGGATGAAGGCAATCAGCAGCGAAATAGGAATGGTTACGGTGGCGAGCAATGCGCCTTTCGGGCTGCCCAAAAAGATTACCAATACTCCTACAACCAAGAGAATACCGAATAAAAGCGTATGCGAAACGGTGTGCAGCGTGGTCTCGACCAAATGCGTTCTGTCTAAAAAAGGATGAATTTTCACGTCTTTGGGCAAGATATCGTTATTTAACTCATCCACTGTTGCATGGATTTTTTCCAATACTTGAGAGGGATTTTCAAAGCGTAACATCTGTACAATGCCTTCCACTCCGTCTTCGTAATTAAACTCATTATCTATATAGCCCAAAATACCTTTCCGTTCGAGGGTTCCGTATTTCAATTCTCCTAAATCTTTAATATATACGGGTATTCCGTTTACGGTTTTAACCACGACATTACCCAAATCCTGCAAATCTTTCACCAGTCCAACGCCACGAACGACATAACTCAAATCGCCGCGTGTCAGCATACTGCCGCCCGCATTGGAGTTGTTGCGTTCTATGGATTCGGTAACTTCGCCGAGCGAAAGATTGTATTTGGTCAGTTTGTTGGGGTCTATTTCAATCTGAAACTGAGTGGTAATACCGCCGAAGCTCGCCACGTCGGCAACTCCCTGAATCCGGTTTAGGCGCGGAATAATAACCCAGCGATTGAGTTCGGTAAGTTCCCGTAAATCCTTGTTTCCCGTAACGATATAACGGTAAATTTCGCCAATGGGCGAAGTGAGCGGGCTAAGCTCCGGTTGGGCATCGAAAGGCAACTCCAAGTGATTGATACGTTCCTGCACCCGCTGGCGCGCCCAATAATCGTCTGTTCCATCGTTGAAAACCAAAAGAATGTTGGACAAGCCGAAGGTGTTTTTGCTTCGCATCGTTTTCATGCGCGGAGTCCCATTCAGTTCCCGCTCAACGGGAATGGTTATCTGTTGTTCAATCTCTTCGGCTGCAAGTCCGGGTACTTGAGTAACCACTTCAACGGTTACTTCCGCAATATCGGGATAGGCGTCAACAGCAAGTTGCCGCCATGCGTAGATTCCGGCGAACGACAACAGGATAAATATTGCCATCATCAGCCAACGACGCTGAATGAGGGCAGTCATTAATTTTTCCATCGATTTAAATGTTTAGAAAAATTCCGCCATCGGTTACCACATTTTCGCCTTCGGTTATGCCGCTGATGATTCGAACAGCGTCTTTGTGAACAGACTCGGTTTCCACTTTGCGGCGGACAAGTTTTCCTTTTTCAATTTCGACGAAAACATAGTCTTTATCCTGTTCCTGCATAACGGCTGTTGCGGGGAGAATAACCGCTTTTGTCGGGGAACTTAAAAAGCGAGCCTCGCAGAACATTCCCAATTTCAATTCTTTGTCGGTGTTATTGCACTCGACGATCACTTCGAGCGAGCGGGTTTCCTCGTCCAGCATTTCGCCTATATAATAAATTGAACCCCATATTATTTTGTTGGGATGAGCATCGGTATATATTTCCACACGGTCGCCCTGTTTGATTGCTCCGAAATATTTTTCTTTAACCAGTGCTGCGACCCATACTTTCGATAAATCGGCAACCACAGCCAAAGGTTCGGAATCTTCTTTTGCATAACCGCCGATCGTAATATTACATTTAACCACCTCACCGGGAATGGGAGACACAACTTTCAGCGCTTGTCCCGGTTGAAGAGAAGCAGTGTCGATATTGAAAACAGAGAGGCTCGCCTTTGCCTGTTCAAACTCTTGACGAGCGATATTCGCCTCACTTTGCGCCTGCTCTAAATCCTTTTGGGATGCAACGCCTCGCTCTGCCAATTCTTTTTGGCGATTATAGTTTCTTTGGGTGACTTCGCTTGCCGATTGTGCGGCAAAATACGATTTAACAGCCGCATAGTATTCCGAAGAACTTAACTCGAAAATCGGTGAGCCCGCACCGACCTTTTGCCCCAATTTAATAAAAGATTTCACGATTCGTCCCGCGAAGGGCGGAGTGATATCTGCCAGCTTTCCCGATACGGGGCGAACCGTTCCCACCGTTCTAAAATCGGCGGAAAAATCTTGCAATTGTGCCTTTTGAACTATTATTTGTTTCAAATCGGGCGAATTTCCCGATAAGGTTATTGTGTCACCTTCCACGGTCAAACCCATAGAAGTGAGGTGACTTGCCGCGTCTTTAGTTGCGGTTTGCCTATTACCGCAAGCCGTTATCGACAACAGACACAAGCCTGCCAAAATATATTTGTACATAAATAATCGGTTTATAAATTTATAACTATTAACTGTAAAGCTCGCAAAGAGCTGTCACAAAGAATATAAATAATCAATTTGCAATATTTTATCTTTGCATATTTTGTACATTCTTTGTTGCCTTTGCTGAAAAGAAAGCTTTTTAAAACAACCCCCGCTCGGAGTAAGTAATACGAAAAAAAAGATTATCATCCTATGCCGCAGCAGGCGGAGCGCGAGGCGAAAGGTTTTGCAGATGAATGGAAACTAAACTATGGGTATTTTCAAGAAATTTATCCTCGTACAGCAATATCGGCGAATATCTCAGAAAACAGGTCCATGAAAGATCAATAGATTCGAAATGAGATAATTGAGCAATTAAAATAATACTTTCCGTTGTATGATTTCCGCTTTTTGTGTCGGTGTGCGAATTTGTGTGAAAGTGCGAATGGACAATAATTACTCCATTAATAATATGCGTATGGGAAAAGAAATTCAAACCTACGTAATAACTCATAAAGAGCGCTACGAAAAAACATGAAACCGGTTTCTTTATTTTATCACCCATAATGAAAAACAATACACGCTAAACATAACATAACGAAAGTCAAAATGATACATTGCCTTTGCCTATTGTATACGCGGCTAATTTTATTGCAAATGTACAAAAAATTTCAGATGAAGGTGTTGAATAGTATTAAAAAGGGTAAATTACTTTTATATTTTTTATAAAATAATCGCATAAAGAGAATCGCTAAGAAGAAAAAAACATTACTTTTGCTCCGGAGAAATCAAAATATATTGTTTAACATTAAAAATAATAATCAAATGCAATTAGAACTAATCATCAATTTTAACGGAAATTGCCGCGAAGCGGTTGATTTTTACGCAAAAGTGTTCAAGTCGGAAGTAAATAACGTGATGACCTACGGACAAGCACCTGCCAATCCCGATTTTCCGGTGACGGAAGCCGATACGGACAAAATATTGTACAGCGACGTACAAATCGGCGGAATAAACGTGATGTTCATGGATATGCCGGCAGACTATCCGCTGATTTTCGGAAATAACATCAACCCGACCGTCAGCATGTCCGATAAAGCGGAGGTTGAGAGAGTATTCAACGAATTGAAAGAAGGCGGCGAAGTGTATATGGAACTTCAAGCCACTTTTTTCAGTGATCTTTACGGTATGGTGAAAGATCCATTCGGCGTGATTTGGCAGATTTTGTATTACAGCCGCGAAGAATAAGTATGGCAATTGTTTCAGTTATAAGAAAATTTAAAGATATCGGAATAACCGGTTCTTTTACTACTCGCCGGTATAATAAAAATACCCGTGATGCCCGATTGGGAGAAATGCGTGAATATGCGAAAGAAGTCACCCGCCATATCAAGGAGGATGCATTCGTATTGGAAGTGGCGCCCGGACCCGGATATATGTCCATTGAATTGGCAAAAATGGGAAATTTTAATATTACGGGAATAGACATCAGCCCGGATTTTATTAAAATTTGCAAAGCAAACGCAGAAAGTGAAAACGTTAATGTCAGCTTTTTGGAAGGTAATGTTTCAGCAATGCCTTTTGATGCAAATACCTTTGATTTTGTTTTTTGTTCCGCGGCATTCAAAAATTTCAAAGAACCGGTTGTTGCATTACAGGAAATGTATCGAGTACTCAAAGCCGGCGGAATCGGTTTAATTGTTGACATGAGACGCGATGTTACCAAACAAGGACTTGCGGAAGAGGTTGAGAAAATTACCAAGCCCGGTTTTGAACGTTTTTGGGTCAAATATACATTCAAGAATCTCGCAAAATATGCGTATCTGAAAGATGAATTTATCGAGATGATAAAACAAACCTCTTTTACAAAGTATGAAATCAAAGAAAGCGGAATCGGATTTTATATCTATTTGTATAAATAAAAGGGTTCATTCATCCATTTATTATTTTTGCAAACAAAAACAGACAAACTCTTTATTCGCAATAAGAGATAGGCGACACCCGCGGACAGTGCAGTGCCGACCAAGCAAACCGGACAAAGGAAAATGCGAAAAAGTTTGTGAAATTGAGAATGAGCCGTTTTTGTTGGAAAGAAATTGAAAATTCCTCAAATTTGCAAATATTTGCAAGTTTGAGGAATTTTATTTATTTTCGTCGCGTAAAATGTAAAAATAATTCATAATGCGGAAAATCAAAAGAAAAACGGAATTTGACAAACTTTTTGTTCTTAAAGACAAGAACTTAATAAAAGTTGTAACAGGTGTGCGCCGCTTATCTTTTGTCGAGCGAATTGGCTACTTTGCTCACAGGCAGAGCGTTTGAAATTAATATCTTGCCATTTTCGTTTGCCGAATATTTGGAATTTACAGGCAAAACTTCAAATCCCGACCGCGCTTTTGCCGAATATATGCGCACAGGCGGTTTTCCCGAAGCCGTTGGACTTGCCGAATCCGGCGAAAATTTTGCTTACGAATACCTGAAAACCGTTTTTCAAAATATCTACGAAAATGATATACGAAAACGACACACAATCTATTATGAAACTTCTTATAACGAAATAGTTAATTTTCTTATTGACAGGGTCGGCTCAAGTGTTTCGGCAAGAAATATTGCCGGATTTTTAACGGCAAACGGAAAAAAAATTGACAACAAAACCGTATCGAAATATATTGACACACTCGTTGAATCGTATCTTTTCTACAAAGTAAACCGGTACGATATAAAGGGGAAACAGCATTTGGCAACACAGGAAAAATATTACCTTGTGGATTTGGGCTTACGATATGCACTGCTTGGAAAAGGACTTGCGGCAGATGCGGGGCATTTGCTCGAAAATGTTATTTTTCTTGAATTGCTACGCCGAAATTCACAGATTTGGATAGGAAAAACAGATAATCTCGAAGTTGATTTTGTTGTCCGCGATAAAAACGGCTATACAAAATACATTCAAGTTGCATACACGGTAAAAGAGCAAAAAACACTCGAACGCGAACTTGCGCCATTCGCAAAAATTCCCGACTTTAACGAACGGATACTTATTACAATGGACTACGAAACAGGCAGCCGCAACGGCGTGAAACAGATTAATGCTATCGATTGGCTCTTACCTGCAATGGCGGGACAGTGACTTCGCAAGAGTAAGAAATATAGACAAATTAGAAAGTAATAAGTAAAAAATATCGAATATTTTTTTGTATCTTTGAGCCACTAAAAGAAACGATATGAACGAAGAAACGCATAATAAAATTCGCTTTATAACTTTTATGATTGCCCAATTTGCCAAAGCATACAAAATGGGGAAACGTGAAGCATACCTCTACTTGCGTCAATACGGAGGGTTTGATTACCTGAAAAATCATTGGTGG
>Ga0123354_10013223_pt1 | contig 12802 bp, 6 predicted proteins | sample TergutLab28metaG_2_FD_97872 | JGI IMG/M metagenome (GOLD analysis project Ga0123354, IMG submission 97872) | Labiotermes labralis P4 segment gut microbial communities from Petit-Saut dam, French Guiana - Lab288 P4 | ecosystem: Host-associated > Arthropoda: Insects > Digestive system > Gut ...
ACGGAAGATATTCGGCACAATTAGCTGGTCACCAATGACGCCACACCACACGGAAGATATTCGGCACAATTAGCTGGTCACCAATGACGCCACACCACACGGAAGATATTCGGCACAATTAGCCGGTCACCAATGACGCCACACCTCACGTTTACGAAAAGGGCATGTTAGCATTTACTTTCCAGAGGTCCACTTTGACTTATGCTACCATAAAGGGTAGTGTCGCTTATTGTTGATTCCATCGTTGGTAAAATGGGCTCCGTCAGTGAACAAAATGTTACAAATCATACGGGGTTAGTAATATTCTAGTGGTAAAACTCAACCGGCTGCACATTTTAGCAGTTTGAAAATGATGAATGCGCTGTATTTGGTACTGATACAATCCTTCTATGTTAAAGTGCTACAGTGGAACGCTGAGGCGTGTAGAAATTCTTCTTGTACGAGTGCATTAACTTCGCTGTAACATGTCAATAATGTTTTCGTCTTCCTACACATTTCCTTTTACTTAACGTACAGCACAGCGGTTGACACTTGTAAAGAAGACCTTATTCACGCAAGTACTTGTGAATACAAATGAATACTTCGATTCGGTCTACATCGACGGCTATATCGTTGCAGATATTCTTCAGCAACAGCAAATTACGTTACCGTTGTAAGATCCGTACACAACATGCATACCGGCGTATTATTCGCGGGAAAGCGACATGTTGACAGTTACTGCGGGCTGTAAATGTGTCACAGCATTGTTTGCTATCTGACATGCTACAGGAGTTTTGACGATTACAAGAGCAAGCCCACGCCTGCTCACATACCCTACATGACTGCTAATCACTCAGTAACCAACGCGAATCATACCAAAGTGTAAAAGACATTTCTTTTTCAGAATTGTCTCTGGAATTAAAGTTTTTATAGAAGCCATCTCTTTGTGTTATTCAATATTCATAAAGCTAGACAAGCTAAATCCATCAGCTTATATAAGAACTTAAGAACTAAGTTCATGAAATGCTGTGCAAACATTTACTTTAACCGACTTATCAAGCACGTAACCCCAAATTATGCTAAAATAAAAATCCTGTATACTTCCCCTGCCACGAACATCACTCAAAAGAAAGTACAGACAATACGAATAAAAGACGAAATTAAATTCTTATATACGAAAAAAGAAAAACTGAACAATTATCTATATAGAATTCACTTAAAAATACATTCTATCAATATATTAAAAACATTAACTTGGAATTAAAATTATTAAACCTGATATGACTTTTGTAAACAAAATGGGATCCCATAATGTATGCACACATTGAACGTATCTTCATATAATAAATATTAGCCTCAGGATGGTTTGGTGAAGCCGAAACATGTAGCCAAAACTATGTATTATGAACTATATAATGATGTGTTGTGACTGAATAAAATACTTTATGAATCCGGAATTAAATCCTAAAGTAATGACTGTAACGGCGGGAACATCCTGTAGATCTTTACTTGTATGTTTATCTATTAATATGTTTTACGACTTTCATTCGTAGGGTAATTATTTTATATTACTAATGTATTTTTTACTTCCTAGTGCTATTCTATTGCCTCCCTGTGGGAAGGCGTTCACGCGTTTTGTTCGGTTTATTGCAGTCAATATTACATTGCTACTCAATAATTAAATACGGCTGATGAAAAGTCTGATTTGAATGTATTTCAAGTAATGTTAGTTATTACTCACCACATTCAAATAAAACGCTCTCTCGCTGAGAAGCATCGCATAGAACGAACGCGCAGCGCATACAAAATCAACTTTCCGCTCGTGTAGTTGAAGAGAGAACATAGTGAATTCTTTTCTTCATATCGTCGTCGGTGTAGTGATCGGTACAGAGTTCAACTGACAACCAAACTCGAACGCACGGCAAGCCTAGCGCCCATGTATTTTCGCATACATTATATGAATACGGGTACATGTAACTTACAGCATGTTAAGTTATATGTTGGAAACAGCCTCATCTGAATCTAAGACATGCTTCATTTCGAGAGAACCGAAACATTGTGAAACGTGTTCTTAATTTCCGACGACAATTTTCACATGATTTCTTCCTTACGCAGTTTACACAATGAAAATCCAATGTTCAAAGAAGGCATCACGAACTGCTAGAAAAAATACATAATAAAATTAATTATATACGTCAGCACTACCTTTTTTATTAATACATAAAGCTACATGTTTCGATCCATCAGTTGGTCATCTTCAGCCCTACATAGCAGAATAAGTCAATTGCGCTGTGTGCACATTGGGATCCCAATATGTTTACAGTAATAAAATACGTAAAATCTGGTATGTTTCTTTGCTAAGGACGAATGAAATATGTAATATGCACTTTTCTGGTTTAAATGTTTAAAATCGTAAGTTGACATTTAATAATTAAAACAGTTCCTGTTAATAATTGTTTATCCTGTGCGAATGTGAGGTACTAATATATTATCATCCGCATTAAGCTGCAATGTATAATCGCGATCAACGTAAGTTTCCTTACACTATGCTTCACAAGTATGCTAAGCACAGCAGGTTAAACTGGACTGTGTGACTTAAGAAGTCAGATGATCCAGGGTAACCGTAAACGCGTTTATAATACTAGCGGTGTGTGAGTCACACAAAGACAATTTCTTTCATGTACAAAAAAGAAAAAATCATTTTTATACACAAATATTCTTCCCTAATCTTTAATGTTAGTGTTGATACATAAATAACATTGCTTAGATATTTGTACTACTTATATGTGAAGAATGACCCTTGAGGTCACAACATGTTGTACGTTTGAAAATGTAAAATAATTGGGAGGGGGGAGGGAGCGTTTTGTTTGACGGTTTGTATAATACTTTCTTTATAAGTGTTACAGTCGGATGTCTATAAAATTAAGTTTTTATGAAGGTATATGTCTTATTATATATATAACGAAACAATGTAAGGCTGTTACTTGCCGTCCATGTGAGAGCGGCTCTCTTTGGAACAACCTGTACCGTACACTGCAACGTCGAAATCCTTCAGATCCGCAGAAGCAAAAGCACACAACTGTAGCAGTGTGATCAATAGCAGTGCCTCGCTTAAAAGGCACAGGTTCTGTCCTGCTTGGGTTTGTACGGTATATATGGGGTCAGCTTGTGCGTAAAGCGTCGATGTGATATATGTGAGAATGATCAACAAGATGCACACTTTTTCTCATAAAGCTATTCCATTTAAACTATCCTGTACATGTTTCGAACAAATTAATGTTCATAAGCAGAAGGCTATTTCTGTACACGCATCATATATTATATTACCATGCATCTATGGGGTGTCCAGCTGCTAACACGATGTGATTGGAATCACATCGTGTTAGCGGCTAGACATCTCCAGATGATGAACAATTATTTGTTCGAAACATGTAGAGGATAGTTAAATGAGAATAAATTAACGAGAAAAAGGGTGCAACTTATTGGTCATTCTCACATATATGTTTCACAAGGCACAGTTCAGAGAATGTGAAGTTTATCAGTGCAAATTTACAGGCTCAGAAAAAAACAGGTCCAATAATCCAAGTCGCACATATAGCACACCACATACAGAATTTAAAGTCATACATTCGCACTTCGTAACAGAATGTGTGTAACATAGCAGCATCAGTTCATGTCCTCCGATAAAAATGACTCACTTACCCAGCTTCACTCTTAGCACACCAGACACTAACACAAACTTCATGTAATGACATTTCGTGGATTAACATGGGTACCTCCTATTCTGAGGGTTCATTTATAAACTAAGATGAACTAAGTTCAGTATTAATGGGCTAGAATGTTAAATCTGTTTCTCCATCACGCAACCACGAAGTTACCAGTTCATAATAGTCTGTCTTGCTTCACATTAAAGGTCACATAGTTAGGGCAAAGAGAGGTAAACCAACAAGATGCAACTAATCCGATATTTATTATCAAATTTCTATCTCAACTTGTTTCGGGCATCATTATGCCCATCATCAGGAGAACAAGACCGTGTATTACTGCACATGTTCTTCTGCACTGGTTGTGCTGGCGGTGGTTGTGTGGGGCTGGGTCGTAAGCTGTGTCGAACAGTAAGTAAACTTCACACAGTGCACACAGCTTACGACCCAGCTCCACACAACCACAACCAGCACAACCAGTGCAGAACACCATATGCAGTAATACACGGTCTTGTTCTCCTGATGATGGGCATAATGATGCCTGAAATATGTTGATATAGAAGTTTGATAGTAAAAATCAGATTAGTTGCATCTTGTTGGTTTATCTCTCTTCACCCTTCGTTCCATTATACACGGTCACAAGAACCTAAAACTGTCACATAGTTAGTCAGAAACAGTTGTCTTGTGTGGGTAAGTGTAGCAATTTTGTTGCACTTTACGCTGATGGTGTAGACACAGTGGTTTAATGTATAAGTCACACTATCGAATTCCTTGGAGATGTCTGCAGTCGGGCACGAATTACCTCCAGATTTTCACCAGTGTCTCGTCTGAACGGAAATTGCTAACTAAAACCTTATCATGTACTTCTAATAAATCGTCTTCGTTTAGAACAAACGCACTTGGAAGTTTCATCCGAATTTCCGACGACATTTCCTTCATGAACTACTTTTGACAAATGTGTCATGTAGAAATCAGAGATGTTCCAATAGGACCCCCGCTGTCAGTGATAAATGGTTTCTGACTAATAACGCCTAAATACATGACAAACTGGTTCCGATAACCCGTGTGTGGTGGGCTGCTGCGTGGGACACGTAGAAGTAAAGTGACGCCCATGAATGATGTTATATCCTGTATCTAGTCTCCTGTCATCTCTTAATAATGTAATGTTATAGAAACCATGTGGCGAGTGCGATATATATTGCATTTTCTAACAACAACGCAGTATTTATTGTGTCCTATTTGACGCCAATATGCAGGATAAGACAAGTTTTATCAATCACAAAATTTTGTATAATCTTTTCCTTAGTTCGTATGTTTATTGGACCGTGCATCATCTTGATAGTTGAATAAAGAGAGACCAACTTGATGTAACTTGCTTTTTTATTTCATTATTTAATGCTCAACATGTTTAGGGTGTTAATTCATCCTTCCTCAGGAGCTTGCGACTTATTTGTTGAGTTATTTCATGGGTTGTATTGCTCTTGTACGATGTGTGTTGATGTTACGTTGAGGTTGGCTGTGGTATCTGGATGCAGGCTGAAGCACTGAAGTGCTTCAGTGTTTCACACATCGCACCAGAGCCATACAACCCATGAAATAATTCAACAAATAAGTTTCAAGCTCCTGAGGAAGGATGTATTAACACCCGAAACATTTTGAGCATTAAATAATGAAATAAAAAAGCAAGTGACATCAAGTTGGTCTCTCTTTATTCAACTTTTCCTTAGTTATTTCTACGTGGTGTGGACCTGTTATATGCTTCGATAGTGAACATGTAAGGATCAGTCAAAGGAATTGTTTACGTACGCTGTTTAAGGTCTGCATAATATTCAAACGAACTTGCATCCTTGCGCAGAAAGAGACGATATGATGTGACATGAACGTAAGCCTAATTGTGATCGTATGTTTAGTGACTAAAGAGAGGATGAAACCAAGCACAAGCTTTGTACAAAAAGCTTTGATAGTCTTTTCAATAAAGCACCGTCAGCCCAAAAGAAGGTAATGCCGTCACACAGACATGACCAATTTTTCCCTTCCCTGTTCCAATTTCACTTCCCCGATATCAGTTCACTGCTATTTTCCCCTACATGCCATAGGTGTATAGATTTACAAAAGATTCTATTTTTGACTGCATTACACAAGCGTTTCAAACGTAATCGATTCTCAAGTACTTCCAGGTACCGATGCAAATCTGTGTTATAAAGAACGTTTAAAAAAATATGAGCATTGCTGATCATTTTACATTCCTTTTCAAGTACGTGTCTGCTTTTTTTTCTGAAAAACAAACGGTTTATTTCTCGTTCACAATTTATAGAGCTGCTTAATAATACCAATTATAATACACGTTTTACTATATAAATCATACCATATACACATTCACATAAAACATTTTGCCGTTAATTTAACAGCCTTACCAATATCGCGGATACTGTAGCTTCGAGTAATATGCAATAGCCAATAATTGGGAAAAGAACATTAAATCCTATGGTTAAAACCGGTTTGAGAACAAACACATTCACCAACAGAGAATTAAACGCAGAATGATAACATTAGATGCAATATTGTTCGTTAGTGAAACAAATACAAAGACGATGAAGTTGGCAATCTACAGGTTAGTTTATATCCGAAAAATGTAATGTACGCTACGCAAAATCTATATTTAACCTCGTAAAGTCTAGTGTTTACGTGATGCACCACCAGTTTAATATTCAACAATTGTACGCTCTGACCACACTGTATTTATGTGTTTTGTATTTATCTCAGAACAAACAGCGACTTGTGCCACTTACACCATAAACTGTTTGGTTTTTATAACAGAGTTAAAAGGTGTTTACTGCGCGGTACGGACTGGGTCTTATAAATGTAGCAGTCTGTCATTCGCCTTTAGAGTGTTAAATTACGAGAAATTCACAGACTAAAAACGAGTAACACTGATAACAAATATTACTACACATATGAGGGGTAGGAAAGGCAGTTTTTTTTATGAATTCTACTATTAAATAATCGTTTAAAAATTACCATCATAAGAAAAGACGTCGAGTGAAAATCAGTTACGTCTACCCTGAAACTGGCAAAGTTACGATTTTAAAAGAGTATTGTTTGGAAACTCAAAAACACAGAACAGGCGGAACGTACCGTGGTGTGCCACATACGCTAAATTATTCTCTTCGTGACACAGTGACAGTCAGAGATTTACTTCATTAAGAGAAAGTAGACAATTCCACAATAAACCTCCTTCCTTGACGTCAGTTCTGGCTCTACCCACTACAGTTTTTAACGCAGTCGTATTTAACAGGCAGGAGGAAGGGACTAATTCAATTGAATTTTTATAAAACCATAGAATGTACTGCTAGATAAAAGTAGGTTTGACATGTCAAAATAACATCAGAGCAATTATGGGAGAAGTTCGCTCGTGGAAGGAGAACTTTATTTTATGATATACATTTCAGATTCTTACAACTAATTAAGAACATGTATCACAGTCTTTCTTGTGAAGCTAATAATTTCCTAGATAGTCAGGAAATTCTTCGCATTTCATGAAGCCTGAAGACCCATCACCATGTTCATGGAAGCCAGTCAGGTGTCCGCGTATTGGGCCACATGAATCTAGCCAATGTCCTGGTTTCATATTTCTTTAAGAGTAAATAACTTGAAATGCCAACTTGATGCAACTAGGTAATTTTATTAATGTATTCTTAGCTCGATATGTTTCGGGTACATAAGCCCATCATCAGGAATACTGGATGTTGAGTTCCAGCATAAGGTTATCTGCACCGAGGTTTTGGATGGGTGGTGGTCTTGAGAGCTGCTGCGTAGGTCGTGTGTACGGTGCGGTTGTTGCCGTGCAGTCGTACGGCAACAACCGCACCGCACACACGCCCACAATTCCTGCTGTAGAACACTGACAGTCGTTACAGCAAAATCGGTGATGCTGTAACCGTAAGTTATTCGGAGATGATGGTACAAAGGTTATTTGGAAAGTAAGTACCGTCTGCGCATATCTCTCGCGCATCCTCAAGACTGTCACTTTGCGCAAGTTCAGTGACTTCCTCTATCAATTAAGAAGCCACAGACGCCTTTTCGTGAAATTCGTGTTATGTTTATGTTTGTTCCTTGAGTTAAACATGTTTAAGACAATTGAAGGGACCGCCGACTGTGAAATAGGTCTGTAATTCGTTTTTTGAAGTTAGGAATGTGCTACCAAGTGAGATTCATCAACAGATCTGTCAAGTGTATGGTGACAATGCGATGAGTGATGGCATGGTTAGGAAATGTTTTCGGATGTTCTATGAAGGACGAGAGAACGTGAACGATGAGACGCGAAGTGGGCGTCCATCTTTGATGAATGATGATTTGGTGCGTAAGGTTAACGAAAGAGTGCGTGACGACAGACGTTTCACAATTTCTGATCTGTCCCTGCACTTTCCTCAAATTTCAAGGACTCTACTCTATGACATTGTCAGTAGTGGCTAACATCGCAGGTGACTGCGTTCTATGAGGAGGGTATACAAAAACGTGTGCCTCGCAACGATAAGTGCCTCAATAATGGCGGCGAATATGTGGGAAAATAGTTTGAAGAATGTAGAATCTGATAACAATAAAATTTTATATGAAACCTTAATCGATTTTTTACAGCGAAACGGTACTTGCTTTCTGAATAAGCCTCGTGTATAATATCGGAAATTGCGGAAGAATAATGTGCGTAATAAAACATTTTCTATATTACAAAGAACTCGATTTCTGCACGGTACATCCTGTTATTAAAATCTAATCTTGGCTTCTGAGATGTGGCGCTGGAACTGTTGAATATGCCTGGAGGTAGACCCTTTTTTCGATTTCACAGAGTTAAATAAGCACACTTTTTTGGCTCATTTGAAAGAAATTGGATTGGCCCAGTCATCACAACGTACAAAGCCGAGTGACGATGGCAGGGCAAGGGAATTCACACATACAGAAGAGACAAATATTCTACATAGCCTGCTATCTTCATGTTAGGATTGGCTGTTTCCGTAATTCGAGGAATCGTAAGTGATTAGTTCAAGCAATACGCTTTTCTATTGACGATACCAAAGTAAAAGCTTCAAGTCTCTAGACTACGTACAAGAATCTTTCGCGTGATTTGTCACTCCTTTCATACGAAAGCAATAACATATCCTTGACACTGATGACAACCATTCCTTCAGCAGAATGAAATCGGAAACCTATAGGAAAACATCGAATGAAATAAGAAATACCGGAAAAATAAAAAGAAAGAAACATTCAATAAATAGAGAATATAATTTCAATAAAAGATAACAGTCAAACACAACATTTATTTTCTTTGTTTTTATGTTCATACACTGTATTTTGTTTAATTAATATTTATTATTACACCAACAAATTAATATAGTTAGTTAAAATTATATTATAATTAATTCAATTACAATATAATTTTAATTATAATAAAATATAATATTTTACTAACTATATGGGCATTTGTTGGTGTAATAATAAGTAATTATATATTTTCTTTGTATTTCGAATTGAATCAGTCCGTCATCTGACACTTACCAGATTAAAAAGCAGGTAAAATGCGATTATACTTCAAACACTGTTATATGAGTACATTTTACTTACTTTTTCATTACATGTCAAACATTGATATAAAACCGCATTTTACTAGCTCTTTAATCTTGTAAGGTCCTGATGATGGGTTGATTCAATCCGAAAAACCTAGCCACTAGAAAAAAAATAAATTTTATTTAACTAAGGATTTCTCTTTTACCGTTTAGTAAGTTTATAATACAGCGGGATGCGTTATATTAAGTTACGAATACATTTTAACAAAAGCATAAAACAGAGTTAAATTGCATGTTGTCGTTGACTTGTCAGCAGTAGTCCAACGGACGGAGTCCTTTGGGATGAATTGTACAATACACCCAACTCTACCAAATGATAACACATGATTAGGAAAGACGGGGAAAAGTTTGTAGTTAAGCTGCAACAAGTAATGTGGTTGGAATACGTCAGTATAATACTGAAATTGTACGGCTCGGTTTGTCTTTCTGACTCTCCAAAGATAAGAAACTCCAATTTATAACTCAACAGCCGACTGTGATTTCAAGCTGTGGCTACTGGACAGACAGTCCAGAGCAGTTAATTATAGCTGGGAGTTGGCGAGTCTGTTGGTTTAGTCTGGGCATAGACAGGAAGCGAAATGTTTCAGACTAGCAAAGTGGTCGAAATACGTCTGTCATACAAACAAATTTCGTGTTCAAACAAAACGACGTTTTAGGATCCTTTTTTTTTGTAACACCTCATATTTCTCATGGCTTTTACAGGGGTTTGTTTTCATTCCTACAGCTTTTTCAACTTAGCCATATTACTGTAAAATTACTATTTGTTAATCATAAAGTTCGTCATCCCCGTTGTGTTTATAATTAAACTAGTGTGGAGTGTATGTACTTGTCTAACACAACTATAAGATGGTAGAGATATATATAATTTATTACATAAAGAACAACTACATGTTTCGGCACTTTACATTGGCCATCTTCAGGTTGAGAAATGAATAAAACTTAGTGAGCAGCTATAGCTGCTTACTGCTGAAGATGGCCAATGTAAAGTGCCAAAATATGTAGTTGTTCTTTATGTAATAAATTCTATACATATCTCTACCATCATACGAGTATAGTTGTGATAGACAAGTACATACACTCCAACCTAGTTTACTATTTGTTAATCCTTAACAGAATCGATATCGGTTCTCACACAGTGCCTGTTTTTCATGACAATATTTTGTTAGCTTTTTGTTGTTAAATTGAATATGATAAAGGTAAAGGTAATCCCGTAATATGTCAGTGCAGCGCAGTGTAGGTAGAGTTACAGATCTGCTCGTTTCCAGCTTAGGCTCTAGAAGGGTGGTCATCGCCACGCAATGGGAAAGGAACACAACATCCAACGTACAGGAGACTAGATGAGCATTGGCGCCCGTCTGAACAGGTAAGAAAAATTTCTTCCCCATCAGAGTTCGAGCCCAGGATCTTAAGGTGGCTGGGTAAGTCCTGAGACCAGTCTGATCAGGATCTGAAAATTTCACTCTCTCTGGGGTTCGGACACAGAATCGTACAGCACTTCGAATGTCGCTATACCGACACCAATATCCCGGCTGCTAATTGAATATCACACTTTCTGACATGTCAAGTGCTCGACCAGTTGTAACAAAACAGTTACTGAACAGGTTTTGTTAATGGGAATTTGTGTTTTGTGAAGTATGTTTCACCGTCAAATACGGGTGTTTCAGCTAAGTTTGCAAGGAAATATTAAATCAATAACTCATAACTCTATCACTCATTATGAAGGAAGGAACGTCTGATACAAATCAGGGTAGAACAACACGTGAATATTATGTTAACCCCTTCATATGATTGAGTGGTTTCCAGTTTACTATAACTGAGACGAACGTCAACGTTCATCAGTTCTTAATTGGTATTACGCTATAATTCAGCAAGAGTTTAGAGGGAATTCCCATGAAATGCACAAAATTAGTCTTCCGCTTACCTGGTTTGGATTAGATCCTATTAACAAGTGGAAAACTCCTTTTGGTTTTGTGTTGGTGGTCCCTTGTAGTGCACTCTAACTATATAATTAGTTGTTTGGGGGGCGAAGCGCGCGGTACTCTGTTGTCTTGTGGATAGAGTGGCTCCAGAGCAGTTCTTGTTCTCTAGGATCTGCGGCGGTGCCTTGTGCATGTGTCGGAATGGCCGTTGCGGTCAGAGGGGGAGGCATTGCGTCAAACTCGCCACACCATGGGTATTTGGCATACTTTGTATTATACCTAATTGGTTCAAGATTCACTAGTGCAGTGTTGTAAATAAAGTTCATCCAGATAAACACTTAGGTTTTCAACAGTAACCCCAGTAATTCTTACTCTTCCATTTGACCAACATCAAGGAACAAACTGATTCGCAATTTGGTGCAATTAAAAACCTTTAAGCTGATATATCCTAAAGACTGCCTAGGATTTGGTAAAGGTTCTTTTAAACCTTCTAAAATACTTTTCAAGTGAGACATCACTGTTGTGTTGAAATGTTAAAATTATATATATATATACACATATATATACAATTTAATCCTCAGTTTTTATATAACATACCATAATTATTTTAACCAATTTTTGTAATACGAGATCTCGTAGATTGAAAACATATTCACTTGTACACTACACCTACTCAAAGGTCAACCTGAAGATGGCCCTGCAATTAGGCCGAAACATGTAGCTGAATTATCTCATAAAATACAAAGCTGTGTACGACTATATTTTATATGTATATACATATATATATTCATATTATAATTTAACTTCTAACATTGCATTTACTTAGCTTAGGTACTCTACGAGTATTTTGATTTGATTTTAGTTACTAGCGTATAGGTTATCGAAAATTGCAAGCGCAACCCAGCTTTAAGGGAATTTTCTTCAGCGACTCACCGAGTTACCTTTGAAGTACCAAATCTTACATAACGAAAATACACGTATTCTACTTCAGTTGCCATCAACGATCTCCTATTCCTAATGTCAGTGACCTAAAGCCCCCCAAAAGCGGGTGTCGGAGTTATGGTAGTAAATTGCTTGTAGCATTACGTCGATTTATAATTTTTAAGGTCAAAAGTTTTCCGGAGACCATCCAATTAGGAATCGCCTAGAAAGAAGCCACAAACTTTTCTCAGTAAATACATCCAGTTCGAGTTACATAATCATGAACTTTCCCTTCTAACCTTCCATGAACTTAACCACTGTTGTGTCATTTGGGAAATAAATGGCGAACTAAACACTTTGACTCAACAGTAAGACTGACATGTTTATGAGGAGTCTTCATTCCGAATCTTTATAGGAAACCGGTCGATACATTCAATGTTGAGCAATTACTCGTGCCTCTTATAGGAGTTAAATAACCTACGACCCATGCATCACCTTGGAATTTAAACTCCTAGTTTATTCAAAGCTACTTAATTTCTTTTATAATAATAATAATAATATTTATTTAACTGCAATTGGGTTTTCACCCGGTGGCAGTCGTTTTTAACACATATACAAGAACTTGAAGCTGTACTACTAAATTTACATCGGGAGGGATACA
>Ga0123354_10013225_pt1 | contig 12801 bp, 14 predicted proteins | sample TergutLab28metaG_2_FD_97872 | JGI IMG/M metagenome (GOLD analysis project Ga0123354, IMG submission 97872) | Labiotermes labralis P4 segment gut microbial communities from Petit-Saut dam, French Guiana - Lab288 P4 | ecosystem: Host-associated > Arthropoda: Insects > Digestive system > Gut ...
CTGGATTGCTTCGTCGCTTTGATCCTCGCAATGACTGAGCAGGAAGGTCAATAGATTCAACCAATACCGTCATTGCAAGCGAAGCGAAGCAATCCAGTGTTGGGGTTATGCAGGGGTTACTTATAGTGACCGAAGTGTCAAAATTTGTCACTTTACCCGTCATTTTGTCTAAGACATGCAAATGGTTATTTAAGTACATAATGTGACATATATTTCCCGATATAGCGAAACTGCCGTCAGGAAAAGTACTGCCCGGTGCGGCGGCTGCAAGCAAACATTTGCTTTTTCGTTGTTTTGACTTACAATGTAATTCAAAGAATAGCCGGAGAACACTATCATGACTGCCAGCCAGCTTGTCCAGGCGCGCATCGACAGCGCGATCAAGGAAGAAGCAGCATCCGTCTTGGCCGCAATGGGCCTTACCGTGTCCGACGCGGTAAGGTTGCTGCTCACGAAAGTGGCACAGGACAAGGAACTGCCCTTCGAGCCGCTGATTCCGAACGCGACAACGATTCAGGCGATGAGGGATGCCCGCGCCGGGCGCGTCACGAAGGCCGCGAACCTCGAAGGGCTGTTCCATGACCTGAATGCGGACACTTGACTACACCGGGCAGTTCACGCGCGACTACAAGCGTGAGAAGAAAGGCCAGCATCGCGCCACGCTTGATGCCGATCTTCATGCCGTCTTGTTTGCGCTGTTGGCCGACTATCCGCTGGAGCCGCGCCACCGCGACCACGCCCTGACGGGCAACTGGAAGGATCATCGGGACTGCCACGTCAAACCCGACCTGGTACTGATCTACCAGAAGCTCGACCCCGACACCTTACGTTTGGTACGCCTCGGTTCCCACTCCGAACTCAACCTGTGATCAGCGAGCAAAGAAAGGCTGAAATCGCGCTAAATGATTTTTTGTTTTTTTATTTAAATACAATAACTTACAAGTAAAATGGCACTTGGTGACGCGACTGCTTGTTCTACCCCTCTTTGATATTCCATCGCGCCTTGAAGGAATGTTTGAACAGAAAAACCACTTAAACCCGGAAACCGTCGATGTCGCCGCTGGAGTGATCATCCGTTTTGACGGCCGTTTTCTTCTTGGACGGCGCGCGCCGGGGAGTTTTTATCCAGGCTACTGGGAGTTCCCCGGCGGCAAGGTTGAACCGGGGGAGTCACCCGCCGGGGCGCTGTGCCGCGAACTCGACGAGGAATTGGGGCTACAGGCCGAGCGCCTTTATCCGTGGCTCGTGCGCACGCATGACTATGAGCACGCTCACGTCCGGTTACACTTTTTTGAAGTCGCTCAATGGCAAGGCAAGATCCGGGCCTGCATCCATGACGCACTGGCTTGGGCCTTGCCCGACGGGCTGGATGCACCAGCACCAATGTTGCCGGCCAACGGCCCCATTCTAAAGGCGCTTGCCTTGCCGCGCCGGATGGGGATCACCCATGCTGCTACGATCGGCGTCGAACCCCAACTCGTTGCCCTCGAACATGCCCTGCAAACGGGGCTGCGCCTCGTCCTGATCCGGGAAAGCGCTTTGCCTGTGCATAAGCGGCAGGCATTCACAAAAGAAGCCGTCCGTCGCGCGCACGCGGCAGGCGCACTCACTATCGTCAACGGCAAACCGGAACTGGCGCAAGAAGCCGGGGCCGACGGTCTGCACTTGACGTCAGCGCAGTTGATGGCGGCCAACTCGCGGCCGGATTTTACGTGGGTGGGGGCTTCCTGCCACATCCGCGCCGAACTCGAACACGCCGCCGCGATGGGACTCGACTACGCACTCCTTGGCGCAGTAAAGCGCACAGCAACTCATCCTGGCGGCGAAACTCTGGGATGGGAAGGTTTCGCGACGCTTGCCTCGGGGTTGCCACTGCCGGTGTTCGCACTGGGTGGGCTGAATGATGACGATATGGAAACCGCGCGCCTGTCCGGCGCGCACGGCATCGCGGCAATACGGAGCATTTGGAGCAGCGCGGAAAATTGAACTAACCGGAAATAAGGCCGCCCGACTCCCCGGATTCTGCATCCTGGTTTGACCCGGATATCCGGTATCCGTCAGATGCCCAAGCCCCAAGGTCGACCTGCTTGCAACGTGCTGAACAAAAAGGGCGATAGGGATTTGCTTCGCCCCATTCGGTTTCTTTGCCACACCGGGGGCAATGCACGAAGCGTTTTCCGGCCTCGGACGCACCGGACGCATTCGCAGACGATGTGTTCACAAGCCGCAGAAAATAAGTTCGAAAGGCAAGTCGCGTTCCAGCGGGCGGGGCCGAACCTGGGTTTCGGGCAGCATGAAACGAATATTGAGCGCGTACTTGTTTGCGCTGATTTCGGGCACGGCCGCTTCGGTACGGGCGATACTGATGCGGATCATCTGCGCGGTACTGCCGCCCATGGGCATCTGGAATGCCCCCCCGCGCGCAACCTGCGATTCCGCCCGCCCGCTCGAACGTAGCAGACGCAACACGATAGCCAGCGCCTCCTCGATGGGTTTCATCGGCTTGACCCAGGCATCAAGGTCACGGTGGCGGCTTTGGGCATCGCGGTTAAGCCAATAGTGATAAGAAGGCAGATCGAATTCGCACGCGCCGCCTGGAATGGAAGCACGGTTGCGGATGCTTGTCAGCCATTCGTTTTCGCGCATGTGCTGACCGAAGCGGCCCGTCATCGCCAGCAGGCTCGATGAAGTCTGCTCGATCTCCCTGAGGGCATCGCGGAGCGCCTCCTCGGAAATGTCCGGGTTGTCACGAAACGACAGTAATATCTGGCGTTGCCGTTCAAGCTCCTGAACGAGGTCAATCTTGAGGTCGGCACGTCCGGCAACCTCAATCGTTTCAAACAGAGCGAGAATGGCGATGTGGTGATGCATCGGATCGTCGCTACTGCGAAAATGGACGCTTCTTTGGAGCAAATCTTCCAAGCGCAACAAAGTGCGAATGCGCTCGCTAAAAGGATATTCGTAGGTAATCACGCGCGTTCCGGAGAGAAAGTCGGATATTACAAGCTGAGCCAAAAATAGACAGTTTTGCGGGCGGATGATAACACGCTATGCACAGTCACGCGGCAGCAAGAGCAAGGTAACGTATATGCAGGGCATCGACCTGTGCCTGGAGCGCGTCCAGGGTATCGCTGTTGTCGATCACATCGTCGGCAATGGCAAGCCTTGCCTCGCGACTGGCCTGAACGGCAAGAATGGCTTCGATCCCGTTGCGCGAATGCCCGTCACGCGCAGCGGCCCTGACAATTTGCAACGCACGCGAACAATCAACCACGCAAACACGGTCACAACGTTCGCGCCAGCGGCCCGTCTCAACCAGCAAGGGAATATCAAGGACGACGTAAGGGCTGCGGGCCGCAGCAGAGCGGCGCAGGCTCTCCGCCCCGATCAGCGGATGCAGGATACCTTCGAGGCGCGCACGCGCCGCCGGGTCGGCAAAAACCAATTCACGCATCTGGGAGCGATTCAGCCCGCCGTCGGCGGCAATCACCGACTCGCCGAAAGCAGCACGCAAAGCAGAAATCGCTATGCCACCCGGAGCGGCCAACTCGCGAGCGATAGCATCAGTATCGACGATTTCGATGCCATGGCGGGCAAAACGCGCCGCCACCGTACTCTTACCGCTACCAAGACCGCCAGTCAGGCCTATTTTCAGGGCAAAGCCGCTCATGACGAGCACGGCTTGTAGCGTTTAGCAAAAGACTGCCCGTCCAACAAGGCTTCCGCCTTCTTCACGCTGACGGTAACCTCTACCCGGCGCTCCGTGGTATTACGAGGTTCGATGCTGGCATTAACACCCTTGCTTTTCATTGCTTCGAGATGACGCTCGGCGTTCTTTCGGAACTTGAATGTATCCCCTAGTACGATCAAGAATTTTTTATCTCCCGTTTCTTCGATCTGGATACTGCCTTTTTCCACACCCAACTCAACCATGTTATCGGCCAGGATTTCAGCGGCTTCCTGGGTAACCATGGGCGGGACGCGCACCACTCTCCATGCTGTCGCGACCTGGACATCCTGCGGAACGGCCTGGATATTAGCAGCGGAAAAGAGCGATATGAGCTTATTGTTCTGGGCAGGGTTCAAGCCGCTCCATGCCAGGCAGACAGGCTGTTCCGATGGATCCGGAGGAGTGGCATCTTCGACCTGTTCGGCTTCCGGCGGGGGCGTGCGGCCTAGAATTTTAATGCGTTCCGGGTACATTTCGACGGAAATCCTACTCATATCTCTCGACGAACCGAAACCAAACCAGTTGTGCGAGGCGGCAAAGAACAGGATATTGAGCAGTAAAAAAAGAATGAACAAAAAACGTATCGTAGTCATGGTATATCAGGCAGCATGCGCAATTCGGTGCAGACCGTCAAGAACGAGGTTGTCTATCCTATGGAAAGGAATATCGAGTAAAGGTTCAATTTCATCCGCCGCGCCGCCGCTCAATAAACAAACGGAACCGGCGGCATTCATGTAGTGGAAAATACGCTCAATCGCGCCCGCCTGCGCGTGGAGGCAACCCGAAACGATGGCGTCGGCGGTATCGCGCGGGTGGTTGCGGTAACGTCCCCCCGTCGTGGGCAGTTGTGCCGTGCCGTGACTAAGCGCTTGCCGCATCAATTCCACCCCTGGCAGGATATGCCCCCCCGTGAAGCGGCCATCTGCGCTCAGAATGTCCAGCGTGGTCGCGGTTCCGGCCATGACAACCAGAATATCCCGGGAACAGTAATGGCCGCGCGCGCCAATCAGTGCCGCCCAACGATCCGCACCGAGCCGTGCGGGATGCGCGTACATGTTGTGAACGCCGCAACGTTGCACGCCGGAACTGATCCACTCCAGGGCAAGACCCCGTCGGGCGACAATTGCCGCCAATGCTTCGCCCTTGGCAGAACCTGCCACGTTGCAGCCCAATACCCGCGTAATACCCGGCGTTTCGATGCAAACTGCCAGATCATCGGGTGCGTCGTGCGTGCATGTACCCGAAGCGTGGACGTTCTCGCCTACCAGACGCCATTTGATCCGGCTGTTGCCAGCATCGATGAGTAGCATCATGGCGCGAGCCGCAAGGAAACGTCACCCGCGTACACACGGTGCGTATTATCACCGGTACGCACTAGCAGCGCCCCCTCTTCGCCCACACCCAGGCAAACCCCGGTCACGTCCAGCCCGTCGCCGCTGACCTGTACCGGCAAGTCGACAAAGGCATTGCGTTGCTGCCAGGCTTCCCGCATCAGGCCAAAGCCCGAACTGGCGTAGGCCGTGAGCATCGGGTGAAGTTCGGACAAAATGGCGGCAAGCAATGTCTCGCGTGCGGGCGCCTCGGCCAGTTCACGGGCCAGATCGGTCACGCCGACCATCTGGGCGGGAATTGCAGCATCTGCGGGTAAGCGCAGGTTCAGGCCGATACCGATGACCGCCGCAAGCGCGCCTCCATGCTCCGGTGACACTTCCACCAGTATCCCTGCGATTTTCGCACCACGTACAAGTACGTCGTTGGGCCATTTAAGCGTAACAAAGGGAAGTCCGATTTTTTCGAGCGCGCACGCCAAGGCCAACCCTACCGCCAGAGATAATCCAGCGGGCGCGTGTGCACCCGGGGCAAAACGCCACAGTACCGAAAACGTCAGGCTCGCCCCCGGCCAGGCCATCCATTGCCGCCCACGTCGCCCACGTCCGGCGCGTTGCCACGTAGCAACCAGCACATGTGCCCGCCCGTCGTTTCCGGGCAGCGCATTGAGCAGGGCGGAATTGGTCGATGCGCATTCCTCCACCCAACGAATATCAAAAGCCGCCGCGAGCGAACCCAGCCCCGCAGTAAGCGCGGCGAAATCGGGAGCGAAAACAGAGGACGGGGAAGAGTTCATGACACGGGCCGGAAGCGCTCGACCACATAGTTGCTCATGTTTTTGGCAAGTTCTTCTTCGTTATTGAAGATGACGCCGATACCCTCCCCGCGCAGCAGACGGGATTCCTCGTCGTTGTGGGAACGCACCACGATTTCAATGCCGGGGTTCAGCGTTCGCGCGGCTTCGCCCATCTGGCGCACATCCACCGGAGAAGATGTAGCCACCACCAATATGGCGGCATTGACAATGTGGGCCTGGATCAGCACCGCAGGGTCGGTCGCATCGCCATACACAGCGGCTTTCCCCTGCTTGCGCAGGTCTTCCACGCTTTCGCGGTTCTGCTCCGCCACCACGTAGGGGACATTGCGCTCTTCCAGCGCCTTGGCAATGCGCTGCCCTACCCGGCCATAGCCCACCAGCACCACCTGACCTTCCAGATATTTGCGGTCGGTGCTCATCGGCAACTGGGCGCAGGGTTCCTCACGCCGTTCGAGTTTGCGCGCGAATTCAAACTTTTTCAGCAGCCACTCTTTCACCGGGTTGACCGTCATGAACACCAACGGGTTGAGGGCAATGGAAATCAGCGCCCCGGCCAATATGAGACTTCGGCTTTCCTCAGTCATCAGTCCCACACTGACACTCATCGCAGCAAGAATGAAAGAGAATTCACCGATCTGCGCCAGGCTGGCGGAAACCGTCAGGGCCGTATTCATCGGATAGCGGAACACCAGCACCAACACGGTGGCTATCAGCGATTTACCCAAAACAATAATCCCGACCACTACGAGCGTCTTGATGGGTGCATTCACCAGGATCATGGGTTCAAACAACATCCCGACCGAAACGAAAAACAGCACGGAAAATGCGTCCCGGAAAGGCAGGGACTCATCGGCCGCGCGGTGGCTGAGTTTCGATTCCCGCATCACCATGCCTGCAAAGAACGCGCCAAGGGCGAAAGACACGTTGAACAGCATCTGCGCAGCGTAGGCAATGCCAATAGCAACGGCGATGACCGCCAGGGTGAAGAGCTCGCGCGAGCCGGTGCGCGCCACCTGCCACAGCAACCATGGAATGACACGCCGGCCCACTACCAGCATCAGGGCAATGAAGGCCGCCACGTACAGCAGGGTTTCGCCAAGTTTCATCAGGAGCGAGGCGGCATGGGCATCCCCGGCTCCATCGCCGATATACAGTTTTGCAAGGGGCGGCATCAACACCAACGCCAGAACCGTGGCCAGATCCTCCACCACCAGCCAGCCCACCGCAATGCGCCCGTTCATGGTATCCAGTATGCCCCGCGTCTCCAGCGCCTTGATCAGCACTACCGTGCTGGCGCAGGACAGGGACAGCCCGAACACGAAGGCTTCGCCATCACTCCATCCCCATAATTCCCCGAACAACATACCCAGGATGGTTGCAAACCCCATCTGAGCCACCGCGCCCGGAATGGCGATGCGCTTGACCGCCAGCAAATCACCGAGCGATAAATGCAGCCCTACTCCGAACATCAGCAGCATTACGCCAAGTTCCGAGAGTTGCTCGGCAATGACTTTGTCCCCCACGAAACCCGGGGTCGATGGCCCAATGATGATACCTGCGAGCAGGTAACCTACCAGCGCAGGTATGCGTAAGCGCTCAGCAATAAACCCCAATACAAGGGCGATGCCAAAACCGAAAGCGATCGTTGAGATCAAAGTGAAATTATGTTCCATGCGCTGAATTCTCACATGTTTAGCGCTAAACTTCGAGCTTTTGTTCCTGAAAACCGCATCGGGTATTGGAACCTTCCTTTTGAGGAAAGGTAATACCCTATTTGTACCATATTTGTCCGGCTATACTGGGCGCAAAACGTGAAACCTATGACACCACAACGCATACTCACCGGCATTACCCCATCAGGGACACCCCACCTTGGTAACTACGCGGGCGCAATTCGCCCAGCGGTAGAAGCCAGCCAACGTCCAGGAGTCGAAAGCTTTTATTTCCTTTCCGACTACCACGCGTTAGTCAAGACCGACAATCCGGAACGGGTTCAGCGCTCCACATTGGAAATCGCCGCCACCTGGCTGGCCGCTGGGCTGCGCCCCGAGCGCGTATGGTTCTACCGCCAGTCCGACATCCCAGAGATTACCGAACTCGCCTGGTTGCTCACCTGCGTAACCGGCAAGGGCCTGCTCAACCGCGCGCACGCATACAAGGCAGCCGTCGACAAGAACATCGCCGAATCGGAAGAGCCGGACGCCGGAGTGACGATGGGGCTGTTCATGTATCCTGTGCTGATGGCCGCCGACATCCTCATGTTCAACGCGCATAAGGTTCCCGTGGGGCGCGACCAGGTTCAACACCTGGAAATGGCCCGCGACATCGCCACAAGCTTCAACCATCGCTACGGTGAACATTTCGTGCTGCCCGAAGCGGCAGTCGACGAATCCGTCGCTACCCTGCCGGGGCTGGACGGTCGGAAAATGAGCAAAAGTTATGACAATATCATTCCACTCTTCGCCTCCCCAAGCTTGTTAAAAAAACTGGTGCTCAACATCGTCACCGACTCGAAAGCGCCCGGCGAGCCGAAAGAGACCGAAGGCTCCGCGCTGTTCCAACTCTTCCAGGCATTTGCCACGCCCGCTGAGACCGAAACGATGCGCGCCCGCTTTGCCGAGGGCATCGCCTGGGGAGAAGCCAAAGAAACCCTCTTCAACAAATTGGAAGAAACCATCGCGCCGATGCGCGTGCGCTACGAGGAATTGATCGCCGGGCCTGCGCGCATCGAACAGGTTCTGAAGAGCGGCGCTGCGGCGCTGCGTGCCAAATACGCAACCCCTTTCATCGCCCGCCTGCGCGAAGCTGCCGGGTTGCGCCCGCTCGACCGTATCCCCGAACCCCCCACGGATTCACAGGCAAAGGCCAAGGCACAAAAACCTCAGTTCAAGCAATACCGCGAAAAGGACGGACTCTTTTACTTCAAACTCGTTGGCGATGATGGCAATCTGCTCCTGCAAAGCCGGGGCTTTGTTTCCGCCCGTGAAGCCGGGCAGGCCGTAACTGGCATCAAAAACGGCGAAAACCACGAACAATGGGCCGAACCTGCACCCGACGCGGACGACACCAGCATCCGGCAAGCCATCGATGCTTTGTGTGCAGACTGACGCCGACCTGGCTGCGCTGAACACCTTCGCCCTCCCCGCAAGGGCGAGGCGTCTGCTGCGCGTGCGTTCGCTGGAAGAAGCGCGGCAGGCACAGGCTTTCCTCGCCAACCATCCGAAAGGGTTTTCCGGTTTAAGCCTGATCCTGGGAGGCGGCAGCAATCTCGTCCTGCGCGGCAAACCGCTCGATACCGTCCTCAAGGCCGAAATTCCCGGACGGCGCAGGCTCGACGAAACTGAAGACAAAGCATCTCTCCTCATCGAAGCGGGTGCAGGCGAAAACTGGCACGGTTTCGTCCGCTGGACACTCGGCCAGGGCTGGCCGGGACTCGAAAACCTTTCCCTCATCCCCGGAACCGTAGGCGCAGCCCCCGTCCAGAACATCGGCGCTTACGGCCTGGAAGTGGCCGAGCGCATTGAATCGCTCGATGCGCTCGACCTTATCAACGGCGAACTTGAACAGTTCGACGTTAGCGCCTGCCAGTTCGGTTACCGTGACAGCATTTTCAAACATCAACCAGGCCGCTGGCTCATCACGGCAGTGCGCTTCCGCCTACCGCGCCGCTGGCAACCCATCACCCACTACGGCGAGCTTACGCACGAACTTGCCGGGCGCGGTTTCAGCGATTCCGCCCCCCCCTCCCCCCTCCAGATCTCGGACGCCGTCATCGCGCTGCGGCAGCGCAAACTGCCCGACCCTGCCGAACTCAGCAATGCGGGCAGCTTCTTCAAGAATCCCGTCATCGAAGCCGGACAATGCGCGGCCTTGCTTGCCGCCCATCCCGATCTGCCTCACCACCCGCAACCCGATGGCCGGGAGAAACTCTCCGCTGGATGGCTGATCGAACAATGCGGCTGGAAAGGCCGCCGCTTTGGCCCCGTGGGCTGCCATGCCCAACACGCGCTCATCCTGGTCAACCACGGTGGCGCAATTGGCGCGGACGTATTGCGGCTGGCCAAAAGCATCCAGGACGACGTATTCAGACGTTTCGGCGTAGAGCTGGAACCGGAACCCGTATTCATATAAAAATCATGGCAACATACGCAATAGGCGACATCCAGGGCTGTTACAGCGCACTACGGCGCCTGCTCGACCTGTGCGCGTTCAACCCTGCCAACGACCGCCTCTGGTTTGTCGGCGACCTTGTCAACCGCGGCCCGGAGTCACTTCAGACCCTGCGCTTCGTCGCTGGCCTCGGAGATGCCGCCACCGTCGTGCTCGGCAATCACGACCTCTACCTGTTGATGCTTCACGCCGGCCTCGAACCCCGAAGCGGCGGTGACAACCTGGACGACATCCTGAGTGCGCCGGACTGCGACGAACTGCTACATTGGCTTGCCCATCGCCCCCTGCTGCATGTCGAAGACCAATACGTGCTCGTGCATGCGGGCCTGTTGCCCCAATGGACAGTCCCCAAAGCCCAGGCACTGGCTGAAGAAGTCCAGGCCGCGCTCACAGGCAAGGACTCAAAAAAATTTCTCCTCCGCCTCATGGGCAGCCGCCCGGACTCCTGGAAAAACAGCCTCAAAAAATGGGATCGCTTGCGGGTCATCGTTAATGCCTTCACACGCTTGCGCTTCTGCACGCCTGATGGCCGCATGGTGATGCGCGCCAAAGGCCCGCCGGACACCGCCCCGATAGGCACCCTGCCATGGTTCGCGCTCCCGAACCGTGCCAGCCGCACCCACACCATCATTTGCGGGCACTGGTCGGCTCTCGGTTTCTACCGCGAAGAAGGTTTAATCGCCCTCGATTCCGGCTACGTCTGGGGCGGCGCGCTCACCGCACTACGAATCGAAGATGGCGAAGCCTTTGAAGTCACCCCAGCCTGAAAGCCGCAAAAAAACATGATTGCCAATTTCCGGCAATATCCTTACCTTGCAAAAGCAATGTTTTTCCCTCATCATTTGCCCGTTTTATTTTTCACGCTGTTTTTTTTGAAAGGAAAACCCATGCGCGCAAAACTTCGTCTCCTGACAATATTGAGCTTTGCCGTATTGGCAAGTGCCTGCGGCAAGGACGATAGCAAAAAAACGGACACGGCTACCGAGCCTGCCCCTACTCCTGCTTCCGTGCCTGCAACGCAGGCGGCCTCAGAATCAACGCCCGCGCTCCAAGAAGCCGCGCCAGAACCTGCCGCCAAACCAGCGCCCGCAACCGCTGACTTTGATGTCAATGCCATTCCTATTTCGAATAAGGATATCGGCGAATTCCCGTTTTTTACGCCGCCAGAGGGATATAAATACAATAGCTCAGACAGCAAGTTCACTCGCTATTACTATCCCATAAGCGAGGAAAGCATTCATCCGGTAGAAGGTAAAGGATTGGGAACTCGTATACTTGGCCCCGATGAAGTCCTCCTCATTCAACGTAATTACGAAAATGCCATTACCGCAGCAGGTGGCATTAAAGTTTTTGAAGGACAGGTGGATTACGAAAAGACTTATGGTACGTTAAGTAACCAAGATCGACGTCTTTATGGTTCTACAGGCTCTAGTGGTGATGTGCAGCAGGTTTATCTCATTCGCAAACAGGATATGGAAGTATGGTTTGAGGTAGCCTGTTCCTCCATATGCTACTTCACCGTCACCCAAAAAGAAGAAATGAAACAATCGGTCAACAGAATCCCGCTCAGCCAAATGAAGCAGGAGTAGTCGAAACCTATCCCGACCTGAAAATCCGCATCGAAGGACACACCGACGACACGGGCGGGATCGAGCACAACGCAACGCTCTCTGAAAACCGGGCCTCCTCGGTCTTTGGCGCGCCGCTGGCACCATCCCAGAGAGCCGCCTGGAAGCGAAAGGCTTTGGCATGACGCGCCCCATCGCCGATAACGGCACGGAAGAAGGTCGCGCAAAGAACCGTCGCGTGGAACTTGTCAAGATTTCCGCCTGAACCGCCCTGCCATCCCTCTCCCACTTATGGGAGAGGGATGGCACTCAAGTCCGGGAGAGGAAGAGCCTCTTTTGTAAAAGGAGGCTTGAGAGGAAGGAAGAAACCCATGAACGCCAAACTTCGTTTCCTGACAATACTGAGCTTGGTTATGCTGGCAAGCGCCTGCGGCAAGGACGACAATGAAAAATCATCCCCGCCTGCGGCTCCCGAGGCCAACCTGTCGCCGCAGACAGTTCATGAATCTAACCCCGCCCCTGACCCCGAGATCAAGCCCGACTCCAGGACAGTACCCCCCATCATCCCGTTCAGCACCAGCGCCATTCCCGTAACGGACAAGGACATCGGTGAATTTCCGTTTATTTTGCCTCCCAAGGGCTATCGATACGTAACGGACACATTGACCACGATTGATGAAAACATCAGCCTCCGTGACATCTCCCTTCACCACTATCCGGTAGGCAGCGACCGCCTTTACACAGTGAAAGGCAAGATTTTGAAAGTCAGGATATATAACGAAAAACTGAAAAGCACCAATGACCCTGATGTTTCCCTCATCCATCGCCATTACGAAAAAGCCGTTACCGCAGCGGGTGGCGTCAAGGTCTACGATGGGGAAGTAAAGCCCGATGGAATTTCCAAGGCTACATCCAAAAACAATTTGCAGCGAACCTATATCATCCGCAAAACGGATACGGAAGCATGGTTTGAAATAGACTGCTCCGTCAGCGGCTGTGCGCTGATCGTTACCCAAAAATGTAGAACTGACCAAGGTGCAGAGATCGACCGGCCCTGTTAGGACAACCGTTCCGTCAGACCTATACAAACCTGCTCATTTCTGAGCAAATCTGCTGCTGACTTCCTGCTTCGTCGAGGCCGGTTTCGTTCCGGTCTTTCGACCGGAGCCAGCGCCTTCCTCTCCACA
>Ga0123354_10013226_pt1 | contig 12800 bp, 6 predicted proteins | sample TergutLab28metaG_2_FD_97872 | JGI IMG/M metagenome (GOLD analysis project Ga0123354, IMG submission 97872) | Labiotermes labralis P4 segment gut microbial communities from Petit-Saut dam, French Guiana - Lab288 P4 | ecosystem: Host-associated > Arthropoda: Insects > Digestive system > Gut ...
AGAGTAGGGGTAGGGGGACATCTTCTTTTTTTCAGGGGAGGGGGAGGAAAAGGGGGTAAAAAAAAAGGAATAAAGATAATATTTTCGGGGGGGGGGGGGGTACAAACGGCCGTTGCTTAGGGCTGACAACCTTACCATATTCATGAGCCGAATGCCATGAAATCTGGGAGACTCAACCTCCTGGAAACTTCAGGGCCTATGTCAGGCCCTGAAATTTCCCCTTAGAGTGTGAAAAATACTAAGCTAAAGAGTAAAATATCACTGAGTTTACTTTCATTAACTGAAGAATTTGATAGGAAAACGTTAAGTTTTCAGTCAGACACAACATTTTTTTTTCTTTCGGAAGTACAGGATACTTGTTTCGGATTAATTAACTAATCCATCGCCAGGCCTTTGTGCAAGATAAATAGAAATTATATAGAAATTACATGTCAATTTGAGTGGGATCCCCCCCCCCAAAAAAAACACAACAAATATACCCAAATTGACCTGTTATTACTTTATTCTTGCTGTTTCTCTTGTACAAAGGCCTGGTGATGGATTAGTTAACTAAGTCGAAACATTTGACCTGCACCTCCGAAAGAAAAAATATATGTTGTGTTTGACTGAAAACGTAGCATTTTCCTCGACTGAGCTATACACAACGGAATGTCTTCCATTAAATTAAACTATTTGCCCAGTGCGAAGGAGTATTATTTGCTCAGAGTAAATTTAAAGCACTTTCACTTTCATTTAATTTAAGTTGTGTAGAAGAACTGGCGTTAAGCTGGTTTGCTGCAAAGTATACCTGTGGATTTCATTCAATATGTATTTCCCAGTCGAAGTCGGAGACCTTTACATCGACGGCAAATCAAGGCCCACGTAGCCTTAAATGCTGTTTGCTTCTAAACACCCCCCCCCCTCTCTCTCACACACATACACGTCAAATTCTTTTGTGTTTTATGGACATGTAAAGTGCTGAGGTACCTAGATATTTTTACGCTTCCACATTACATGCAGCCGGGATAGCTCTCTCATCTTAGTTACTAGGATACTGGCTGAACGATCGGAGACGAGGACTAGATTCTCGGCAGGGCAGAGGTTAATCTCTTTTCCACTGCACGTAGATAGTCTCGATCAACCAGCCTCTTGCACGTACAACTGGTTTTGAGAGTTTTATGTTCTATAAGTAAGTATAATTCTCTTCTTATTTAAGTAAGTTCTTAATTACAAATTGCGTAATATGTGGTATGTACGTTTACATGCTTTACATGCAGTTGATAGTGGAATAAACCAAATTATGAATATTTATGAAATTCATAGTTTATAGAAGATAAATGCAGATTTATACATTCGTTATGTTTGTGTCTTCAACTACGTACTACGACAAATTAGGGACTATACTTTAATTCAAGCAAGTTTAATTTGCTTATATATACACACACACACATATATATATATATATATATATATATATATATATATATATATATACGTAGAACGTCCTAACATCATGTAATTCACTTTGTATCATTACTATTTATAAATCCTAGAGCCAACAGAGAAGGTGACGGAATTAGAGTATATAAAAATGAAAATACAAACAACAATTGCAGACCAATTTTCACAAAGAAAGAGCTAAAGTGGGAAAATGAAGTGAAGGAAATGTAAAATTTACCCAGGCCGAAATTCGAAATTGGAATATCCCGAATATAATTACTGATAGTTGCCGCTACCACGACAAGCCTTATACCTGTATTGCTTGTTGCGCAAGTTATGTAATGACCTTTTGCATAATGAACACGTTATACAAGTATTTCGCCGTATGTGATGATGAATTGTACGTCGTTTGGAACCAGTTAGCCGCACTGTATTTTGGGGAGTACAATTGCCGAACGTGGCTTGAAAGACTGGGAAGAAACTTAAAAAATATCATTCAGGACTTTGTCTAATGCTTCTAAGATTCGAAATGAGTACATACAGATACATTTCCCGACTCAACGAAATTTCAGACTTAGGCAATTTCCAAATACGTAACATAACAAAAAATTTTTCGAAAAACACCGACTTTTTTTTTCTCGTGGGAATGAAAGCTCAATAAGACTAAGTTGGCCGAAAAATGTTACTGGTTGATAACACGTGTGGCAGAGTCATCATACTGCAGCCGATCGGGTCCAGTGTGCTGGTGTTTTGATTTCAAATGAACACACGTTTATTACGTACAAACGTATTTTACCGTATGCGTACTTAATTCCGACTTGCGAAAAGTTCCACTTGCGCCGGACCTTCCGGAACGTAACTACTGTCCAAGTCGAGAAGGAGTCTTGATAAATACTACACAGACATGTACAACTATACTCTTTACTGTCGTCTAAACGGATTGCGTATCATATTATTTATTACACAAATGAGTACTTCCAAGCAGCATAGCTATCCCTGTGCATGCCAGGAAGGCGTCCTGTGGAGTGGAGGCATAGACCCATTTATTTTTAAACTAGGCATTATATGGAGGTTAGTGATCACCTTCATTTATCGACCTCTTTACTCATAGCGAAATCTGCCTCGGTACCCAAAGAATAAGAGGCTTAGTGGTCCCCAGCACCGGTTTGGGGCGTTTTGGAGAGGAGAAAAATTATTTTGCCATTGCCGGTAGTCGAACCACGATTCCTCGGCTATCTTGCCCGTAATCTAGTAACCGACTAGGCTCTACGGGCTCCCACATCCATGTAATTCACAAAATATCCGATCCAAAATATTAATATTTTTTATAGTCAGTGGAAAAAAGAGAGTGGATTTTTTTCTGCCTGATGTTCAACAGAAGTGAAGCTTGAATTCATCCCGCGATTATAAAAAAGAAATACGTAAATCGCATTTGTTCAAATTAAATGGAAGCGTTCAACGAAACGATTGTCGATATAGAATAAATAATTCAATAAAATGTTACATAAAAAATTTAAATAATGTATATTGTTTGTCGAATTGATGACACTTGCAAATGTCAACATGTGATGAATGTTGTAGATTATAGCATTCACTTCCGTGTTGCGGGGGAAGTGAATGCTATAATCTAGACCAACAATGCATTACAATACACAACAACTGACGAATAAACCGTATGAGGTAGCTGAAGAGACTGGCGTATGGCCGATCACACCTTATATGTTACAATATGGAACAGAAACTTCTTCTTGAGAACATACTGTTCACCCATCTGCTCAAGAATTCTTTGCCACCTATGGAAAATAAATTTCAATATAAAGTACCTTGACCCACAAGTCAGTTGAAACTAGCTCACTCGTTCGCACCATATTTCCTCGAGTTCCAACCGTGCTGGTCTTACAAGTCTTCTTGTTTCTGTCGTTTCCCCGACTTCAATACCGTATGCAATCTAAGCTCGCCTATGTGTGTTACATGCCCTACCCACGACATTTTTTTCTCATGGCTCGACAGCCCTAGGGGACCTGGGCCTCCTCGTCGTTGAATTTTTGAGATCACACTCAGACACGCGACACTCGGTCGGACATCTCTTGACGAGTGATCGGCCCGTCGCAGAGACCTCTACCTGACAACACACAACTCTCACAATAGACAGGCATCCATGTCCCCGGCGGGATTCGAACCCGCAATCCCAGCAAGAGAGCGGCCTCAGACCCAAGCCTTAGATCGTGCGGCCACCGGGATCGACAGCCCATGATATTACATGCAGGAAATTCATAAGCACTGTTACCTGTCTTTCTAAATTAATTTAAACTTTGTTACTGCGAGTATCATGCGAGCTATGGTAGCTCATTTATTATGGTGACTAGGCTACTGGTCAGATGTCAGAGTAATCAGTGTTTGATTCGCGACAGCAGCAAAGACTTTCCTCTTCTCAGCAGCGTTCAAGCCGGCCTTGGTTTCAACCCGGCTGTCTAGCCTTGGGATAATGGCTAGACAGCATACCCTTAGACAAAACGGCCGGTACGTGAAACAGACTACTAACCCCCATATAGTGTTGAAGATGAAAAGTTCGTGACTCTGTATCTTCTCTTCTCCATGAGACTTTATGTAATGCCCTTTGATTAAAGGAAGAGTATAATTTACTTTTATTTACTCTAGACAATGTATCACTTTTGCATTAACAGGTCCCTACCTTTGAGGTAAAGAGCCGAGCGGTCCGGGTTTTTTTCTATGGCCTTAATAGATGCATTATTCTGATGTGTTACTTTTTGTTCCCTTTTTCTTTTATTAGAGCACTTGATAGCTATGTTATGAGGCCATATCCCTGGCTTTTACATCTAAATAAACTCACGTGAAGAGTCGATTGCACCAAATGCGCTCCTGTACTAACTCGCCGTTAACAAAACAACTAAGGCCTAGTCTGTTCAGTATGACGTCATCAGTCATACGGGACTGATGGTTTTATGAGTTGTAACCACACGCGCCTTCTAGATTTTGAGTATCCTTAATCGCCTTGTTACGAGGTAACAGGAGAGTGGAGAAAACTACACAGCGAGAAGCTTTAAGATCTCAACTCCTCACCAAATATTATTGGAGTAATCAAATCAAGAATAATGAGATGGGTGGGCATGTAGCACGTATTAGAGAGAGAATAAATGCATACAGGAGTTTTGAGAATGATCTAGGCACAGATGGAAATATAATATTAAAATGAATCTTCATGAAGTGGGATGGGCCGTGGACTGGATTGATATGGCTCAAAATAGGGACCGATGGCTGGCTGCTGTGAATGTAGTAATGAATCTTCGGGTTCCATAAAATGCCAAGAATTTCTTAACTAGGCGAAGACCTGTTAGCTTCGTAGGAAGGACGCTGCTACATGGATTTAGTTAGTTATTGGCCTTGGTGTCTATTGATTTAAAATAAATTGTACTTTTTAAAGCTGCTAGATATGTTGCAGATAACTTTATAGTGTTACAAAGCAAATCCATTTATTTAAAATACATTTCTACTGTTACAAACTTATTAGTGGCACATATACTTTTTTTAAATTAATCCATTTACTTTAGAAATATTTTTGTTTCAAAACTAACACAGTTATTTAATGCATATTTCTATTGTTACACAGTTTATCCGTTTGCTGTAGATTCGTCCCGAGAGGAGAAGCCATTCCCCAGAAGGACGAAAACCTCCAACGCATTGCTGCTGAAGCCCAAGAATATGCTTCTTTTATCGCGAGTTTTATAACATATTTTTAAAGAGGAAGTGCCATGAATAAGGCCATTAGTAGCAGGCCATTCAGCGTGTATGTTTAGGTTCGATCAGAGGAACGTCCATGTGGGATCGTGGCGGAAAAACGTGGCAATGACACAGGTCTTTATCTGATTACAGATGTCATCTGCTCCTACTACTCCTGAGCAGCAGTGACAAACGAGCCATAGCAAGTAGAACCTTTCTCTCCCATAAGCGCTGTGTTACAAATTCGGGTCTAGTTCCTGAAAACCAATTTAATACCACGCATATACAATTCATTACAGAAACAAAAGCCAGTAAAAGTAATAAGTATAGTGTAGCAACACATAAATACACTTTTTTTTTTCATGGAATATCTTTGTCTTAGGCACTTTTGGAGAGAGAAAGGCTTCGTGAAGAAATTCTGATTAAGAACGTATTGGTTTACCTGTGTCATATTTTAATATTATTACTAGAGCAGGATGAGGACTAGATTGGGGGGGGGGGGATTACCTGTAACCATTCATATGCAATATTCAGCATCTGCTCGCGCAGAAAGATGTGTCAAAGTTTAAAGTCTATGGGGAAGTTACGCTGTATCGACTGAATTTGCCAGCCTTCTTCACTATTCACCACTCTACAGGACATAACATCCAGGTAAACCTGAATCGTCACCAACACCGCTTCTTCTTCTTCTTCTTCTTCTTCTTCCAAAATTGTCCTCCACTGTTCTCGGTGCTGTGACTTACGTCTCCATTTCCTGACGCCCATGTTCTTTTGCACACCGCTACAAGAACCTCAATGTCGCACAAGACCTGACGTGTCACAACCATACAAAACCACTTGTAGAATTATTTTATTCTTGTGCCTAGCTTTTTTTTAAATAGGACCAACTACACGTAATGCGATCAGCTATGACGCTGCAAACCTTTTAAAATCAGTGGGAAGGGAACGGGCTGTTAATATTAATGGTTGACCAGAAAACGAGTCGGCCGTTGCACAGAGTCTTGGAATGTTTCCTTTGCCTTGTTCACCCAAGTTGAAACATAAATATCATGTATATGTGGTTGGCATTACGTCCTATTATTCTTGAGAAGTCGCCTGTGCAGCTGTGTAATGTAAAGCTCGGATCTACAGCGGAGACACCCTATTTAGGACTTCAGAATAAAATAAGCCATATTAATTTTCATAATGACAACGATGAACAGAAAGTGCCTGCCTCATGGTTTACAAAGCATACCTTACTTTTTATTCTATAATTTCTGTAATTTGTTAGCGCTTTATCTTTTATCGAAGAGACTGTCGTTTTAATTAGGATAGATTCCATTCAGCTTAACACGCATACCGAAAGGGAAAAACACTTCATCAGAAAATTTGTTCTTATCCCGCGAATTTATTTGTGGTTTGTCTAAAGACGCTGTCAGTGACTCAAGGTGATCAAGGCCAGTTGTGTTGTAGTAAATAATGAATAGGGACTGATGTGGAAGAAGGAGACTGTGACTTAATTTGAGGTTCTATCCCAGCATTTTCCTGGAGGGAGTGAGGAAAACCACAATGAATAGCCGGTATACGCGTTTCACTCCAGACATTCTCGAATGCGAAGTCCACACAGTTAATACCGATTTTTTAAAATCCATATTAATGTTATCCTCCTATCTACGCTTAATTTGTGCAAATTTACTTTAATTTCAGTTTCCCCAGTTCAAATGTGTGAATTTATCATTTCTTTCATGTTTGTCGCTTATTGCACCCACCTCATTCACGCTGATTTCTTTAGGCTTATTTAAATTTAGTGTAGTAGTACAAGTTAGAAAGAACTCATTCCGCAGTTTTCTTCACATTCTTCTTGCTCTCTGTCTCTCTACCCCCTCCCTCCCTCTCTCTCTCTCTCTTATTTCCAAACATTCACTTAAACCTGGTCACAATTGTCTCGAATACCTTGAAACTCTTCACCTTTTGGCGCCGGAATTATTTTTTAATTTTAGCACATTCTGTATAAAAAATGTTAATAATACGGGAACCAAATACGTTAGAATTATGAAACAAACTGCACTTTGAAAAAAAAACAGAGAATATATATTATGTTTAAAATATTCGGTACCTATATTTGTCGAATAAGTATATAAAATGCAACTTTGGAGGTTAGCGATGCGGTACGTCAACTGTAGTTGACGTTAGGCGTCTAAAGGTTAATAACTGAATGTGAGAGACCAATTTTGCTATTCAAAAAAGAAGAATTGTGGTAAAGTTTTAATATCGTATACTTAATCTTGACTTTTGTTTAGAAGAGACGCAAACATTAAAACAGACATGGTGATCTGAATGGTAACAAGCATTTCCTGATTTTTGTTAAGGTCTTGTGACCAAATGAACACAACTATACGAAAATTATCCCAAATATTTTGCGTTTAGTATTGATGAGTGGTGAGCCATTGTGAAGGTTTGTCGGAATATAGGTGGCCTGTACCTAATGGAGAAAAGGAAGAGAATTGTGCGAAATATGTTCCGTTGAATATAAGCGAGTGGTGAGTCAGTGTGATGGTGTGTCGGAAAATATATGACCATGTTATTTAATGCATGGAAATAACAGAAATATCTGAAAAACTTTTCCTCTAGTGCCAATGAATGTTGAGCCAGTGTGACGGTGGTACGTCAGAAAAGAACAGAACTATCCTTTATCCGTTCGAAACCCAAGTCCAGGTCAGTCTGAAAGTGACCGTCTTGGCGTCCAGCTTTCCATTCCCCCGCCACTACGCCAGTGATGATCCTATCACAAATGACGATGATGATGACAGCGCTTACTGGTGGACACATCAATAGACTGTGTCGGCAAAACGCAGAATTTTCAGTAGTAAACCTGGCTGTAAATACATCGGACGTTTGAACTATCAATATGGTGATGGTGCGAATGTTTGAAGTTACGTTTTGGACGGGGGGACACTGTTCATTGGATAGGGGTCAAGCCAGTTTATACTTTGAAATAGGTGGAAAAATAAAAATGCCTCCATACCCTGAAAATGCGTCAGGGTCTTAAGCACTCTCTGTGTCTGTGCTGTCACACGTAGTCTTCCTGATGGATGCGCCATTTGTGAGAGCCTCTGCGCATTAGAATGCAAAACACAGAAGCCTGATGGTCGGCACTTGCGTGCTATTATCACTTCTCCAAGACCACACACATTAGCTGAGAACACCGCCAGTTGTCAACTTCTTCTAGTTGAAAGAAGGTTATCCGAATTTTTTATCTAATTTTTTTCACTGCTTGTCGCTCTGAAATTTACGTCATAGCAGTCACCGAAAAGAACTTCAACAAATTGAAACTAATTAGTTTTTTTTAAAATTTTATCTTCATGGTGTTTCTTAGCCTCTAGCAAGTAATCGTTTAGACTTACTTACTTACTTACTTAATCCGTGCAGCAGAGTCCTTCTTGAAAAGCTAACCGGTTCTCAGCTAGTCAAGAAAGTCTCCGCATTTTATGGAACTCGAAGGTTCATTAATGCATTCACAAGTGTCCGCCAATTGTCCCCATCCTGAGCCAGCTCGATCTGATCATTGCCCCCGCATCTCACTTCCTGAAGATCTTTTTTAATATTATCCTCCCATCTAAGCCTCGGTCTTCCCAGTCATCTCTTTCATTCAGGTTCCCCCACCAAAACCTTGTATACGCTTCTCCTCTCCCCAATACGTGATACATGCCCCTTCCATCTCATTCTTCTCGATTTGATCACCCGGACAACAATGGGTGGGGAGTACAGATCACTAAGCTCCTCTTCATGTAGATTTCTCCACTCCCCTGTTACCTCGTCCCACTTAGGCCCCAGTATTCTCCTCAACACCCTATTTTCAAACACCCTCAGGCTTCGTTCCTCCCCCGCCCCCCTTCCCGTGAGCGACCAAGTTTCACACCCATAGAAAACAACAGGCAAAATTATGGTTCTTTATATTTTAATCTTTATATTGTTGGATAGCAAACTGAAAGATAATGGATTCTGCACCGAATGATAGCAAGCATTCCTTGAATTCAGTTTGCTCTTAATTTCTTCCTGAATAAAAGTTTGGTTTGTTAAAGATTTTCCCAAATATTTGATCTCTTCACCCCTTTCAAAGGAGTTATTATCAGTCTTTATACTGTGATTTCGTCCTGCATTCTGAACTCAAGACATGTCCACGTACTTAGCTTTATCAGCATTCACTTCTGATTTTCGTTTCTTTTTCCATAGAAGAAAAACGTAATCCCCTACTCTTACCGTGCCCCCCTTTGTCGCACCTAACTTCGTGTACACCCACTGAATCTAATTTATATCTCGCTAATTCCTTGACTGTGTTGTAAAGCAACCCGACCTATACAGATCCTAACATTCCACGCAAAATTCGCTCAGACTATGAGTAAGAATATTTTGATTGTTTTTAATATTTAAAAACTTTAACGTTTAAATTTTGTAGATCCATAAATTTATTTACCTTTTCACGTCGATAAGAAGCTTAATTTTGCATCCTAAGGCATGAACATCCATTGAGGTCGTTTGACAGAGGGAACTAACGAAAGTGTTTTGAAAGAAGTGGTGGGGAGTAAATAGGTCGTGAATGAAACTGAATCAGGAAATATATAATCCGCACTTGTCTTTAAATATTAATGTGGCGAAAATATGAAGGTCGATTAGAAGAACGAGATATATAGCACACATTAGGGAGAGGAAAGTGAATACAAAATGTTATTGGAAACCAGTGGAAGAGATAATTTCTTAAAACTATGAGTATTTGTAAAGACTTTCGATTCTGTAGTCTAGTTACTATATTGATTGAGCTATCGCAGCTTCCGCGAAGAAACATTTGAAATTATATAAATTAAATGCAAAGTCAATTATATCCCACAGCGGCCTTATGCAGCATTTATTCGCGGGGGAGGGGGGTTTAGCAGCGCGTTTTCCAAATACAAAATGATTCTGAGAGATGCACAGTCGCACTTGTTTTCACTGATATAATATTCACCAATTCATTTTCACGTGCATAATTCTTCAACTAGTAAGCTACATTCTTCAGTATCAGTACTTTTTAGGCGCGTTCGCAAAAATTTTCTAAGAACAACTATTAGCTTTCTCCCGTTTGTCCGTCTGACCGTATGAAAGAACTCGGCTCCCACTGGACAGAATTTCATGAAATTTTATGTGGAGCATTATTCGAAGATTTGTCAAGAAAGACAAGATTCATTCATATCTGACAAGAATTACGGGTACGCTACATGAAGACCAATATACATTATGATAATATCCCGCTGAATTATTCTTAGAAGGAGAAATGCTTTGGGCAAAAGTTGTGGGGAGAATCAAAACACAATTTATGTTCAATAAATTTGTTTTCGAAAATCATACATTTTATGACATAATGTGGAAAAACTTTGTAGGGCCGGACAGGCTACAGATGACAGCATGGCACACGCGCATTGCGTGCTAGGTAACTAAGGCTAAAAACACACACTCAGAATATGTTATACTTACTAAAATTTCCACTGTGACAGTGGTTGCACGCACGCCCTTCGATGTTACGTTACACTTACATTGCCTGGACTGTTGTTTCTTCGAAACATTTGTGCCAGATGGTACAGAAATGCCAATTAGCAAACATAATGAATCATCATCACCATCATCATTTTTGGGAACTACCGCAAATAATGAGATGCAGGCAATAAGAAGAAGGCAGGGTAAGTATGGGTAGAAAGCGACGCCAACTCTGATCCTGGTCTCCCGATAACCTTCATGATGCTGCTTTCAGCGGCACACCTTTTGCGTAAACAATCCGAGTCAATGATTACGCTACTGCAAAGCGTGTTTACGGCTCACTGGCATCGATTAATTCCCATTACAATACAATTAGACTCACATTGCAATTGATGAATTTTAAGCTCCCCCGCCCCTCCCGACTTTACTGTTTAGAAACTCCTTTATCCTGGGGGTTTGGTGGCCTCCGGATATGCAGCGGGTCTTCTTGGAGAGGGGCTGGGTGACCGTAGCGAAATGATGTGAGGTGTAGCGAGGAGGAGGGGAGAGATTTCCTTTGATGTTCACCGCCACCTTAGAAACTGACCGGTAATTTAGCTAACGAATTACACCACACACACTAGACTATGCCGCGCGATACAGTGTAATGCATGGAAAATGCAGCACTGACATTGCGAATGAAAACAACTCAGTGCAGAACTTTGCGTTCAGCATCTGCGCATTTGCAAAATACGGTAGAAAACTAGCCTGGAGTCTCTAACGAGTGAACCAAGTGGCTGTACATCTAAACACGTAGATCAGAGAAATTTAGAGAATTACGAAGGAAAGTAATTATACCCCGAGCAGTGTGATATGTGCCTCAGGAGAGTTTCAGCGTTAAGTTTGTGTTTGCTCTGCAAGAACGTGATTGATAATAACTTTAATGAATGAAAAATAAGTTTGCCTCAATTAGAAAAGTGGGTGAATAATATAGTTCTTAAAATCTGATTTCGAAAGTAATCTCAAAATCTGCTTATAGCAAACAAATTCTTGTTGATTCAAAATTAAAATGTCATCATTGCACGCACTTTATTTTGAGGTATTGACAGCTTCGTTTAATTAACGTTGCATAAATAAATGTTGAGCCTAAATCAGCAGTAAGTTTAACAAATGTATGTACTTCAAACTGGGGCACATCCTCATTTACAAACCTCACCATTCCACTCAGACTCGTATTTGCAACGAGGGGCTGCGGTTGGACCATTATACTGTCGTTAAAGTCTCCTTGTGGTCGTGGTGCATTGTCTATGTAAATGTATTCATTTTAACGACTGCAGCTTGCTTCTTCTCTTCATGGTCCGGCATCGGATAATTATACCTGCTTGGTACATCAAGTCTGTTCGAACTTCCAGCCCGGCAACACAAATTTTCATTCTTTCTAGCAATATCCCCTTAATTCACACTACACGGCAGGAAATGTATCACGGTGCATAGGATTCTGGCCCTCCAAATATCGTCTGTACCAATCAACAGATATTCGTAAAAGTGATAGAGAAGTCATGCTATTAGAGCACATGGTAAGTTAGTAATTTTCAATTTCATGATCCCACCTATACCCACATGGCGACATCGCTAAATGTCGAATTACGATAACTGACTGATTAACCAGGTATGTAACTAGAACAATCGTTCTTGACAAGCTAGTATTTCCTCAGCGAATTAAGAAATACCTCGCACTTTGTGAAGGCCGTTAGTTCAGTGTCGTGTTGAAAAAGTCCGACCATGGGATTCTACACTATCATCATCATCATCATCATCATCATTATAAAACTGTCTAAGGTTTAGGTTCTAGAACCTCTTCCTTTAAATGTCGAGGTGTTCTTGGTCTTTCCATTTCCGTTTAGGTCCCATCTTCTCGTATGTTGCTATTATGCTACTTAATGTCAGGCCTTTATATTTTTTACAAACATATACATAAGTATGTCAATTCCTTGGATAAATAAATTGCCAAAATGACAGCAGGCAGTGGAATAAGTTATGAATATACAAAAATGCAAAATATACTGACTTATTTTGAAGTAGAATACTGGAAAGACTGCATACACAGTAATGGGGTAAGCAGTGGCGCAAGCCGGAAGGTCGCGGGTTTGATTCCCGGTGGGATCATTGGAATTTTC
>Ga0123354_10013227_pt1 | contig 12799 bp, 11 predicted proteins | sample TergutLab28metaG_2_FD_97872 | JGI IMG/M metagenome (GOLD analysis project Ga0123354, IMG submission 97872) | Labiotermes labralis P4 segment gut microbial communities from Petit-Saut dam, French Guiana - Lab288 P4 | ecosystem: Host-associated > Arthropoda: Insects > Digestive system > Gut ...
ATATATAGGGTGTTCAACTTCAAAGTGGACCGTTAACTAAACCGTGAATATATCACGTCAGATGCTATTTTTAATGGTTCTGCTGGTATGAAACGAGACTAGCTAATCCTTACTAATTTGAGGCCGCTGAATTTGAAGAGGACACAGAAATTTTCAGCTTAGCTCAAGTTTTCGAGTTACAGTTATGGCCTTTTTTCAACTAAATGTTAGGTCTCCATCTTCAAAAGTTGGCAACACTCTAAGCGGGCGCCGCAGTTCTCATACCACGATGAAATCACATGATCGGCTATCGTCACTGCAGGTGTTCGTCACGTGATCAATAAAATTGTTGCCTGTCAACTCTCTTCAGTGCTTATTAAGTGTTGTACAAAAGTGGTTGTATTGAAGATGGTGTCCCCAAGTTCTTTCATGAGAATTGTGTCGTGATAGTTTCAGCTGGCATTCTACTGTCATGTGTTGTGTAGTATATTTATAAAAATGTCCCAGAAGTGTGTAAATAGCCTGAGTAACTTCTGCTATATTTGCGGAGAAGTGACATTTGCTTCAAGGAAGTTTTCGATTACTCCAGCAATAAAAAAGGCATATTTCTTGTATTTTGGCTGTAAGGTAGGGGACCAGGACAAAAAATGGGCACCACACATGTGCTGCACTACATGTTCGTCCAAACTCAATGCGTAGGTGAATGGAAAAGGATGTATGCCATTTGGAGTGCCCGTGGTTTGGAGGGTGCCTAGCAATCACAGTACTGACTGTTATTTCTGTATTGTGCCCCCTATTCAAAATGGTATGTCCAAGAAGAAAAAATCAACACTATCCGAATATACCATCAGCAATTCTGCCTGTGCCTCATGGCGATGGACTTCCTGTTCCTGAATCTCCAGACAATTTTGCTATGTACTCTGACAACACGGACATTGTTTCTTCAAACAACGAAGACAAGCAGCCATCAGCTTCAAGAGATGCAGACTTCTTGCCAAGCACACACTCTTCCTATCATAAGATCACAGAAGGCAAGCTCAGTGACCTCATCATGCATCTAGAACTTTTACAAAATAAGGCAGAACTTTTAGCATCAAGGTTACAACAGTGGAATTTACTACACCACAAAGAGAAATGGAGCGCTGCCATGTTAGGTGATTATTGCTGGATGATGAAAAGGGATGCTTCTAAAACAAAGTACCATCGACAGGCCAAAAGGACACATCATTAAGGTCAATAATTTTCTATTCATATTTATTGTACATATAACTATGATGGTCCTATTATCTCGAAAACAAGAGCTAACTAATGAATTTTAGAATTATTTTCATATTCTGCGGCCCAAAAAAACACAAAGATAGTATGTTCACTTATCCATAACATTCAGTCATCCAAAATTTGTTGAACAGTGTTATGAGTCTGTACATTAAAGTTAGTCCTTATGGACAACATACTGCATTTTAAGCAGTTACCAATCAATGTTTGGTGTGCTGCATTCAGTTTTGTACAATTTTGTGTGAACCTTTCCAAATATTGGGTATAATTATGCTGCCACATTGCTACCAGGCTGCAACAAGAAGCAAGTTGACTTCCTGATGGGGTCTGATGGTGAGCCGTGGGTGTGGGTGATGGGTGAACACCCAGATGACCTGAGCATAGAGGAGATTTTGGAACAGGAGGCTAGGGAGAAAGCTAGGCGCCAGGCGGAGAAGGAGGCGGAGCAGCTGAGGTGAGTTTGAACAGTTGTACAAAGGTAAGAGATTGGAAGGGAATGAACAGCCCTCCCCCCCCCGAAATACTGGTCTTGTAGTTCTCAATACAGTGGGTGTCTCTGTGCACGTAGTGCCATACCAAACAGTGTGATCTGGACTATAGAAATATATTCGTCCTTTTACAGTAGAAAAGTTAAGAGACAGTAATGACAGTTGCGTCTTTAGCTTCTGTGTAAACATACTCAAAAAATTAAGAAACTGATTTATTGTTACTGGTACGGAGAAAATAACGAGGCAAAGGAATTATTATGTTTCTTCCCAGCTGAACGTTTAACATCAAGGTGTGAAATGTCTTTACATGTTTCTTAACTCAATATCAGCCACATGTAAAAGTAAAGTAGCCCAGAGAGTGGGTAGAGGTATAGCTCTACTCTTCAATGACTGTGGCACTAGAAGGGAGTGAGTGGTCAGCAACACGCCCCGGCCGCACTTTACCCCCGGGAAAGACCCGGTACCCATTTTACAGGAGGCTGGGTGGGCCCCAGGGCCGGTCTGGACGGGCGGAAAATCTCGTCCCCACCGGGATTTGATCCCGGTCCTTCCAGCCCGGTAGCTCAGTCGCTATATCGACTGAGCTACTGGGCCTACAAGCCACATGTAAAAAGATGATTTATTGAAGGTTACTGTTTCATCCTGCAAGTTGCTGTCCTTTTGGTTCTAACAGGAAGTCTGTGGAGGCAGAGCTTACAGAATTACTGGACCTCAACCAGAAGCAGATTGAGGCAATGGAGGCAGCACAGCGAAAAGAGGACAAGTTAGAAGATGAGGCATTGCCAGACATATACTGCACAGTGGATGAGCTGCGAGAAAAAGCCAACCAGTTTCCCACATTAGACAGCACCTTTGTCAGGAACAGTATTAATAAGTTTGATGACGTCAACCCCGTGGCCGACAAGCGGGACGCCCTGCAGGAGATTTCCCTGAACAAAGTGAGTTTAGCAGAGCTGGGCTGTGCCTTTGGGCTTGGTACCAATGATATCATTTGCAGGTGTGGCACTCACAGTACAGTCATGCACCGCATATATGATGGTGGAACCATAAGATTATAATATTATAATACAGGGTTATTGGAAATGATTGTCGGGGTTTTAACAACTGCCACCTCGTTCTCCAGATGCAACCCCATGTGATTTCTTTCAATGGGGTTACGTGTAGGATCAGGTTTATGTTCCTCCTCTTCCCGCAAGTATCCCGGAACTGAAGATATGAATCAAAACTGCCATTGAAACCATCACCGCTAACATACTACAAACAGTTTGGAACGAACTCCATTATCGTGTTGATATTTTGTAGAATCACAAAGGGTGCACATACAGAGCACCTGTAAGGTATGTAACAAAAACTTGGAGTGTTGTTCTATTAAATAAAAAAATACATATACTCCTATCTCAAGTGTAGTGTGTATGACAAGTTGTTAAAACCCCAACAATCATTTCGAATAACTCTGTATAATATTATAATACCATTGTGTTACAATTGCCTGCAGTATTTAGAACAGTAACTTGCTGTGCAGGTTTGTAGCCTAGGAACAATAGCCTATACAGCTCTATACTATACCTATCTAGGTTTGTGTAAGTACACTATATGACGTTTGCATGATGACTAATTCGCCTAACGAAGCATTTCTCAGAACGTATCCCCATTGTCGAGTGACGTATGACTCTACTTTCGTTTGTTTAATATGGCACAAATAAATTTCTGTAGACACATGTTGAAATGAGGGATAAATAACCTTTCCTTGAATTCTGTACTAGTTATTCATGTTATTTTTGCATATCTGTATAAGTACAGCCAGTGCAGGTAGTTAAACACTCTGCAACATTAAGTACAATCATGGTGAGTAGCTGACATCTGTACTGTATATGTTTTAGTGCTGTCAGTACAGGTGGCAGTTCGCTGTACTGTTAGAAGTGCATGAGTGCAGGCAGCCAATTTTTTCTGCTGTCTGTCTGTCTGTAAATGCAATCAATGCAAGTACCTGATAGCTATGCAGTAAAAAAAGGTAAAGGTAAAGTGATCCTGTTACAGCCCGGTGTGGCCCAGAAGTTGGGTAGAGGTATAGCTCTACTCTTCCCTGGCCGCACTGTACCCCCGGGAAAGACCCGGTACCCATTTTACAGGAGGCTGGATGGGCCCCAGGGCCGGTCTGGATGGGCAGAAAATCTCGTCCTCACCTGGATCGGATCCTGGACCGTCCAGCCCATAGTCAGTCACTATACCAACCGAGCTACCTGGCCCATGATAGCTATGCAATATATCTGTAAAATGCAGGCAGCTGATAGCTGTGCTCTGCAACATTTCATGAACTATACAGATTTTCATGCAGTAACTTTGAAATAAATGGCTCCTATCTGGATCCTAAATAGAAATAATTCGCATTCCCTGATTTACTTACTGCAAGTGAAATACAAATTGTGGGAACCAACTAAACTTGCTGACCTATCACTTCTGTTGTTACGTGTATGTTATGGAATCCCAAGTATTCTTGACCAATTCTACAACCCTGTCAGAGCGGTGTCAGTTTCTGCCAGGTTACTGTTTAAAGAACAACTCGCTGTCTTTCAGCCAAAGAAGGTGGCACAGAGAGTGGCTCTGTGGGAGAGGCGAGTCATGGAGGAAAGGACGTCTGAGATTTTCAAGCGACTTCAGAAGAAGCAGATGGAGGTGGCAAGGGAGGCAGAGGAAGCTGAACAAAAACAGGAGCAGCTGTGGAGGGAACAAGGTAAGGGGGAGGAAGAGGAAACCAAACACAGACACGCTTTGGAGGGAACATGGTGTAGCCTCTGGCAAATTTGTCAGGATTGGAAACAAGTATTGAAAAGCACAATTGTAGATCATTGTCAGTAGCCTACATTATCCTGGCGTGTGGCATTTGTTAACTCCGTGTAAGCTGCAGATTTTCATTGTGAGATGTGCCAAGTGAATCGTAGTGACATGGAAGGAATGTGGTATTGTTTGGTATATGGTGAGGCATGTGGCAGCTGAGTGACCCCATAATATGTGTATGTTGTTTTTTAATTACCGTATATTCTCGAATCTAATCCACACCCAAATCTAATCCGCACTAGTTTTTGCCGATTTCTTAAACGAAAAAAAGTTAGTTCGCGGTTCTAATCTGCACCTTTCCTTCAACTGCCCCTTGCCTACAAGGCAGACTGATTGAATAATATTGGATGTTACCAATGCTTTAACCGTTATCCGTTGCATAAGCAATGCTTTGGACAGATCCGAAGATGACATTCTATGGGAGGACAATGGTGACGATAAAGATGATAGGGACGGGGTGACGGATAATGATTCAGTTATGAATGATGATGGCGAGAGTCTGATGAATAATAAATTATAAATATTACATAGTATATAATATTATAAATAATAAATAAAATAATAAATTGTTGTATTGTTGTTATGGCACGTACATTGGCTCTGTCATTTTTCCAAAATCCGGCTCATGACCACGAATCTAATCCGCATGCAATTCTAATCTGCATCTGATTTTTTAGCCCTCTGAAACTGTAAAAAGGGTGCAGTCATGCTAGTTATGTTGACTGTCTGCTAGCGAGGTCAGGATGGAACTGACTGGCAGTTATGTTGACTGTCTGCTAGCGAGGTCAGAATGGAACTGCCAGTCAGTTCCATCCTGACCTCGTTAGTAGACAGTTAACAGAACTAGCATGACAAATACCTACTGCTGTGTATACAGTGTTGAGACTCCTGATGATGGACAGTAGATCTGTCGGAAACATGTAGAGTTCTTTATCAAAATAAACTTGAGAAATAGTGCATCTCATAGGCTTTTATTATAAGAATATTTACATCCTGTATACACTTGAGTTTCTGTAAAAGCGGACACTAGTATGTTGGTGCTATTGTCAGTTATTTTGATCCTCAGTCTTGACATGTATTGACTGATACATGGTATTAGTGCTGCTGTTGGTTATTTCGTCTTTGAGTATACACAGTCACATCATGGCAATGTTGAGGAATTTCTTCATGTCTTGGTAGTGCACTTTCATAGATCTTCTCTTATTTGTATTTTCACCACAAGCCATCCAAAAGTATAGTGTGATTCTGATGATTGGTTTTGGTATTTAAATTGTGAAGTGTTGCATTGTCCAGTTGCTTTCTGTTATGTATGTATTGGCTACTGATTGTATGAGTTAATTGCACAGTCTCATTCATGACTGGTGTGGGTTGTTCAAGTGTGGTGATGTTTGTCACACAGGAGTAGTTTGGTAATGGCACTTCTCTTCATTTTGTATTTTATTAAGTTACTGAATATTGGGTTCTGGTGGCTGCTGTGATTTTTGTTTGTACGTAGTCCTCTTTAGCAATACAGTATGTAAATTTTGTGTGTTTGTGTGTGTGCGTGTGAGAAAGAGAGAGAGATCTTGCTATTGCAAAAATTGTGCACAAAAGACACAGCTGTAAGAAGAAATGGTCTGCCAGTATTTGGCTACACTGCGATGTGGATTGTGTGGTGTCACTGTTTAAACTTCACCAGTGTTGTGTTGGTGGTGATGATGATGGTATGTCACAGAGAGGAAGGCCAAACAGGCAGAAATGCAGATCAGGGAGATAGCGCGCCGAGCCAGAGAGGAGCATCGCAGAACATCTGTGCTTGACATGGAGGTGGAGGTCACCAACAGCTCCGCGCGCTCGACGGAAGTGCTGGATCTAAGGTAGTGACAAATTCTGTTGTGTTTCCTGCATATCGTGTTACCATCATAAGATGATAATATAAAACTTTGTGATCTGTATACAAAATTTTGTATAACCTGCATTCACTTAATGACTCTACCCAACTGCAGAAAATGTTTTTTATCACTGGGCTGCTGGCTGTATAGCAAGCAGTATTGATGTTGCAAAATGATGATATGCCTGGCAGCAGTGCTTCATCTAACGATGAAGAGTACTCTCTGTACAAAGACTTTGTTTAGTTAGGTGGCAGCTGGTCTGTGTCCTCTTACACCACCCCTTTAAGATATGTTAGGGTGTGCATGTACATCTGCATGAATTTTGAATTCTTATACTAGGCAAGAGGTTAGTAATGAGCATCAGACCTGATCAGCATCACATGCTGGGAAAGAACGTGGGAGACAGGAGGATTCTGGATGGGTTTCAAAACCATTATGGACAGAGGTAAATGGTAAAGCAATCCCATTACAGACGTGGACAAACCCTGAGGGTTCCTGGAGTTTGAGGCTCCCAGATTTCAAGACATTCGGCACATGAAGGTGGTAAGGTTGTCAAACCTATGCACTGGCTGCCTTTACCCCCCAGGAAATATTCCTGGTACTCATTGCTGTTAGAGGCTGAGTCAATCCCAGGGCCATAGTGCGGCCAGTAGGATTATGTCAATGAAAAATTCCAATAACACCATCTGGAATCGAACCAGCGACCTTCTGGCTTGTAGCGCACTGCACCACCGCATACCCCATCGTGGACACTGGAGTATAGAAAAATGTTTTCCCCCTGCTGGGAAACAAGCCCCGATTATAAATTGTCCAGCACATGTCATAGTCACAATTCTGAGGTTTGACCAATCACATGTGATTGGAGGAATGCAAGTAATAAATATGAATGATTTAGCCTGTTTGGGTCATTATCCCAGAATTGGTTGCAGGGGTTGAGAGAAACTTGCAGCCCAGTGATATATGTTTTGTTTCACATAGTGTTAATGAACTGGGATCGGGGGTGGGAAGTGTATATACTTTACAAAATATGAACTCTGTAAGGTAGCCATCTGTATGGGCAACAAATTTTGTAAAACTATATGACAAGTTTCACCACAAAAGTTACAGATGGTGACACTTATTGTCAGTTGCTTAACCATTTTTTACATTATGTATTTTTGGAGTGGTGTGTCATGGCCACTTGACTGCTTGTTTTTACAGTTCTTGGTTGTGGCCACTATAATGTACGCTTTTCTGTCTGCAGCCCATCAAGCAGCAAGAGCCTTAGCCCGGCCCAGCTGGAGTTCCAAACTGCTAAACCTCCAAGCAAAGAGGCAGTTATTGAGTGGTTCAGGTCCAGTGAGATCTCACGTCGAGCCGGGTTTGAACCCAACTCAGACCAGTTGATCCCTTGGTTCCATGGTGAGTATACATGTTGAGTGAGATTGTAATATTTGGTACAGTAACCATCAAAAAGTCGTAACGGGGGAATGGAGGAGATTGCGTAACGAGGAGCTAAATAATTTGTACTCCTCACCCAATATTGTGCGGGTGATAAAATCGAGAAGAATGAGATGGGCTGGGCATGAGGCGCATATGGGTGAGGAGAGGGGGGTGTATAGGGTCTTGGTGGGGAAACCGGAAGGAAAGAGGCCACTGGGAAGACCTAGGCATAGATGGGTGGATAATATTAGGATGGATCTCCAGGAGGCGGGATGTGGGTATATGGACTGGATTGGCCTGGCCCAGGATACAGACAGGTGGCGGATGCTTGTGAGTTCGGTAATGAACCTTCGGGTTCTGTGAAATACGGGGAATTTCTTGACTAGCTGCAAACCAGTTAGCTTCTCAAGAAGGACTCTGCACCATGGAGTAAGTAAGTAAGTGCATCTAGATGGTTTTATTATAAGAATTTATCACGATGCACGGTGTGTGGAACCATTGTCAGATATGCATATGATTCAATTCTGCAGCCAAGTCCCATGGTCTTGCAACTTTATTGTTACTTGTGGTGGCCAACTGTGTTTACGAAACCATGTAACATAAGGATCTGTTCCTGAAAATAGCAACGGACAACAAAACATAATAGAAGGGACCATTTCCCACTCCATAAAAATTAGACTAATATACCCAAACGTCTGGTTTATGGCTCTCTTGGACTAGGTTGCGTTGGCACAGTACCCTGCAGTCCATTTTTTCTCATGTGTTATCCGTTGTTTTGGGATGTTCTTGGTGCAACTGGTGTTTCAGGAATTGTTAGCATAAATTCTAGTGGTGTAAGAGAATACTGTATAAATGTGGTGGACACAGTACGATAATTTTGGGCATGGGTATTACTATAACTGCAGTGGGTGGTCCACCTGAGTGCCCACAATTGTAGATTAGATGTGACGTGACGGCAAGATGAGACATCACTCAAGGAATATTTAGTGTGTGACATCGCAACGATCAAACAATCCTGTGAACCGGTTTATTACCGTAATAAACCGTGTTAAGACAAATAGTTGCACTGTCATTCACCGCTGACTAGGAAAAAAATGGGTATTCTAATATCCACAGTGTATGAACGCAGTACACAGGAACCCAGTATGTGACACAGGACTTTGGAAATGATTGCGCCAGGTGAAGGACACGTGTTCTGGTCTCACATAAGCAGATTTTTGGGCTGCACAATTCCTTATTAAAAAAAAGGGCAAAGGATAAGCTGGTTAGGTCACCTAGAAAGAATGGAGGAGAATAGGATGCCCAAAAAGATCTTCACTCAAGAACTGGAAGGGACAAGAAGAGAGGAAGATCCAGGAAAAGATGGAAAGAGGAAGTAGAAATCTTCAAATGCTGGGAATGAGAAGCTGGAGAGAACTGCTGGCAGATAGGAAAAATGGAAGGACATTTTTCGACAGGCCAAAGCCCACAGTGGGCTGTAGTGCCAATGGAAGAAGAAGAAGAAGAAGAAGGATTATTGTTATTATTATTATTATTATTCCTTATTAAACTACACTTGGTCTCTTGTGGTAGTAAGAGTAGTTTTCAGCTAATTATTTGCTACAAATAAATGAGAGCCCAATAAGCGGAACACAGTGTACTAAAGCCAACCTGCAAGAAGTCCAAAGACCGACTCCTTGCATTCCCTTGCGACCTGGATTCCTTGGCTTTTCAAAAACAATGTCCCCAATAATTTAGAATTTTTCTTATTATTTAATCTATTAGTTGTACAGTTCCCATTGGCCTTGCATATGTAATAAGTGTCCTTTCTGATTGGGTGACAAAGTTACTAATTATTAGGATCATCGGGCTAGGTTACGAAGACTCGTGGACTGCTGTTGTTACAAGCTAGCAAAGGCATGATGGTGTCACCTGCTTTGCTGTCAAGTTTCAAATTCGTCAGCGAGCATTTTGAGATTTCCTGTTAGCCCTGACAGCTGACAGTTGACATTTCTGCCTTGTACCTAGTACAGCTATCTGCTCCCTTGTAAGGTCTCTTAAAACTAACCTCTAGTATCCATTGTCACAAATTATTTTTCTAATTTTATATCTAAAATTTCCTTCTCTCATATTTATACATAATTGCATTTTCTATTGGCAACTCTTTAAGGATTGCCTGAATTCTCAAACTCATTTCCAACATTTAGGGGCTGGTTAAGATCCCACCTGCTGATGGCGAAAGCACCTTTCTTCCAAGTACAGGCAATGTTGAGTGAATCTCTCGTCAAAAAAACTTTCTTCAGTTAAACAATTGTCATTATGCTGCATGCTGTCTCAGAGACTGGGCTTAATCCATGGCTGTTGTTGGGCTGCCTGCCGTGTTATTGGTTGACAGGCAGGACGCATTTCAGCATTTGAGGTTGATGACTAATGGAGTATTGCAGGTCAGCGCTGGCTGCACAGTTTCATGGGAGTGGCCATTACCGATTTGGGGACATGTTCTCACAGATTTAATTTTGTTGAACACCATTTCTCCTAAAGTCTCCAGATATGGGCATCTTTCTCCTTGGGGTCCCCTTTCCATCCGAGGGAAACCTGGTAGGTGGGGGGGGGGGCTCGTGTACCGGGGACTTTGATAGATGAATGAAGGAAGGCCGTAGTGGTGGGGCATCTCTCTGAGAGGGGTTCCATGACAGGGACCTTGGGGGAGGGCTACTTTACTGGGGAACCCATAAGTTGAGGTTTTTGAGAGATATGCAAAATGCCCTGTAAACAGGGCCCCCCCCCCTATAGGGGCCCTGTTCGGGAACCTGGAGGGGCTTCGTTTGCCGGGACTTTTGAGAGAAAAGAAAACTGTATCTGGGTTCCCTTCTTGGACCTGGAAGTCATTAAGATTTTAAGTCTGAGTGAGGCCTCAACCTCACTCTGACATACATATCTGTGTTCCTTCTTTTTGGACCCTGAGGATATAAAAAAACTAAGTATAGGGGCCATCTGGAACTTTGCTAAAGGAACAGGGCTCCTCTAATTTAGTGTGGAATATGTTGCACAAAGGGCCAGTCTTAATGCGTAGGTGAATCGGGCCCCGAAGGGCTTGGATCCAAATACTATTCTATACACCAGTTCTCCTAGTGACTGATGTGTGCTTATTTAATTTTATTTCTGTCTTCTACAGTTACAAAAGCAGTTGGATTATTACCTCATTGTTGCCCAAGGCATCAGTGATAAGTGTAAAGGACTGAATTTTGCTACAGTCATGGCTATGAGAACGTTGACTGACGTAGACTACAGTAGGTTTGAGATGAGACTGGGTGACTCAGTTGAAAATCTTAAAAAATATTTACCAGATAATGTAGTGTATGTAGGTTTGGTACAGCTTTGTCATTGTTCAGCATATTGTGAGATGTGCTTTGCACGGTACGGCGTTGAAACCAGCCGCTCCTACTCCGGGGTCCACGGAGCCCTTGGTGGTTGGTACATGGATAGATTTCGGGGGTGGGAGTTCATGAACTTGGATGTGGAAAAAGTTAACTTTATTTCCACCAACCTCAAACTGAAGTTTGGCATTTCATTCATAAATGAATGTAGGCAACATATACTGGGCAGAAGCATATGTACTAGAAAGAAAAACACAAAAGCTTTTGTGGTTGCTTGTAAGAAGGCTGGACTAGAAGTAAATGCTGATAAAACTAAGTACAAGTCTTGAGATCAGAATTCAGGACGAAGTCAGAATATAAGGATTGATAATAGTTCATTTGAAAGGGTGGAAGACTTCACATATTTGGGAACAACCTTAACAAATCAAAATTCTATTCAGGAAGAAATTAAGGGGAAATTTAAGTCAGGGAATCATTCGGTGCAGAATCTTTTGTATTCCAGTTTGCTATCCAAAAATATAGAGATTAAAATACACAGAACTATAATTTTGCCTGTTGTGTATGAGTGTGAAACATGGTCGCTCACATTGAGGGAGGAACGTAGACTGAGGGTGTTTGAGAATAGGGTGCTGAGGAGAATATTTGGGCCTAAGAGGGACGAGGTAACAGGGTAGTGGAGAAAACTACATAATGAGGAACTTAAGATCTGTACACCTCACCCAATATTATTCGGGTGATCAGATCAAGCAGAATGAGATGGGACGGGCATGTAGCATGTATGTGGGAGAGTGGAGGTGCATACAGGGTTTTGGTGGGGAAACCTGAGGGAAAGATACCACTTGGAAGACCCAGGCATATGTGGGAGGATAATATTAAGATGGATCTCCAGGAAGTGTGATGGGGGGCATTAATTCATTCACTCCATTGGCATGTGCAGAATGCGACAATTCCTTGCTGCTGTCAGGAGCTTCTTCCATTCCTCCCTGTTATATACCCTTTCCTTCCACCCTCTTCCACAAACTAGTCTTTCATCCTCCCTCACTTCATTTTACCATCTATTTCTTGATCTACCTCTCATCTTTGTTGTTTCCAAGTTCATATGTAATACTTTTTTGGGAATTCTGTTTCCTTCCACTCTCTGTACAAGCCCAAACCAACACAGCCTTTTTAAACTTACTGTCTCTGTTATAGTAGGTTTGTTAACCATTGCATAAATTTCTTTATTTGTTAATATTCTCCAATTTTATTTCTCATTGTCATATACTGGGCCTAAAATTTTTTCTATACACTTTCCTTTCAAAAATGTTTGCTGTCTATCTCTCTTCATCAGTATCCAGATTTCTGATGCATATGTTAAAGGTTTGTGTATTAGGGATGAGGGGGTTGGGCTGAATTAATCTGGGTGAGGGTAGGGACGGGTGGTGGGCACTTGTGAATGCAATAATAAACCTTTGGGTTTCATAAAATGCGGGGAATTTCTTGACTAACTGGGAACTGGTTAGCTACTGAAGAAGGACTGTGCTGTAGGGAGTGAGTGAGTAAGTAAGTAAGTAAGTATGTATGTATGTATGTA
>Ga0123354_10013229_pt1 | contig 12799 bp, 7 predicted proteins | sample TergutLab28metaG_2_FD_97872 | JGI IMG/M metagenome (GOLD analysis project Ga0123354, IMG submission 97872) | Labiotermes labralis P4 segment gut microbial communities from Petit-Saut dam, French Guiana - Lab288 P4 | ecosystem: Host-associated > Arthropoda: Insects > Digestive system > Gut ...
AAGTACAATAACCGTATCTCTTACCAATTATTTAGATGCCGGTTCGATTGTGGCGGGCGCAAGCGGATTGACGCTGTGGCAAAATTATCTGGGCTTGACAGAAACAAATCTCGGATGGATCAACGCTTTGAGCGCTAATTGTTTCGGAGCTGCTTTAGGCGCAATCATCGGCGGAAGGCTTGCCGACAAATACGGACGAAAGTTGATTTACTCCTACAATATGCTGGTTTATATGCTTGGCGTTGCAATCATCATGTTTTCGTTCAATTTTCCAATGCTGCTTGCAGGATTTCTGATTACGGGAATTGCCGTTGGCGTTGGCGTACCCTCTTCATGGACTTATATTTCCGAAACTTCGGAAGCAACTAATCGGGGACGGAATATAGGCATTTCGCAATTCGCCTGGTCTTTTGGTCCTGCAATTATTTTCCTGTTTGGATGGCTGTTTTCTCCAACCGGTCTATTGGGAAATGAAGTTCACAATTTAGGACGCATAATACTTCAAACGAGTGATGCAGCAAGCCTCAACTTATTTGGCAACCGGTTGATATTTTTTACTCTATTTATTGTAGCATTTATCGCTTGGCTTTTGCAGCGCCGGCTCGGTGAATCGGCTGAATGGATTGAATTGAAAAAGCAAAAAGCGGTGAACAAAGCGGAAAAACATCCTTACAAAGAATTGTTTACCAACGTAATTAACGTAAAAAATATCGTATTTTTGGTAGGTATTTACCTGACTTGGAATTTCGTAGCAGGCGCTATGGGATTTTTCATGCCTCATGTTTACGAAACCGCCGGCGGACTGAGTAATGAAATGGCTAATTTCTTGCAAATGGCAATGTGGGGATTAACTGCTCTCTTTTCTTTTGTCGGTTTTGCTATGTTGGCTGATAAAGTGAATCAACGTTTATTGTACGCTTTCGGTACAACGCTTGGCGTTTTAGCGTGGGTAATTCTTACCTTTGTCGGAATTACCAATACGACAGCGCTCTGGTTGTTTGTAGTTCTTTGGGGCGTTCATGCCGGGTTTGGCGTTCAAGCGTTTTATGCCTTGTGGGCTTCCGAACTTTTCCATACCCGCTATCGTGCTGCCGCTCAGGGAGTAATGTTTTTTATTGTGCGTGGAGGAGCAGCCATCTGGTCGTTTGTTTTCACCGGCGTCTATGCCAAGGCAGGATTTTATACGGCAGGAGTAATTATGGTTTGTCTTTTGGTTGTTGCATTGGTAGTAGGAGTTATCTGGACGCCGAATACTCGCGGGAAATCGTTGAAGCAAATAACGGAAGAACAATACGGAAAGGAAAAATGAATAATAAATAATAAATAGTAAAATGATTTCGATATTAAAAAACAGGTCTGAACTTGAAAGGCTAATCAATGAAGTAGCCGAAGTCGCCGGATATTTGTGGCAAAAAGGCTGGGCAGAACGCAATGGTGGAAATATCACAATCAATATTACAGATGTGATTGACGATGAAATAAAAGCGATGAAACCGATAAGTGGTGATGTTTCCATTGGTCGGACATTGCCTCATTTAAAAGGCTGTTACTTTTTTTGTAAAGGAACAAACAAGCGGATGCGGGACTTGGCTCGCCGTCCGATGGAAAATGGGTCGATCATCCGCATTTCGGACGATTGCAGTTTTTATTCGATTATTGCAGACTCTCCCGTGAAGCCGACTTCTGAACTTGCTTCTCATTTATCGATGCATAATTATTTGATTGGTAGAGGTTCGACATACAAGGCGGCTTTGCATACACATCCGATTGATTTAATAGCCATGACGCATAATCCGGTATTTCTGGAAAAAGACAAACTGACTGATTTGTTGTGGAGTATGATTCCCGAAACCCGCGCTTTTTGTCCGCGAGGATTAGGCATTGTTCCCTATCAATTGCCGGGTTCATTTGAATTGGCTGATGCAACCATTAAACAGTTGGAAGAATACGATGTGGTGATGTGGGAAAAGCACGGTGTTTGTGCTGTTGGAGAAGATATTATGGAAGCTTTTGATATGGTTGATACCTTGTCGAAATCGGCTCAGATATATCTCACTGCCAAATCAATGGGATTTGAACCGGAAGGAATGACGCGACAACAAATGAATGAATTAAAAATAGCGTTTAATTTGCCGAAATAGCGTCATAAAATTTAGAAAACTTCTATTAAATAAAATAAATAAAACAATTGTATTATGAAGACGTACCAACAATTTATCAACGGGTCATTGGTTGATTCTCATTCTTCGGAATGGATTGAAGTGGAAAACCCTTACACAGGGAAAATTATTTCTCGTGTTCCGAAAGGAGATGACGCAGATGCTCATGCGGCATTGGAGGCTGCTCGGAAAGCCCAAACCGCCTGGGCTGCCAAACCTGCTGCCGAACGGGCAGGTTATCTGAAACAAATGGCGGCGCTGATTCGGGCTAACCGGCTTGAGTTGGCTAAAACGCTTGCAAACGAACAGGCTAAAGTATTGCCTTTGGCACAAGTAGAAATTGACTTTACAGCCGATTATTTCGATTATTATGCCGGATGGGCGCGGATTTACGAGGGCGAAATTATCCAAAGCGACCGGTTTAACGAAAACATTTTCTTGTTCCGTAAACCGATTGGTGTAGTTGTCGGTATCTGCCCATGGAATTTCCCGTTCTTTGTGATGGCTCGTAAAGTTGCTCCCTCTCTGCTGACGGGATGCACAATTGTGTTGAAACCCAGCAGTCTGACGCCAAATACAACTTTTGAATTTGCCAAGATGGTAGCTACACTTGATTTACCGAAAGGAGTTCTCAATTTTGTTTCCGGAAGTGGGAAAACATTGGGAAACACCTTGGTAACCAGTCCGCTCACCGATATGGTAACCCTTACGGGAAGCGTAGAAGCCGGACAGGAAATCATCAAAGCCTCAGCCGATAACGTGACCAAAGTTTCTTTGGAATTAGGTGGAAAAGCGCCTGCCATCGTCTTTGAAGATGCAAACTTAGATATTGCCGTGAAAGGCGTTTTGGATTCAAGGATAATTTACAGCGGACAGGTATGCAACTGTGCGGAAAGGGCTTATGTTCATAAAAATATTTATGATAAATTCATCGATAAATTCACCAAAGCGATGAAAGAAGTGAAATATGGCGACCCGTTTGCCAATCCGGTTCCGGCAATGAGTTCGCAAATTGACAAAGCACAGCAGGAAAAAATTGACTCAATGGTTATCCGAGCCAAAGCAGATGGGGCGCAAGTTCTCACAGGAGGAAAGAAAGCCGATATGCCTACCGGTTATTTCTATGAACCTACTGTATTAGTCAATTGCCGTCAGGATATGGAAATTGTTCAAAAAGAAGTTTTTGGACCGGTTATTCCAATATTGCCGTTCAGCGAATATGAAGAAGCTATCGCTTTGGCGAACGATTGTGAATATGGTTTGACTTCTTCGGTATTCACGACGAACATCAACACGACTATGCAGGCTATCAAGGATTTGAAATTTGGTGAAACATACGTGAACCGCGAACATTTCGAAGGAATGCAGGGTTTTCATGCCGGATGGCGCAAATCGGGTATCGGTGGCGCCGACGGTAAACATGGACTGATGGAATATCTGCAATCTCAGGTTGCCTATATTCAGTTTTAAATTAGCAAAACAGTCATTTCTTTAGCGCCATGAGCGCCATATACAAGACTTTGCTCGATATCTGCCGTTTTGGAAGGACCGGATATAAATACACCAAATCCGGTTCCTTTCAAATTGATTCGCCGGTAGGCTTCCTGCATGGTTGGTACAATCTCCCGAAAATTCAATTTTATAATTAAATGTTCGGTAATGAATGGAGCGATACGATTCGGCAAATCTTTATCTTCCAGCCAAATTGCTCCGTTTTCCGCTACCCCGAAATTTCCGGGAAAAGCTTGCTGTTCCATTAGACTTGCATCCGCAATATCTTTTCCTGTTTTTATAACTTCAGCTCCCGCCGTCTTCAGACTTTGTATAAATACTTCCGTCAATTCGTCGGTAGACAATCCGGATAAATAAGACTGGACCGAAGAGATGGTTTCCTCATTCGAAAACTTTTTTTTGTGTTCACGAATGGATTGTAATATTTTTTCTCTATTATTTTGCTGTTTCATCATTTCAATTTATCATTTACCATTTACCCGTGAGCTGTCGCACACGGCTATAAACGCACAAATACCGTGAGCTGTCGCACACGGCTATAACGCACAAGCGCTAAAGCGCTTTATCACCCTTTGCCTTTTACCTTTTGTCTTTCGCCTTCATGCCATTGTTTAAATGACTGTTTAGGCGGCTTGGGCAATTCCCGGCCTCTACCCCAAGCGTTGATATTCAGATACAGCCAACTATGTGGTAGGAATCGGATAGCTTGCCGCGCTATTTGTCCGGCAAAATTATAACGGGCATTTTCCGAAAGAAAGAAACCGGCAATCTTCATGGAAAAACGCTTGGCGAAGGGCGTAACTTTCTGTTCGGTCAGGTCTTGCCGCCACTGATACAACTGTTCATGAATATTGATTTTTACAGGACATACATTTGAACAGGAACCACATAGCGATGAAGCAAAAGGTAAATTCCGGTATTTGAATTTATCCCTTTGCGGTGCAAGGATTGAGCCAATCGGGCCGGGTATGATATAGCCGTAACTGTGTCCGCCGCTTCTGCGGTAAACAGGGCAGGTGTTCATACAACCTCCGCAACGAATACATTTTAACGAATCGTTGTATTTCGGATGACCTAAATATTGCGACCGTCCGTTATCGACAATCACAATATACATCGCTCCGTTGGGTTTGGGCGTACGATAATGCGAAGTATAAGTGGTTACAGCCTGTCCTGTAGCATTCCGCGCCAGCAAGCGGGTGAAAATACCCAGATGCTCCTGTTTTGGAATTATTTTTTCAATGCCCATACAATGAATCTGTACAGGAGCAGACTGAACTCCCATATCGGCATTTCCTTCATTGGTGCATACTACAACAGTTCCACTGTCGGCTATGGCAAAGTTCACACCGGTGAGCGCAATATCGGCGGAAAGAAATTTTTCTCTCAGATGAATGCGAGCAGCATGAGTGAGGTAAGTCGGATCGGAAGCGCCTTTCTCCGTTCCCAATTTTTCGTGGAAAGTTTCTCCGATTTCTTCTTTTTTCAGATGAATAGCCGGCAATACGATATGACTTGGCATTTCGTTCCGGAACTGAATAATCCGTTCGCCCAAATCGGTATCCACTACATCTATCCCTTTTTCATGCAGAAAATGATTCAATCCACATTCTTCGGTAAGCATAGACTTGCTCTTAACAATATTTTTTGCCTGATGTTTTTGGATGATATCCCAAATTATTTGATTGAACTCGCCGGCGTCACTTGCCCAGAGTACCGTTGCTCCATTCCGGATCGCTTCAGTTTCAAATTGTTCCAGATAAATATCCAAATTCGACAAAGTATCATTCTTTATATGCGAAGCCTGCTCACGAAGATTCTCCCATTCGGGAACTGTAGCAGCAATCCGGTCTCTCTTTTGCCGGACGATCCAGAGCGTTTCGTCATGCCAGCCGGCACGGGATTCATCGGCAAGGAATTGTTTGGCTTTATCGGCGTGTTGCATCATAATGAGTTGCTATTTAATATTTCGGCAATATGCTTGACTTGTATGGATTTCTTCTGTCTCCGGATGATTCCTTCCAGATGCATCAGGCACGACATATCGGCGGCAGTGATGATTTCAACGCCGTTCCGCTCGTGGTCGCTGATTCGATCTCTACCCATCTTCACGGATACGTCGGGTTCAAAAATGGAGAATGTTCCTCCAAAACCACAACATTCGTCATTCCTGTCTAACTCGACAATCTCGATTCCTTCCGCTTTTTCCAACAATTGGCGTAACTTGGAATAACGCTTTTCAATGAGTTCCGAAGCGGATGCCAATTTTAATCCCCTGAGTCCGTGGCAACTGTTATGAATACCTACTTTATGTGGAAAACGTATTTTCAAATCGTTGACTTGCAGGATATCCGTTAAAAATTCACATAATTCGAAAGTTGTTTCTCTGACTTTCTTCACCGCGTCCGTCTGTTCGAGGATATCGTAATGATGACATACATGGTAGGCACAACTTCCTGAAGGGGTTACAATATAATCAAACCCTTGAAAATTCCGGACAAAGTTCCGATAAGTTGCAATTGCGTCTTTTTCCGAACCGCTATTAGCCAAGGGCTGTCCGCAACAGGTTTGTTTCGACGGGTAAACAACCTCCTGCCCCAGTTTTTCCAGCAATTCCAATGTTGCGATGCCTACCTGAGGGTAGAACACATCAATGTAACATGGTATAAATAAACCTATTTTGTTTTTTTTCATTAATTTGCAGAAATTATGTTATCTTCTTGAATCGTAACAGGACCTAATAATCCGGAAGGAACCGGCGACCAAATATCATAGCGCGAGTTATCGTAATTAATATTAACAACGTTGATTTCATTAAAAATCCGCCACTCAACGCCTCTGCGGTCGTAATCGGCAATTCGGTTTGCCGGAAGATTTGTCACGTCTATTTCCAGTGTGTTTTTGCCGGTTTTCAGCCATTGGCCGATGTTGATTTCAAATGGAACGGCAAAAACAGTTCCTGCTTTTTGTCCATTAACTGTTACAACGGCGCTTTCCCGTACATCGCCCAGACAGAGCCGGTATTCTTTACCGGTATTTTTTTGGAAATCAAACTGTATTTCATAACGGGCTGTTCCCATATTTTTTTTCAAAGTATCATTTGGTAATTCCGTCCATGAAATCAATGCAGGCAATGGGAATTCTTCCGTCACAGCCGGTTCGCTTTCTATAAAATACATTTTCCAACCGGTTTTCAATTCTGTGTTTTTACCGGTAGGCTGATAATATGTCCATTCTTCTGCCGAAACATCTTTATCTGCAAAAGTTTTCAGGATAATGGATTCTCCCGGTTGAAGCTGCATATATACTTCTGTAACTCCTTGATTGTTTCGCAATAGGGCTTTCCCTTTCTTGCCGGTCATCGGATCGAAAAACATCGCGCTTTTTGCTTGTGTTCCTAAAGCGACCCATTGGTCAATCGGGTGATTATCCAACATGGTAAAAAAATACAAATATCCGCTGTCGTGTTTCCGGCGTATCATTTGTCCGCCATATTTCGTAACAAAAGATTCTTTGCACGAATCAAAGCGGGATGATAAATAAGCATAATCGTCAGCTTTTATGGCAGTTGGTTCGTTTCGCAATTGTTGCATAATATCAGCAAGCTCTTTCTGCCGTTCTTCCAAGCGGAATAATCCGGGAACATCGTCGGGATATCCATTCATAAAAATAATAGTTGCTCCTTGTTGCGCCAACTTAAGAATATGAGCAATCGTTTCGACCTGCATTTTTTTTACATTCGGAAGTATTAATGCTTTATATAACGTTCCCCCGGGCGTTTTCAATTCTCCGTTTTCAACGTCGGTATTTAGTAAAAAATAATCGGATATGTAATCTACATCAAATCCGCTTTTTCTGATTTTTTCTACCGTTTCATTGAAACTTGTCAATTCATGCAAAACATCGTGAATGGCAAAAGTCAGATAGTAATTGCCTCGTTTTTCATGCCAAATATCATATAGGGGATAATAAAGCAGAAAATCATTGTCCGGCTTTCCGCTTTGCAAAAAAGACTGGGTGCGGGTAATATAATCAAAAAAGGCAGGAGCATCGCGCCAGATAGTATTGGTGGGCGACATATCTATCGCAGCATAGAATTTCCATCCCGGCCATGCCGCTTCTTTCGGTGAATAGGTAGCTCCGTGAAAAAACACATGATTAACGCCGGAAGTGAACATCTGGTCAACTTCGGGTTTACATTGCGACAAAGAAGTGCGGAAATGGTCGGTCAACCACGTAAAAGTTTCGGAAGAAGTATATTTTTTTCCTGAGATATGAGCCGCTGAAGAAGCGTATTTCAAAATAGCAGGACTACCGTCGTTGATTTTACGGATGGAATCTTTGCGTAATCCGGGTATATTGAAGTCGGTGATACCAAACGATTCACATTCGGGAATATCTGCCGAAGCGTACAAATCAATCAGGTTTCCGGGAGAGCCATGCGCCTGATAACGAGTTGTTGCGCCGTGACTGTGCGCCCAATCCGTCCAAGTCTTAGTAAAATTATCTCTCAGCACATCCGAAATCGTTTCACGGTAATCGGCAATCACCCGAGCCGAAGTATCCGAAGCGCCATCTGCCAACAATTCAGGAAAATGATCCTGTAAACGATAGCCGCGCCGCTGTTCAAATTCCTGTAATAATGCGGGTGTCCAATCAGCTCCGTAAACTTCATACGAATCGTCGAAAAAACTGTGTGGAAAAGGCGTGCCGCTTTCGGTAAATGCTTTGTTGAATGTTTCTAAATAGCGTTTGACGGCTTCTTTGTTCAAATGGTCTAAAACATATCCTTGTCCGCCGGGCGCGGCACGTTTGACTTTTTGCATTGTTTTTCCGATTTCCAACTGACCGTCTTTGAAAATTGCTTTGGTAGCGGCATCATCGAGGGTTATTGTGGGGCCGCCGAAGGGCCAGCCGGTTCCGGTGTTCATATCTACGCTCATTCCCAAACGGTTGGCTTCTGATTCCGTGAAAGCCAACATTTTCATCCAGCGGGGAGAAAGATAATCAATGTAGTATTTTTCCCTGTTTTTAACTCCATAGATAGGCGTAATTTCCACTCCGCCAATTCCTGCCTTGCTTAACGCTTCTAAATTATAAGTCAAGTTGAGTGAATCTACGTCGCTTCCTAACCACCACCAGCGAGTACCCGGTTTAGATTCGCGAGTGATTTCCGCCCATCCGGTTTCATCTTGAGCAATAACAGAACCGAATGTGGAAACAATCGCAACGACAAATAAAAGGAATTGTTTCATTTTTGAAATAAAAAATGTAGGGGCGTTGCGCGCAACGCCCCTACAAAGATAAATAAAAAATAATTAATAGCCGGGATTTTGCATGGCTTGTTTTTCATCACTTGTCAATGCTTTTCCGTCTTTTGTAATTGCATCCAAAAAAGATTGAGGAATAGGACGCAAATAATGCTTAGCCGGATCGAAAGCCGATCCCGGTTGGATACTACCGTCATTGAACAATTTATAACGTTTTTCCAACTGTTTCGTTCTTGCCAAATCAATCCATCGAAGCAATTCTCCCATTAATTCACGAGATCGTTCGTTAAGAATGAAAACCAAGAATTTGTCGGCATCGGAAGTTGCGCCTAATTGGCTATAAAACTCATGTGTAGAATTGAAGATATCCGATATGCTATTGAATTGTAAAGCGGTTTTTGTTTCTGTTGCCGTACCTGCCGGAATATTATTGGATTCGAAGTAAGTATTCGTTTCCGAATATGCGGCAAGATTTGCATTAGCGCCTGTGAGACCGCTTTTAACCGGATTATTTTTGTAAGATTGTCCTCCGTCCACATTTTTACCGCGGTCTTCACCGGCTGCATATCCGGCTCTTGCTCGTAAAGCATTGATATAAGGAAGTGCATCGCTGTATTTTCCTTGCCGTCCGAGCGCTTCGGCAATCATCAGATAATCTTCTGCCGAACGAGCCATAATACCATCTCTGCACCCCATTTGATCTGAGATTGAAGTACGCGATCCGTCGCGGAATTTACTCAACGCTACGAAACGGCTTCCCAGACCGCCAAGTTCATAATTTCCAAAATTACCATGCTTGCCTATTTCCATTTGCTGTTCTCCGCTAAAATAACGAACAAACATGATAGGAGCGCGATAGTTGATGTTATCGGCTGTATAGCGGTTGTCTCCTGCATCATTCACAATATATATGGCAGCTTCATCTCCGCCTGTAACTTTCGGATCGCCATCATTCATACCTGCCGGCGTGTAGGGAGCTGCCCATTTTGGAGCAGTACCGGGATTGTTGCAACGATAACTTGTAATAAAGCTTTTCCAAAAGCGAGAATCATTTACCCGATCATAAATATCTATTGCATAATCAGTTGTTCGCATACGGCTAAATTCTCTATCGCCGGAAATATCCCTTTGCATACCGGCTAAATTCTGGTAAACAGCAGGATAATACAGGTGAATCTGATTACCATAACGTCCCTTTGAATTTGCATCATCGCTGAATTGAGCAGATAAAACAACTTCAGATACTGTTTCATTCACATCATTGGGTTTAGTATAATTCCACAAATCAACAAAGTCGTTGCAAAGCGGGTGAGCAGCAATGACTTGTTGACTGTAAATAACCACGCTGTCCAAATCGGTTGATTTATAAGCAGAATTCCATGAATCGTTCACTTCGCTGGCACGGAACAAATAGGCTTTTGCCAAATAATGCGCCGCTGCCGATTGAGTTAATCTTCCTGTTTCTGAAGCAGTTTGAGGCAATAGATCGAAAGCGTTTTTCAAATCACTTATAATCAAACTATAACATTCTTCGGGTGTATTGCGGCTAAATTCGGTTTGAGGCCCTTGAATCGGTTCTCTTATCAAAGGTATGCCGCCGAATTGATTTACTAAAACGAAGTAATTAAATCCTCGAACAAAATAGCCTTCGCCCAAACGCGTATTATAATTGGGATTTGACTGATCATAGTATTTAGGAACGTTGGCTATTAATATATTAGCCGAATTGATGGCGCCATACATATTGTCCCACAGGGTAGTATGGTCATCGGTTGCAGGACTTAACGCAGAAGTATAATTATTCCATTGCGCTTTCGTACCATCGTTGCCTACCGACATTTCATCGGTGCCGTAATTCGTCAGCGAATAGGACCACTCATAATTGAAATGAAATTCGAATGTTTTATACATGCCTATCGCTAATTTGTCGAGTCCATCCTGAGTTTGAAAACTTTGCACACTATCTTTTGTGATCAGTTCTTCATTCAGAAAATTGTTTGAACAGGAAATCAAAACGATTATTCCTATCATTATCCAGATTGTCCGGAATATATATTGATGTCGTTTCATACGAAAATATTTTTTATTACATTAAAAATCTAAGTTTAAACCTAATACAAAACTTCTATTTGAAGAAGAGCCGGGCAAATTTGAATCTATGTACAAATCCGGATCTACATATTTCACCTTTGAATAAACCAGACAAGGGTTGAGGCACTGAACATATAGCTTAAGCCGTGAAATACCGGTTTTTCCAAGCATTTTCGGATTAAAATTATAACCAAAAGATACATTTCGCAATTTGATGAACGATCCGTCTTGATAGTTCATGGCGCTTTTATAAGTATCGCCTGATTCACCGCCGTCACCGGGCGCATAATACTGTGCATTTTCATTTGTTCCGGCTACCCAATAATCCACTTTTCGCTGGGCGAATCGTCCTGAAAGCGTTTCTGCTCCCACCGGAATGGTTTGTCCGAAACGTGCGTAGAAGAAACCTGATAACTCAAAGTTTTTATACGTGAATGTGTTTTGAAAACCTCCCATCCAGTCGGGAAGCGATTTGCCGACTACTGCCCGGTCATAGTTCGGATCTATTGTACCATCCGGCACGCCATTGGGTCCGCTAAGGTCTTTTATTTTGATTTGACCCGGAACTCTTCCATATTTGGCCGCTTCGTCGGCTTCAGACGTTTTCCATATCCCATCATACACATAATCATAATAAATGCCAATAGGTTGTCCTACAATCCAAAGATTGTTCAAGTCTTCCGTAGCTCCGTTGGCAAGCGCCGTGATTGCGTCTTTACTGGCTGAAAAAGACAAATTAGATTGCCATCCGAAGTCGTGGGTTTTTATGTTAATGGTGTTCAATGTAATTTCTATCCCTTTGTTTTTTGTTGAGCCCACATTTGCCCATGTGTTCAAATAACCGGTCAGTGATGGAATCATTTGCAGCATCAATAAATCTTTTGTCCGCGACTGATATAAATCAATCGAGCCGCTGATTCGTCCTTTTATGACTGAAAAGTCTATTCCGAGATTGAGTTGCGATGTTTTTTCCCATCCTAATTGTTGATTTGCCATTCCTTGCTGATCGCTGGCAGCCAATGAAGGGTCATTGGGTACCATTCCTACTGTAGTTGAACTTCCAAAATGATAAAAATTAGAAACTACAGCGCCCAAAGTGCTATATGGAGTAACGGCGGCATTCCCTGTAACTCCGTATCCTAAACGTAGTTTTAACTGATTCAACCAATTAACGTTTTTCAAAAACGATTCCTCTTCCATACGCCATCCTAAAGCGGCAGATGGGAAAAAGTCCCATTTATGACCTGCTGCCAACTGTGAAGCGCCGTCCCAACGTCCGGAAACGGTTAAGAGATATTTTTGATTGTAATTGTAATTTGCACGTATCATATAAGATTCCAACTGACTTTCAGTCAAACCGGAACCGTAGCTTTGAATATTGGAAGCCGAACCCAAGTTGTACCATAATTCCTTTGCAGACGCCACATAACTGGTCATATCCGCATTTTCTGCATGATACGCAGACGAACTTTGCAACAAGGTTAATCCCAAATCATGCACTCCGAATGTTTTATTGTAATACAGCAAATTATCCATTGTCCATGAATATTTGATTTGAGTATGATATTGAGCAACATTATTCACGTCGCCATTGATTGATCCGGCAGGATCGGCGATTCCGGTACGTCCGTTCCTGTAATCGGGACCTATTTGAATACGGTAACTTAATCCGTCAAGTTCATGGAAAATTTTTCCAAAATTTAATTCTCCAAATAAACTGCCTAACACCCGGATATTTTCCCTTTGATTTTGGCAAATAGTTGCTTC
>Ga0123354_10013230_pt1 | contig 12798 bp, 8 predicted proteins | sample TergutLab28metaG_2_FD_97872 | JGI IMG/M metagenome (GOLD analysis project Ga0123354, IMG submission 97872) | Labiotermes labralis P4 segment gut microbial communities from Petit-Saut dam, French Guiana - Lab288 P4 | ecosystem: Host-associated > Arthropoda: Insects > Digestive system > Gut ...
CCACCACAACCACTACTACTACTACTACTACTACTACCACCACTACTACTACTACTACCACCACCACCACTACTACTACTACTACCACTACCACCACCACCACCACCACCACCACCACCACTACTACCACCACCACTACCACCACCACTACTACTACTACTAATACTACAACTAGTAAATACAGCTTCAATATTGTAGTTTGACATCTCAGAACCACCAAATGCAACTTATAGGTAACTAAGCCTTTTCACTCCTTCCGTGTTTTCACACAACCTTCACTCCCCTCTCTGTATTCGCTCCTTACTCACAAGCAGTCTCAGTTTCTTCTGTGTTGTGTAGCTCCTCTCTTCGTCTCCCTGTTGACTGCATATTCAACATCTCTCGCTATTCTCTCAATACGCCACTGCCATTTTCCATATGCAGCACCCCGTAACGTTCAAACTCTCCTTTTAGTTCATCTCATTCTTAACCTTCCCACTAGTTATAGGTGAGTGGACAGCTTCATGCCCCAGCAGCTTTACCCCCGGGAAGGAAACCCGGTACCCAATAAACAGAAAGCTGAGTAGGCCCCAAAACATTTCGGGAAATTTTGGTGAAGATACAAATAATTCTTACGCATTCCGAGATTCGAACCGCGGGTAGCCCATCCCGTAGTCCGGTCTGTTGACCGACTACGGTGTCCCGGCCGCCATAACCGCATCCCTTTGTTTTAATTCCTCAGGTTTTTCTTTTTTTTTTGTATGTTCTTTCAGTTACTACGCAAAATGTTGCTTTCGTTTGTCATTCCGTCTTGTTATCTTCTTAATTACCTCCTTAATTTCATTTGCATTAACACATCTAAGACTAAGGAGAGGAAACAACGAGTATGAGTCAGGAAGTGCAAAGAATGGTGTAATTACAACGTGTAACTAGAACGAGTATCACCAATACTTTCTTTGCTCGAAGTAGAGGAGAAGCTGCAGGAAGTGAGAAAGAGCTCTGGCGTTCGTAGGTTAAGAGCCCCTCCTCGATTCAAGAGGACTCTCAAATTTATCCGACCAACTACCAGCCGACCAAATCATCTTTGGTGTGCTTCCGACATGCTGCAAGTGATCTCCGTCGAAGAATGAAAAGCGTAGCTCTAATTCATGGAAATAATATTATTGGCGCGAGGAGATAGTCGCTGTAAGTTTATTACAGTGTAACTACAGACTTAAATACATGATTCAAGAAACCCAGCAAAGTACTAAGTATATTTTTTGTAGCTTGTTACAAACAGGATGTTTAAAAATGTTCGTTTCCAAACGAATTTAATTAAAGATATTATGAAGAATAATTTAGAGCTAGTCCCTTCTTAAACGGGATTTGACAAACATGTTTCCTTCGCTTAACCCTTTGCAGTAAACAATTCTTGTGAATTATTTTTAAATATTCAGTTTCCACCTCACAGTCAACATATTTGACCTTCATTCTAAACATGGACCGCTTAATGTCATATAGAGTAACGTCCATTGTTGTTCAAAACACCATAAACTACTTACAGGCAGAGTGAGTGCACTGGAAGAATTTTGCTTCAAGGGGAGCAGGTGGTATATACGAGATTTACTGAAGGACTTCAAATGTTTACACAAACAGAGGAAATAAATTTCTACAAATGAAAATAAATAAATTATTGGACTAATATAAATAAATATCTACTTTCATGTATGCTTGTGTACAAGTATGCATTGCCATCCCGCACAGTTGCCACTACATGCTTCTCATGTAGCCCTCCCGACTTAAATCTAGTAGTAACCAATTACATTTTTTGTATACAAGGAAAATAACCACTGCCACCGGGTGACAACCCAATTTAAGTTTATTATTATTATTATTATTATTATTATTATCGAATTTCTCACTTCTCAGCTTTGGCTGGGAAATATTCACCTATCCTGGGATGCAGTAATCAACAGGATTAGGCTCGATGGTCTTATTTGTAGTTTTAAAAGTTTCTTACAATTGAACATGTGCCAAGAATTACAGATTTTTGCAGCTGTATATATGTATTGGGGGTGCAAGTTAAGTCTTGTTAGACTTTGTGATAGTGACTTTGGAATTACTCCCGCAGATGATATTACTATCGGGATCACTTGTGCTGTCTTTTGCTTCCATATAGCATATATTTCATTCGCCAGTTCTTTGTACTTGTTTTATTATTATTATTACTATTATTATTATTACTATTATTATTATTATTATTATATGTGTAAGGAGGGGAATTTCCTTGGTTATTTTTATTGGAATAATTACCACTAGGTTTTCATTGAGAAATTTATATAATGCAGAGATCTTCACCAGATATTTTCAGGAAGATATGAGCCACTCGTAGATATAAATTAGATATAAGTACCATAAAATACTGGTGGAGAACATCAAGAGAAAGAGCCACTATAAATCAATAGGTGCAAAGTGCAGGATCGCCTTCGTACGAGCCTTAAAGCGATAGACCAGGAAGGCAAGCAAACCTCCCCAAAAGTACGCAGTGAAAATTTTCAACAGTTGGCTGCAGTGGGTTCTCAAATTTATGTGTCGGGTCGGTGCTGAATATGAAGATTACGTAACAAGTTGCATTCTGGTATTCTTGAATTAATCTTTCGTCGCTGTGACGTCATTTTCTATTTTCTGTCCTTGTGCTGTTATTTTATGAAACTTAACAAATAGACTTGTTAAGCAGTGTCAAACGACTGACCCAGTAATGTTCATATCTAGTTGAAAACTGAGTTTTGTTCATGGTAAGAGTTTAAACTGCGGGCATTCCTTGGCTGTGGTTCGCTCTGGTCTTTTAATTTCCTGATTTAATGTCGCAGTGAGCAACAGAAATCAGTGCGCAAAGAAATACACTTGGTTTTGGAAAAGCATAGCTTAAGTTTACGTGATAATTTACAGTTGGATGGCTGATGAACGCGACGGGGAGCATCGTCTTCCATGATATATGGCACCCTGATATGGGACACGAGGTTAGGGCAAATTCAAGCGGTGTACTTCATTGATTATTGAACAAAATTACGGATTACAGTTCGGCAGCTGCTGAAGGGAACGGGGAGATTTGTCTTCCATGATATATGGCACACTGATGTGGGACACGAGGTTAGGGCAAATTCAAGCGCTGTACTTCATTGGTTATTGAACACAAATACGGATTAAACTGTTACAGAAGTCAAGGAATGCTTGCTGTCCTGCAGTGCAGAATATTTCTTCTTCCAGTTTGCTATCCAAGAATTTAAATATTAAGATACACAGAACTAGAATTTTGCCTGCTGTTTTGTATGGGTGTGAAACTTGGTCGCTCACATTGAAGGAGGAACTTATACTAAGGGTGTTGGAGAATAGGGTGCTGAGGAGAATATTTGGACCTAAGAGGGACGAGATAACTGCGAAGACGAGAATACTGCGTAATGAGGAGCTTAATGATCTGTACTCCTCACCCAATATTGTGCGCGTGATAAAATCGAGAAGAATGAGATGGGCTGGGCATGTATCACATATGGGGGAGAGGAGAGTTGTGTACAGGGTTTTCGTGAGGAACCCTGAAGGAAAGAGACCAGTTTGAAATCCCAGACATAGATGGGAGGATAATATTAAGACGGATCTTCAGGAAGAGGCATATGGGAATATGGACTGGATCGAGCTGGCTCAGAATAGGGACAGGTGGTGGTCATTTGTCTATCTGCTAAAGAACCTTCGGGTTCCATAAAATGTGGGGAATTTCTTGACTAGCTGAAAACCTGATAGCTTCTCCAGAAGTACTCTGTTCCATGGAGTGAGTAAGTAAGTAAATAAGTAAGTAAGTAAATAAGTGTCGCAGACGTATATGATAATACAACGGACCTTTCTTTTATGTTGGTACCGAAACCAACTGATGTGTGACAGACAGACAGACAGAACAGCAGTGAAATAAGCTTGGAACAACAAGTAGTCTGTTTCCTAAGTAGACATTTCTATGCTGCAAAAGAAGCTGAAGTCCCTGTTACCGTACTAGAGGCACAGTACATGGGAGAACCTGTTTCAATTATCGAGTACTAGAGTGAAGCACTTACAGGTAACTTAAAAGGCAATTTTATAGAACACAATCTAATAAATGTCTTATTATAGCATAATTTGTGAAGATGGGTCAAGTATGCAATGTCGCTAGCAGTGTGCTGCTGCAGTTAAAGGGAAGGTGCCCAGAGGAAAGTGAGACAAGAAATCCGAGTTCTAAATATTCATGCACCTAACCGCACGATTTTTCTCCCATTTCCTGCTCTCAGTTTCTAACCATTTTTCTCTCCTTTCCTTACTGTTTTTCTCGATATTTTCGCTACCATTTCCTGGTCCTGTTGTTCAAATTTTTGTATTTTCTACCTTATCATTCAGCTTTTTCTTATACGTTTGTTTTCTGTTTTCATTTCTCCTTATTTCTCTCCTACTCTTCTTCCATTTATTTTCCTACTTTTACTTTTACCTTCACGTATTTTGCGGCCAGGCTTCACGCTCCACTGCCTCTTACTGTTTGCCGCTAGGAAGATGCGAGATGCGAGTTTTTAGTCTTCCGTAACTGTAAAATTTAGTTTCCCATTCACCTGGAACATGGCGCCGTGTGGCTTGGTAATTGGTATCCGATGTTTTCAGACAAGGTTCTGGTTCCGTCTTCAAGGTTCGAGACTTTCAAGAATAGTACCTTTTCGATACGATGTCTTTATCCCGACTCAACTGAACAGGTGAGCCGTTGTCGTCTGCGTGAAGGCGTCCCATCGATGTACCTTGCGCGCAGTAATGTAGTGTTCGTAGTAACAGAATAGGGCGAAGCTTTAGAAACCTCCGGGAAAACTTTTTAAAATGATTCGTCATTGTTTCCTTTTGTTTCCCCGTGTGGGGTTTCGTGTTTTGACTCAATCCCTGAAGACCAGTACCAATTTGGCACACTGCCAAGCATACTGGCGATTTATTCTCCTAAATACCTAATTACTCCACCAGCGGTGACCTACTGGACTTCCTCCAGCCTTTAAGTGGCCTGTGCAATAAGAAATCGACTGTGAACTTAAGAACCAATTATCATCAACAATGTAAGAACGGCGCTGGGTTACTATTGATTGCCTCTTCCTAAAGACGTCACCTGCCGACCTTCCCTACCTGTTCTTCTGACGTCAATAATATCTCGCCCAAACAGTACGGCGGTGCTGGTCTTGGCATTCTCTTCGGCTTCAATCTTTATACCTGTTTTAGCCATTTCTTTCGAAATTCCTCTGTTTTTTTTTTTACTAAGTTCTGATTTTCTTCTCTCTTCTTTATGTTGCCGTTTTATTTGTTATTCTACACACGCAATACTGAGGACTGTATATTCCAGTCTTTTGGGGTTCCTCTTCTTAAATAACCAGCCTTCATCACCGTATATAGCATAGACCGATCTAATTAGCCGTGATTTAGAGTAAGTACTTTCAGGTCTATTAACCCTTTAAAAGCCGAGATAAATCCCATCTGCCAACTGCTGGTATTATTTAGGAGCTCACCATATTTTCCACGTTAGCGGGTTAAGGGTTATTGTGTCTTTAAAAGTATCTTAATAATAAAATCCATTTTGATTCAGTATTAATTTCATGGTCGACGGCAGTACTCGCGCAGTCTACGTCGTGGGTCTGCGGCCGCTGGTTTCCTGGGATTGTTGGTTTGAATCCCGCCGAGGGAATACATGTATGTCTCCTGTGTGTTGTCAAGTCTCTGAGTCGGGCTGATCACCCATCCAGAGGAGTCCTACCGGCTGTATGTGTATGTGTGTGTGTGTGTGTGTGTGTGTGTGTGTTTGTGTATCTGCACTCATCCAGAGGAGTCCTAACGAATGTGTGTGTGTGTGTGTGGTGTGTGTGTGTATGTGTGTGTGTGTGTGTGTGTCTGAGTGTGATCGTGAAGCTTCAAAAATGGGGAGTTCCTGGCCCCAAAGGGCCTGCTACGAAAAATAATAAATAAATTTAATTTGCTTTTCCCTTCTGTAGTCCCAGATAAAATTCCCTTATCCTAACACGTCTTCAATACTTACTTAACTTAACATAGTTTTTACCCATTTTAGTCGAACAGACTGATTAACCCTTACCCTGCTAACGTGGAGAATACGGTGAGCTCCTAAATAATGCCAGCAGATGGCAGATGGGATTCAATTCGGCGTTTAAATGGTTAAAGGTAAAAGTATTTTTTTCATGTCCACGCCTCAAAAGCATATAAAAGGATTGGAGGTTTAGCTCCACTCACTATGAACCTCGTCGCTGCAAAGGGAAAATTTTTAGTTTATGATCCGGCAGCTTTAACCGTGGGGAAAGTAACTGCTTGCTACTGAATAGGGGAATGTGTGAGTCCCAAGGGCGGTGTGGACGATTTGAACAAGGAGGAACTGTTTCCTCCTACCGGGATTCGAGCTCCGGACCCTCAAATCCGTAGTCAAATCACTGTACCTACTATAGCTTCTTATTTAAATTCTTAGGGATAACGGGTTCGAATATGAATCGGGGAAACCGAATGTCCTTACTGCGTGATTTTCATTCTGTGTAATCGTCCAGATATTAAATTAGATTTGTGCACAACCACTTGTCCACACATTTTCGTACCGGGGTGCTGACAAATCCTTAGCCCGACCAGGAAGGAAGCAAGCTCGGAAGCATATCAGGGACGCGCGTGATTTCAACAAAATCGAGACGCGAGCCGTCATCAAATTTATTTCCTGCAAGGCAAAGCGCCGAAGGAAATTCACGCCATTCTGACAGAAACCTTAGCTTGTTTCCTTCCTGGTCGGGCTAAGGACTTAGCAGCACCTCATGTACGTCTGTACTGAAATAAAAATCCAAATACACGTAGTGTGAAATACTTGATACATAAATGAGAGAACTTAAATAAATACATGCTTAAAGTTATTATCAGGCAATTGAATTGTATATGTACATTTTGCAAAGAAGAATACATGAAAATGTTACACTTTAATAAGGAATTAATTTCAAAACGCATCATAGTTTGAAGTGCTTTCGTTCAAGAAATGCACGAAATTAGGCAATATACAAACTATTTACACAAAATATATGTGTATATGCTCACGTATAATATGTTTGGATTAATTACTCAGAATTACGCCTACAGCTTCAGCTTCAGTAGCTGATGCAACGTACCTAAATCAAATAGTAACTTCTTACAAAATGAAACGTATTTTAAGCTACAATTTTCACCCCAAGTACACATCGTAACTCAACTTATTTCAGACTAAACATGTCAACACACACACAGACAGGCATATTGCCATTAAGCGGTGTCCTCTGTACCGTTCATCATCAGTCTGCAATTTCCTCTTTAAATAATAATCCACCTTGCTGTGTTGTGACATCTGTTCCCTGAGCGGCATCAGCAAGAAAGAGACAAAACAATTAAGCCTGTGTCTTTTTAATTAAAACCTGAAACGGACCGATTAATTCTGGCAGTCGTTTTGTTATAATTAGACTAGCGTTGGGATTTTTTTAAAAATAAATTATTAACTTCAAACGAAATTTAGAAGCTATTACATTTAGCATTTAAAATATAACTTCCCCCCCCCCCCAAAAAAAATGTGCTACTGACCATAAATTGAAACTCGAGGAGACGGTGCGGTCTGCGGCCATGATGTGTCATAAAGCATGAATGGGAAACTGTTTTACGGCTTTGAATAGCTCATTGGCTTCCGGAGAAGGACAATACTTAACATCAAGCATAACTTTAATTGTCATGGCGTTGTATTTTGGTATCAAAATTGCTGTTCTCAGATTACAGAGCTGTCAATTATATTTAGACAATGGGGTTAGGTCAGACTGTCTTGAAGTGCTCTAAATGCAGGCATGAGTACAGGATATACGGACAATCATGTTCCAAGTGATTTGAAGATATTTGGGCCTAAGAAGGACGAGGTAGCAGGGGAGTGGAAGAAAATACAATACGAGGAGCTTTGTGATCCGTACTGGTCACCAAATATTATTCAGGTGAACAAATCAAGTAAAGTGAGATCGGTGGGGAATGTAGCACGAATGGGAGACAGGAGATGTGCAAACAGGTTTTTGGTGGGGAGACATGTGGAAAAGAGACCGCTTGGAGGAACTAGGTGTAAATGGGAAAATAATATTAAAATTGATCTTTAAAGCAGTATAAAGAGAATATGGATTGGATTGTTATGGCTCATAAGAGGGATATGCGGAGAGCTTTTGTGAATGCAGTGATGATCCTTCGATTTTCATAAAATGCTGGGAATTTTAGACTGAGAAACGGACACCTTCTTACGGAGGACTGTGATCTGTAGACTCAGTTTGTTGCAAAGCTAATATTTTTGTTTTTAGCGCATCAGCCTCCCTCCCACCCTCCCCCAGTGGGCCATGGCCCCCTCATTCACGAGGTTTCTAGATCACACACTCAGACGCACCACAGTCGGTAGGACTCCTCTGGATGAGTGATCAGCTCGTCGCAGAGACCTCTACCTGACAACACACAACACTCAAAACATACATCCATGCCTCCGGTGTGATTCGAACCCACGATCTCAGCAGGCGAGCGGCCGCAGACCTACGCCTTAGACCGCACGGCCACTGGGACCGGCGCACAGTTAGTTAGTTAATTTTAGTTAGTTAAGTTAGTTTAGTTCTGTTTACTTTATAGGTTGGTTCGTTGTTTGGGTGATTGGGTGGTTGGTCAGTTCGTTAGGTTGTTAGTTGGTTGGTTAGTTAGTTATTTAGTTAGTTGGTTATTCATTTATTTAATTAGTTTGTTGGTTGGTTGTTATTTAGTTATTTAGTTGGTTGAATATTCATTTATTTATTTAGTTTGTTGATTGGTTAGTTAGTTATTTAGTTATGTATTTACTTATTTAGTTATTTAGTTGGTTGGTTAATTGGTTATTTAGTTGGTTAGTTAGTTTGTTGGCTGGTTGGTTAGTTAGTTAGTTAGTTGGTTGGTTGGTTAGTTAGGTAGTTAGACGGTTGGTTGGTTGGTCAGTTGGTTGGTTGGTTGGTTGGTTGGTTGGTCAGTCAATCTTGCCCTCTGTTCTGCAGTTTACCATTAATTATCTGAAAGAAATAATGGCCAAAACTCCAATTCGTGGCGCAGACACACGTAGGCGAACCAAATTTGTTGCATTGTTTAATTAAGTTAAATGGTCCAGGCGTAGACTGAAGGATATTATTAAATTAGATCGTACAGAAGACAGTTTGAAAATATGGACGGATATGACAAATGTGGACGAATTTTAAGGTGTTGAGTTGTTGGTGGACGGCAGATGGGGATGACTCAGTGGCGGATTTTGTTTTCAGCTGCCTCAAACCGCAGGGTCCTCCTGCCACATTTATCATTCGGTGCATTACACCGGGAGGAAAAAAAAGGGACCTTAAGATAACTAGGCATAGAGAGAGAAAGATAAGAGTAAATTGGGTCGACTAAAAGATGGTGCATTGGAAATAGTTAGATTGTTACTGTGTAGCGGCGTTTAGTGTTCAAAACAATCACAAATCTGTTATAATAAATGGTGATGAATTTATTGACAATACCAACGACTATCAGATCTTCAATAATGACTCTTATGAGTGTTGTTGCTTGTGCTGTCGTCTTTACAGCACGACACGTTTGAAACATTCCAGTGTTTAAGCATTAATACGCCCGCCTCTCGCAGCTTTAGTGCTGTATAAGCTTGCTCTAGCACTCAGCATGTAGAGTGGGCCCGTGGGAATTCTGCTTTGGTTCCACGTCACCGTCTATAACGTCACAGAGAACTGTAGACCACTAGCAGCAGTCTCGCTGGTAGGATACCTCACTCGCCAGAGGGAAAATTATTTTCTCCTGTAAGGATCTCTGTGTGATGAAAGAATCTCATGGCTTATCAATTTCCACACAGCTTTTTGTCGTGTCGCTTCACATTAAATAAACAAATGACACGCAGCATGCGAGGAGCCGTGTTTTCTGCTCTGCACACATACAGGGAATTCATTAAACTGATTTAGAGGTTCTCCACGAAGTATAGCCATGAAAATGTAGAGTTCTTTAATGCTAGCCTTCTTGTTTCACAGAACAACCCGTGAACCACACGTTGTTACACAGAATAAATGAGCCACACGTTTCACAGAACAACCAACAAACCGTATGCTATCATGAGTACAGTGTGGTATTTCCCACATACAGGACGATCGCATAAAGAAACGAGCCCTTTAACTAGTACCAGAGTTTACCTTAAGGCTACCAGAAGCTCCACCATGTGTTCTTATTGTGCTTAACAACGGTAAAAATTCATTTTAAAAATTATACATTATTTGCCACACTTTACTTCTTATCGAGTTGAAATCAAGAAGGGGAAAAATATGTAGAACCTAATGGGAAAATAAGAAATAAGAGGTTATGATAGTTACATCCAGAGAATGTGGAATATTTCAACTATTAGGGAAGCATGCACACGGGAATTAAATTTAGTACTGCTGTCGCAAGAACAGTAATCAACGAGAAGAAACTTAGTTTCGCCAGCAAATTGGACTTAAATTTGGGGGACAAAAACTAGTAAAGTACCACATATGAAATATAGCTTTGTGTGGTGCTGAAACTTGGACACTTCTGAAAGTAAATCAGAAATACCTGCAATCTTTTAAAACGTGGTTTTGGAGAGGGATTGAGGATAATATTTAGACCGATCATGTGAGAAATGAAGTAATACAAAGGGACACGGAGGAGATGAATGTCTTGCAAATAATGAAAATAAGAAAGGATAATTGGATTGGTCACATATTGTACAGAAACTGCCTTCTAAAATAAGATTTTAGAGGAGAAATGGAGGGGTGGATAGAAGTGTAGGGAAAACGAGGAAGGAGATGCAAGAAGCTACTGGATGACCTTGAGAAAAAGAGAGGATACTGTAAATTGAAAGAAGAAGCAGTAGATGGCACTCTGTGAAGAACTCGCTTTGCGGTTGGCTATGGAAATGTCGCAAGACAGACAGGAGGATTACGAGTGAATAAATACGTATGAAATATCAGTGGGAAAGAGTCGTGGTATCTTAGTCGGTACAACGACTAGGCTGTGGGCTGGAGGATCCGGTGCTCGAATACCGGCACGGGAAAGAGGTCCCTCTTCCACAAAACGTCCATAACCTCAATGGGGCTCACTCGGCCTCCTGTGTAATTGCTACCGATGTTCTTTCCCGGTGGTAAAACGGCCGGAGCGTGAAGTTGACCACTAGACTTCTTATGTTGCCGCGGTGAATAATGACGGAAGCTATATTTCTACTCTCCCTGTATGTCTTCGTAGCATGAACAAGATCAACTTTACTATTATTTCAATGGGGAAACTTCAGGCACAGCGGTCATTGTAGTCGCTAGCCAACACTGTTGGTGGTTGCCACTGGCCATAAGCAAATAACTGGGCGAGACTTGCACAAGACATCAAGTTGAAACAAACAAAGACAAGAATGGAGCTCATTACAAACAAATGAACTAACTCTAGTCCCCTCTATGAAAGAGTATAAAACAAACCTAAAATCACGTGGCCTAGGCCTGCTTAAGCGGTATGAAGGCAAGATGTATTGTGTCACAGAGTTAATAACTAAATTCCCGCAGTATTCCTGTTCATGTGACAGGCTATATGACGCTGTTTTACCTGAGCCAGCGCCATTAGCTAGCTGTCAACTGATAACAAAATGGGGGACACGTGGTTATGTTTTTCGCTCTCCATAACGCGTCCTGCATGTACAGCGGTATAATTTCAGAATTTCTCCTCCTGACAGACACAATCATGGGAAATGTCGGAATGCAAAGTGGCCATGAATTAAAACAGAACAAGGGAGATGTCTCATCTTTCGATATACCTTCTGTACTACGTCACACATTTGACCAACAAATTCTGTACCGGTTTACGAAATGACAATGGGTGTCATTTCACCTGTCTCACTAATATAACCCTGCGATTTTAGTCAAACATGACAAAACACAGTGCAACTGAAGAACATACTTCCAATTAACTTATTTCTCTCAACCAGAATTTCTAACGAGGGTGCTGTGCCAATTTATAACACTAACGCCACTAATGCAGAATCCTATATCAATTCCAAGTTTTCGTTACACGTGCAACAACAATATGGCAGCTACGCGAAATACGTATTGACGTTTCCGGCTAATGTAGATATAAAATTTGGTTACTCCCGCCAGATTTGTGGAATACTTTATGAACACAAACACAGGCTGATCGAAAAATCACTTAACACCCAAATTTAACAACAGAACTGCCTACATACGAAGACTGTGTGAGACAGTGCGTGCAAGAGTTACCTAAAGACTAGAGATAAGGTGACAGGGCAGAGGAAAGATAATTTGAACGTTTCAAATAGTCAATAAACGTAAGTAGGTTTTTATAGGTAAAGTTAAATTAACGTAGATTGAAGAAATCCAACAAGATGCAACAGTATGCAGATATTTATTTACTGCTAAATTACTGTACATGTTTCGGGCGTTCATCGCGTCCATCATCAGGAATACATAAAACTGTAGTTGCAGCCTCTGTTACAGATCATACTGTCTGGGGGACAAACTTCTTCAAACGCGACCACGTGGTCACGTAATAATAATAATAATATTATTAATAAACCCGCAGACAGAAATGTTGTGGGAAAGGAAGCGGAAAAGAAGTTAAAATACAAGAATTTGTGTATAGAGATACAGCGAATGTGGAACCTCAAATGTACGATTGTACCGGTAATAATTGGAGCCACTGGAATAGTAACGAGAAGCTTAAAGAAAAATTTGGAAACTATACCAGGAAAACACTCGATAGATTCAC
>Ga0123354_10013231_pt1 | contig 12798 bp, 11 predicted proteins | sample TergutLab28metaG_2_FD_97872 | JGI IMG/M metagenome (GOLD analysis project Ga0123354, IMG submission 97872) | Labiotermes labralis P4 segment gut microbial communities from Petit-Saut dam, French Guiana - Lab288 P4 | ecosystem: Host-associated > Arthropoda: Insects > Digestive system > Gut ...
CTATCGGTGCTCGCGGGCCAGCATCCGAAGGACAAGCGCGTCGAATATTTCAAAACCGCGAAGCTTCGCATCGAGCCCATCGGCGACCTGGTCGTGAACACGGATTTTGACGGCGAGCGCGGCGTGCCGCTGCCGCTGGATATCGGCGTCCTGCCCGGGCGCATCCTCGTGCACACGCCGGAGATAAGCGAACGATAACCATTCGATGAACGAATAACAGCCAACGGATGGGCAAATAATTATTTTGGCACAAAAGGAGAGGAGCAACGGCTATATGAGGATCGTATTGGACGGGATGGGCGGCGACAACGCGCCCGCGGAAATCGTAAAAGGCGCGGCGGTCGCATCGGGGCAGATCGCGCACGAGATCTGTATCGTGGGAGACGAAGAGCAAATCAAACGCGAGCTGTCCCTGCATGAGCATGACCCGAATCATATCTCGATCGTCCACGCGCCGGATGTGGTCGCGAACGACGACAAACCCGTGACCGCGATCCGCACGAAGCCCGACTCTTCGCTTGTGAAAGCGCTGACGCTCGTAAAGAACGGGGAGGGCGATCTTGTGCTTTCGGCGGGCAACAGCGGCGCGCTCATGACGGGCAGCCTGCTGCTGCTCGGACGCATCCCCGGGATCGACCGCCCGGCGCTCGGGGCGCCGTATCCGTTCGCGCCGAAGGACGCGGTCGGGATGCTGATCGACGCGGGCGCCAACTCGGTATGCAAATCCTCAAACCTGATGCATTTCGCAGTGATGGGAAGCCTCTACGCGGAAAAAGTGTTCGGCATAGAAAGTCCGAAAGTCGGCTTGATCAATATGGGCGCGGAGCCGGGAAAGGGCGGCAAAGTCCTGAGAGAGGCCTATCTGCTGCTGGAGGAGATGGGGACGCGCGGGCTCATCCGCTTTATAGGCAATGTGGAAGCGCGGGACATCCCCTACGGCGATGTGGATGTACTTGTCGGCGACGGCCTGACCGGCAATGTGACGCTGAAATTGACCGAAGGCCTCGGCATGGCGCTGATGGGCCTTCTCTCCGAAAAATTTAAGAGCGGGTTCGTTTCAAAGATCGGCGCGGCGCTGCTTTTGCCGAAACTCAAAGAATTGAAAAAGGTGTTTGATTACTCGATCTACGGCGGCGCGCCCGTGCTCGGCGTGCGGCGTCCGGTCGTCAAAATTCACGGTTCGTCAGACTACCGTTCCGTGCTGTACGCGATCCTCAAGGGCGTTCCGTTCGTCGAAAACGACGTGGTGGGGCATATCGGCGCGCGCATAGCCGAGATGGAAGAGATCGGGGAGATCTTGAAAAACGCTCCAAAGCAAGCCACGGAAGACGACGAGGCGTAAACACGGACGATAAAACACAGACTGTGATAACGGAACATCTATCATGACGCGAGAACTTACGGATATTTCAGCATTTTCCGCGCTTGAAGAGCGCATTGGCTACCGCTTTTCGGATCCGGCCCTGCTGGAGCGCGCGCTCAGCCATACCTCCTGGGTCAACGAATCCTCCGATCCTGCGGCGCGCTCCAACGAAACGCTTGAATTTCTCGGCGACGCGGTGCTTGAGCTCGGCGTCAGCGCGCTCCTCTACGAACGCTGCGAGACGGAGACAGCGGCAGGGGACGGTCTGCCGCCGACAGACCGCCCCCCGTTGAACAGCGAAGGCGTGATGACTGCGCTGCGCGCGCGCCTTGTGTGTACGGAAAGCCTTGCGTCTCTGGCGCGGCGGCTTGGCCTCGGCGCTTTTCTGCGGCTCGGGGTCGGCGCGGAACGCGGCGGCGAGCGAGAAAACGCTTCGGTGCTCGAAGACGCCTTTGAGGCCTTGCTCGGCGCGGTCTATCTCGACGGCGGCGAGGAAGCCGCGAGCCGCACGGTACGCCGGCTGTTTGCGTCCGAAGTCGAAGCGCAGGCGGCGCAGCTCTCCGGCGGCGGGTCGGTCTATGACTACAAGACGCTCCTGCAGATCAGGCTGCAAGAAAACGGGCCGATCGAAATTCGCTACGAAATGGTTTCGGAAGAGGGCCCGGATCACGACAAAACATTCATGGTGCGCGTTTCCGCAAACGGCGTCCCGCTCGGCGAGGGCAGCGGCCGGACGAAAAAAGCCGCTGAGCAGGCCGCCGCGCAGGCTGCTTTGGGAAAGCGCTGATCCTAAGAAAATTTACTTGATTTTGTATTCACTTAGAATATACGAGAACACCTTTCTTGTATGTGGCGTCGACGGAAATTGCTTCGCGGGTGAACCCTCCTTCCATTGTGTACGGATCTTTATTGAGGATGACCATGTCCGCATGCTTGCCGACTTCCAGAGAGCCTTTGGTATCCTCCTGGTGGGCTGCCCACGCAGCGTTGATCGTATACAGTTTGAGGGCGTCGTCAAGGCTTACGCGCCTTGCGGGATTGAAGGCGTTCACGGCTCTGTCGATACCAAACAGCGCATCCATGAGCGTAACCGGCGAGTCGGATCCTCCTATGACCATGACGCCGCCATCCATGTACCTGCTGAATTTCTCTACTATCTGAGCTTTCTCTTTGGACATCCAGGCCTCGTTTAAATTCCCGTTTACATTGTCCAACATATCGCCCGTGGCCGGCTGGGTAGCCGCAATGAGGTTCATCTCGGCTGCCATTTTAATGTGTTCATCGCCCGGGAGCGCAAAATGTTCTATCCGGTCCCGCAAATGCTTGATCCCAAGCTCTTTGTCAACCTGTCTGTATATCCATGTGATCTGATCAATCGCTCTCTCGCCGATAGCATGAACCGCAACCTGCATATCCGCCTTTGTGCAAGCGGTGACGAACTCGTAAAGATGCCTGTCCGAGAAGTTTAAAAGACCCCTCGTATACGGCGCGCAGGGATACGCGTCAAAAAAACATCCTGTGATCTGCGGAGGGGAGCCGTCGAGGCTCAGACAGCCGCCGATTTGTTTAAGCCCGTGCTCTTTTACTTTTTCCAGGTCAAATGTCTGCCAATATGGGACAAATTCTATCGGAAGCTCGTCGCGTATACGCAAAAGAATCTCCACATCTTTGTCGTCTTTCACAAACATCCCCTCAAGCGCGTGTACCGTGGTCATCCCCAGGGAGGCGCAGTTTTTTGCAATGCCCGTGTACATCTCCTCAAAATATGAATCCGACAAAGTACCCAGGATACTGCTTATGATATAAAATGAGATTTTATCTTCAAGAAACATGCCGTCCTGCTTAATATAACCCCACTCTTCGGGCAGCGACGCCAGTTCCAAGGCCTTTGTATTGGCAACTCCGCCGTGCACCGTCCAAAAAACAAGCATGACGGGATGGTTGCCGCTGACCCTGTCGAGCTCGCGGATGTCCGGTACGCGCCCGTCCTCCATTTGATTGGGCATGAACATATTGCCGCCGACGATCAGCGTGTCTGAGCCGTCTTTGGCACAGGCTTCCTCAACGATATCCAATATGCCCTTTGAGGTCTTAACGCCCGCAAGCGGCAGGCCATTTCCCATAACGCCCGTCATGCACACGTGCGCGTGTGCATCGACAAGCCCGGGTATCAACGCCCTTCCGTCCAGATTGATGGTTTCCCTGGCTTCACCCGTAAAGTCCGAGTCGCCGAGCGCCTGTATGATTCCGTCTTTAACGGCAAGCCAGCGCTTTTTTGAGAGCGCGCCATCCATTGTGATGACAGAGCCGTTCTTAATAAGCAGATCAAATCCGTTCATGATATCTCCTTCATTTACATAACTTACTTACTCAGTTTTGCCGCCGCCGCCGCTTGCCTCCTTGCGACCACCAGGGGCGCGGTTTCTTTGTAGAAGAGGCTGATTACGAGGACAGCGACCATGCAGAGGCCCAGAATGAAAATGACCGACTGAAGACCGTAGGCGTCTCCGACACGTCCGAGAATAATGGCGCCCACTGTCGAGCCGATCAACTCGCCTGTAAGCTGGTTTGCTCCGAGGATCGTAGATGTGTACCGCGGGTCGCCGGACTCGGCGGGGATCGTTGCCTGCATCAGCGCGCAGATTGCGACGCCGCCCCATCCGAAGAAGGCAATGACAAGCATTACCGGCAGGTTCGCCGGGGCAAGGATAATGCCGAATGACGACAGCAGTCCCATTAACGAACAAATGATAACGAGGGTTTTTCGCCCGAATAGATCGGAAAGTTTCGGCATCAGAACGCCCCATACGACGGAACCGACGCCAAACGCCGACATAACCTCGCTCATCTGAACATTGGTAAAGCCTTTGTTCACGGTCAGGTATCCGGGCATAAACGTCAATGTGCAGACATACCAGCAGAGCAGGAATATCGTCCCGACCATTGACAGGATGATGTTCCGGTGGTTAAGAATCTTCCAGAACGGGACCTTCTCTCTTTTCGCGATATCCTCGCCTCTCTTTTTCATCTCATATTCGTTGCCCGAAGTATTCGGGTTTATGAGAACCTTAAAACAAAAGATTGCAATGATGATACCGGGTATAATCGTTATGACGAAGGACATCCTCCATCCTATAGAGTTCGCAAGCCCGACTTGCACCAGCGGGCCCGCAAGGGAGGATATCGCTCCCGCCGCCGCGACTTGCATAATACCGATATTCATGCCGCGCCTGCTCGGCGTGGACTGCGGAATGATGAAGCTCTGCGATATAGGCATGATCGGCCCTTCAAAGACGCCCATGACAGCCCTAATGACGAGAAGCATGATAAAGCCGGTCGCCACACCGGTCAGCAGCGAACATACCGAAAAAAGCAGCACGAATATACCGAGCAGCACCTTTCTCGACATTTTTGTATCCGCAATATAACCGCCGAAAAGGCCCACGACTGCCCAAGTCACGCTGAACACGGACGTTATTATGCCAAGCTGAGTGTAATCGATGCCGAGATCCGCAATAATATAATTTTGCAGATTCGCGATCGCAAAACGATCAAACAAAACAAAACCGAACGCAATCGCCAGAATGATAACCATCTTATTCTCATAGCCCTTGGGCAAGCCCTTATGCATCGGAATATTTTCGGCGGTCGGTTCGCTGACATTGTTACCAGTATTCGTATCCATAATGATGATTAACTCCTTTCAATAAACTAAAAAATCTTCGCCGTTGATTGCCTATTCACTGATCGACGGCTTTAAAATTTCCTGATAAGAATCTACACGGCGATCCCGAAGCAGACGCAGAATGTCCCTCGCGCGCCTGACTTCATCAAGATCGAGTTCGGCAACAATGAGGTCTTCTTTGTACATCGCCCCTTCCGTGACCATGTTTCCCCATGGATCGGAAACGAAGCCCCTTCCGTAAAAGTCCAAGTAACCGCTTCCGTCAGTGGCGTCTTCCCTGCCGGTGCGGTTGCATACGCAAACGTAGAAAGTATTGTGAATGCCATGACCTCTTATCGCGTCCACCCATGTCTGAGATACATCCTCCTGATTGTCAGGGTCGGTTCCGATTGCGGAAGGATAGAAGATGAAATCCGCGCCTTTAAGCGCCAGTATACGCGTAGGTTCGGGGAACCACTGGTCCCAGCAGATCAGAACGCCGAATTTGCCGTATTTCGTCTTCCAGACGGTGTAGGGGGAATCTCCCGGCGTAAAATAATACTTTTCGTTGTAATGGGGGCTATCCGGAATATGGTGTTTACGATAAACACCCAGAATCTTCCCGTTGGCGTCGATCACCGCGGCGCTGTTGTAGTAAACGCCGTCAATAGCGTATTCAAAGAAACAGCTAACGATGACCACATCCAGTTCCTTCGCAAGAGACTGCATCCTTTTGTTTGTTGGGCCGTCGACGGGTTCCGCCCGAAGGCACTCATTGCGGTCGTGGATCTGAGCGAAATACAAGCTGTTGAACAGTTCCTGCGTACAGATGGCTTTTGCGCCTTTTGCCGCCAGTGCTCTGATTTGTTCTTCAGCTTTTTTGATATTTGCTTCTGTGTCGGACACGCACGTGAATTGGGTCATACCGATTGTCAATTTCCCTTTACTCATAATATCTCCTTCCTATTTCCAAAGTTTCCGTCGAGATGACAGAAAAAAATGAAAACACTCCATTAAATATTTGAAATAATTGAAAAGAATCAGTTTGATATATTTAAAAAATATCTCTTTTATCATGCTATTGTTGGTAAAAATGCGAATAACAAACAGGGTGTTCGCATTTTTACTAATCCTGCGCCCGCAAAATCAGTATATTTAAACTATTCAATCAACGTTTCTCGTCTGTTTATTTTGCGAGGAGGTCTTTTCTTATGGAAATCAGATGGAACACCCATGGTATGGGCAAGCTTTCGACCAGGACTTTTGTCAGCGACGAAAAACAGGGATTCCTTGTTTCCTCCGTCATTATCATGGGACAAAAGGAGTGTGTGCTGGTTGACGCGCAATGGTCGATCGCGAACGGGCACAGGGTTGCGGCCGAGATCATCGAAACAGGGCTTGACCTCAAGGCCATCTATGTCACACACGCGCACCCTGATCACTATTTCGGCCTGGAGCCTATCGTTGACACCTTCCCGAACGCAAAGATCTACGCCGTTCCGATCGTCTGCAAATACGTGGCGGAGCAATTCGCCGACAAAGCGACGCATTGGGAGGACATTATCGGAAACAACAATGTCCCGAGGCGCCCGATTCCGGTCGAGCCTCTTCTGGAAGACCACATTGAGCTCGAAGGGGAACGGATCGAGATCATCCCCCGGATGATGGGCGATATGAGGTACAACACGGTGGTGTGGATCCCGTCGATCAAGACGCTGATCGCCGCGGACGTTTTGGAAATGTATACGCATTTGTTTATCTGCGAAATCACGAAGGAAGACCGGGCGCAGTGGATCAAGGATATCGAGTATCTGGAGACGCTGGGAGCGGAGGTCGTGATCCCCGGGCATATGAAACCCGGCACGGCGTGGGACAACAGCGTGTTCGATTATTGCAAGACTTATTTAAAGGTCGCGGAAGAACAGCTGGAGAAATGCGAGACCGCGGCCGACTTTTTCCTGACGATGTGCCAGTTGTATCCTGATTCCGTCCTGATCACTTTGAGCAACGAGATGAACTCCATGGTGCTGAAAGGCGGCCGCGAATGGCAGCTCTGGAACGAGGACTAAAGGAGGGCGGAGCGATGAGCGAACTTCTTAAAGGGAAAACGGCAATAGTTACAGGCGGCGGGACAGGCATCGGAACGGCGGTTGCAACCCGCTTTGCCGCCGAGGGCGCGAAGGTCCTGATCACAGGCCGCCGCGAAAGCCTGTTGGCCGAAGTGCAAAACCGGCTTCCCGAAGGCAGCGTGCATATTTTTGCCGGCGATGTTGTCCATGACGCCGAAGCGATGGCGGCGGCGGCGCTTACCATAAGCGGCAGGATCGATATCCTGGTCAACAATGCCGCGGTGGATCCGGAGGGAACCGTGCTGGATATGCCGGAAGAGGAGTGGAGAAAGGCAATCGAGATCAACCTGACCGGGCCTTTCCTGATGATGAAAGCGGTGCTTCCGCATATGATCGAGGCGGGGAAAGGCGTTATTATCAACATGTCCTCGCTCGCCGGGCTCCGGTGTATTCCTTCCATGGCGGCGTATTCGTCCTCAAAGGCGGGCCTGATCGGGCTGACCAGGGCGACGGCTTTTGACTTCGGAAAATACGGGGTCCGGGTGAACGCCATCTGCCCGGGCCCGGTCAAGACAGAGGCAATGGACAGGGCCATGAGGCCGCTTGCCGCCGAACTCGGGATTGATATCGACGGCGCGTATGACCAGCTTGCCGCTTTCCTGCCGCTCGGCAGGTCGGCGGACGCCTCGGAAATCGCGGGGACGGCGTTGTTTTTGGCAAGCGATGACGCGTCCTTTATCACCGGCGCTGTCATAAGCGCAGACGGCGGTGCCACGATTGTCGACCCTTGCGGGCCGGCGCTTGGGCCGGACGGAAACGTGTCCGGAGACCATTGATCCTGACCGGCGTGACTTCCTGCTTTTCCGCGCCGGAGCGATAGCGTTTGTGTGAAGTTTTATTTTAAAAGGAGGCAATATTATGGATGACAACCGGACTGCGGAATCCTTTGGATACAAGCAGGAACTCAAACGGGTCTTAAGTTTTAAAGACCTGATCTTCTACGGTCTTGTGTTTATGGCCCCGATTTCATGCATGATTTTCTTCGGTCTGCTAAGTACTGTTTCATCGGGTCACGCCGTGCTCGCTTATGTTATCGCATTTGTCGCGGTGGCTTTCACGGCGGTCGGCTACGGGGAAATGGCGCAGGCTTTCCCGCTGGCCGGATCGACGTACAGCTACACCCAGCGGTCGGTCGATCCGCATGCGGGGTTCGTCGCCGGCTGGCTGGTGCTGCTCGACTATTTTGCGCTGCCGATGATCGTCAATCTCACGAGCGCGAGTTATATGAACGCGTTTTTCCCGCAGGTTCCCATCTGGGTATGGGGCGTTCTCTTCATTCTGATCTGTACGTTCATCAATTACCGCGGGATCGAGATGACTTCCAAGGCGGACAATTTCATGATGTTCATTATGATTGCGCTGATCGTCATTTTCATTGTCCTCGCGGTCCGCTATGTGGTGGTCGGCGGGATCGCGATGACAACGACGCCGATCTACAATCCCGCGACCTTCGCGTTTCCGGGCTTAATTGCGGCCGCAGGGATAGCCATCGTCAATTTCCTCGGCTTTGACGGGATCACGACGCTTTCGGAGGAGGCGAAGGACGGCGGAAAGAAAATCGCCCTCGCGATCCTTGTGGTGTGCGGAATACAGGCGGTCGTATTTATCGTCGTCACCTATTTCGCGGCGCTCGTCTATCCCGATTACACCGCCATCAGCGATCCCGCGACAGGGTTTCTGCCCATTGCCACCCAAATCGGGGGCACCTTCCTGCGGATCTTCGCGCCGGCGGTATTCATTGTGTCCGGCATCGGGACCTGCCTCGCGACGCAGTCCGCGGCCAGCCGTGTCTTCTACGGTATGGGCCGGGATAAAGTGATCTGGTCGAAATTCGCCTATATCCATCCGAAATACAAATCACCGGTGACCGGCATTCTGATCATGGCGGCGGCTTTTATCTTCGGCACGATCTTCCTGCAATACGGTTTCATCGCGGATATGATTTCTTTCGGCGGGCTTTGCGGCTTTATCTGCGTGAACCTGTCGGTATTCACTTTCTATTTCCTGAAGAGGCGCGCGGGCTCGTACAACGTGGTCAAGCATGTGATCTTCCCGATCCTCGGGATCGCCGTCAGCGCTTACCTTATTTACGGGCTCGGCGACATCGCGCATATCGTCGGGTTCATCTGGATGGCAATCGCGATTATTTATGTGGTGATCCGGAGCAAGACATCTCCCGAATTCAACGAACACCTTGAAAATGTGCGCTACAGCGAGAGAAAAGAAGAGGAAGCGTAATAAAAGAGTTTGTGAAAGGACTTGGTGCAAAAAATGCTGAATCAATCGAAGAGTGAAAAACTTACAAAGGAATTTGACACGCTGTATCCGGCGGGCCACTCGAACTTTCGCGGAAAGCTGAGCGCGGGGAAGACGAAGCTCTTTGTCGAGCGGGCGCAGGGAAGCCATGTCTTCGATGTGGACGGCAACGAATACATCGAATACAACGGGGCGATGGGGCCGATTCTTCTCGGCCACCGGCATCCGGAATATGTGAAAGCGCTGCATGAGTATCTGGATTCCCAGGCGACGATCTACGGCACGAACCTGCTCTACGGCGAAAACGACATCGCTTTGGCGGAGCTGCTGGTCAAGCATATCCCGTGTGCGGAAGAGGTCAAATTTTGCGTGACGGGATCCGAAGCCGTGCAAATGGCGTTTCGCATCGCGAGGGCCTATACGGGCAAAAACCGCATCCTCCGGTTCGGCGAAATGTATCACGGCTGGATCGACAACGTGATGGACTGCGTCGCGCGGGAAGGAACAGACTATTCGGAGATGCCGCTGCCCGCGGAAACCCCGGAGGAGCATTTCCAGTTTACGGAAGGCAGAGCCCCCTGGACGGTGGAAGAAAGCCTGGTCATTCCTTACAATGATCTGAAGGCGCTTGAAATCGTTATGGAGAAATACCATGACGAAATCGCTCTCGTATTCGTGGAGCCGATGGTTTCCGACGCCTTCTGTATGCATCCGTTGCCGGGGTATTTCGAGAGGATGCGCGAACTCTGCGATCAGTACGGCGTCGTCATGGGATTTGACGAGATCATCACAGGGTTCCGTCTCGGGCTCGGCGGCGCGCAGGTGTATTTCGGCGTGACGCCGGATATCACCACGCTCGGCAAAGCGATTTCCGGCGGGTTGCCGTTCTCCGCGGTTGTCGGGAAAAAAGAGGTCATGGATGTCTTCCGGACGAAGACCGTCATGGGCGCCGGCACATACAACGGATACGGTCTCGGCGTGTTCGCCTGCCTTACCGCGATTCATCTCTACGAAAGAGACGACTGCGCGATGCTGAAAAACATCTACCGGCTTCAGGACAAATTGTCGGACGGCATGCTGGCAATCGCAAAGAAAAACGGCGTCAAACTGACCATCACGGAGGCGCCGGGCGTATTCTATACGGTGTTTGGCGTAGACGGCGGGCGGCAGAAACCGACCGATCTGGAGCTCGTCGATCACCTCGACAGGGAATTCTATGATCTGTTCCGCTTCTATTTGATGCACGAAGGCGTCGTGGTCATGGCGAACTGCCGATGGTTCATCGGCGGCTCCCATACGGACGCGGACATCGAAAAAACGCTGACCGCGTTTGAAAACGCGCTCGTGAAAGCAAAGACCGAACTTGGGCGGTAGCGGTTTCCCTCGCCGCCGCAGGCCCTGCTATTTATTTATCGAGCAAACCGGTGACGTCCCTCGGAAGAGCGGACGTCATCTGTCTGTAGGATTTGTTCATATGGGACAGATCATAGTATCCCGCGTCCCACGCGATGTCGCTCAGTTTGTCCCCGTGCCGTGCGATAAGATGTGTCAGCGCATTTTGAAAGCGAACGATTTCACATAATTTTTTCGGCTCCAATCCGATATATTCGTTAAACTGTTTTTCAATATACCGGACGCTGTACCCGCTTTGGTCGGCGAGGCGGGAGATCTTCAGGTTGCCCTCATTGTTTATGATCGCGGTTACGGCAAAACGGACGAGAAGCGGGACTTCATCCCTGGTCATCAGTAAAGAGGAAATTTTTTTTTCGCAAAAGGAAACCCGTTCATCAAACGTTACGCATTCCGTCATACGCTCGTCCCATTCGCGGAATTTGCTGTTGATATCGCGGCAGATCATATGCTCAAACGGGTGTCCGTGCACCGGCACTCCGCAAATTGAGAATTCGGAGCCTGTTACGAACCGGATCCCGAAAACGGTGGTTTTCTGATCGTACCGGTTTGTGGATATTCGAAACGGCCCGCCCACAATAAACGAAGTAAGCCCGTTTGAATCATAACAAAAGAGCATGTCCGCACAGGCGTCGGGAACAACGGAGACCTCTTCGGCCTGAAGGCCGGAAGTCTCATATTGATAGAATTCCCATACGAGGTCGTGTATCGGATGCCGGACCGGTATCGAATGTCTGAGAAAACATGTTTTGTTCTCGATAAACGGCTGAATCGGTTTATAACCGTGAATCTCGTACCGCATCGTTCACCCGGAACCGCTTGCCGCGAGTTGTATTATACGATCGTGTCGTCCGCTGGATTTTTGTCAAAAAGTGATGACTTTTTTCTCTCCGGTGTGTGATTCGATCGTTGCGATCACATCCCGCAGATAATACACCTGCGTATTGCCGTCGTTTACCGCGTAGCGGTCCTGCAGCTCCGGATAGGCGTCGAGCATCGACTTTTGCGCTTCGGGGCGCGGATCCTCGATGGCCATCGCCGCAATGCGGATCCAGGTGTCCGACTCCTTGTCAAACGCGCAGATCTCGATCCTGGGATTGGATGTGATTTGCTTTGCGACCGGCTTCCCCTTGCCTGTCTGGATATAGAACTTGCCGTCAAAAATGTTATACGTCCCGAAAGGCCGTACGCGTGGCTGGCTGCGTTCCTCGGTTGCGATAAAATAATATCCGCATTTCTTCAAAAACTCATAAACTTCTTCCATGGCACATACCTCCTGACAGCATATTTCGGGGAACGTTTCCGTATCGGCGCCTCCCCGGACTTTAATTCGAATATAGTATACAACAATCAAAAATACGAATACTATATAATTATGATATATAGTGAAATTTATTATGGATAGCGTGTAATGTTTTTCCGGGTTCCAGGGTTTTATAAATAAAGGATATGATCGCCGTCTTTGCGTTTCAAACAGAGAGGGAGCGCGACCGCTTCACGGTGCTGTACGAACGGTACCGGAACTTGCTATACGCGAAAGCGTATGACATTTTGCAGGACGCGATGCTGGCGGAGGATGCGGTGAGCGAGGCGTATATTCGTGTCTTTCGCAATATGGACAAGATTGAAGGGGTGGATTCGCCGCGTACGGCGGCTTTTCTGGTAACGATTGCAAAGAACACGGCGCTGACGATCTACGCAAAGCGAAAGGAAGAGGCGGTTCCCGCCGAGGATCTTGCGTCGCTTGCGGGTGCGGACCCGCAGGTGCTTGAAGATCTCGTGATGCTTGAACTCACGGGCGAACGCGTAGCACGGCTCGTCGGAACGCTCGACGAACAAAGCAGGCATATCTTTCTTATGAAATATGCGTACGATATGCCGCATCGCGAGATTGCGGCGCAGTGCGGAATGACGGAAAACAACGTAACGGTAAAATTGCATCGCATCCGCCGGAAACTGGCGGACGCGATAGAAGA
>Ga0123354_10013232_pt1 | contig 12797 bp, 8 predicted proteins | sample TergutLab28metaG_2_FD_97872 | JGI IMG/M metagenome (GOLD analysis project Ga0123354, IMG submission 97872) | Labiotermes labralis P4 segment gut microbial communities from Petit-Saut dam, French Guiana - Lab288 P4 | ecosystem: Host-associated > Arthropoda: Insects > Digestive system > Gut ...
ATTTCCTACATGAGCCTCTACTCGTACTTCCTGTCACGATTCTAATTACTCTCTTTTGAATCCTAAACAATCTGGCACTTTGTGCTGAATTTACGCAGAACATTAATCCGTAAAAGATTATTGAATGGAACTGGGAACAATATATTGCTTTCAGCGTCTGCTGAGACATGAGCGGTTTTATTGATCTAATGGCGGAACATGCAGAGCTTAATTTGTGTAAAATATATTCTATATGAGATTTCGAAGTTAATATATTGTTTATATTTATCCCAAAGAATTTTAAATCACTCAGTTTAGTAATGTAGTTATTTTCATAAATAATGTTAATATCTGAGCGTGCTAAATTTTTACTAAGAAATTGAGTGAAATAAGTAATTTTTTATGTTTAAGGAGAGAATTTTTTTTTATACCATTCCGATATTTGCTTAAAGGTTTGCGTAGGATCTTCCTGGGGTTCATTTTCATCCTGTCTAGCAATCACTATGCTTGTATCATCAGCAAATATTATTGTGGTAACATTTTGCATAATAACATTTGGTAGAGAATTGATATAGAATATGAACAAACGTGGGCCCAGAATTGAACCCTGTGGTACACCATGTTCTACCGTCATCCACTTTCAGTCCAATTTAGCAACTAAAAATGGGTTATTAAGTCGGACTCTTTGGAATCTCTTTTCTAAATAAGATTCTATTAAAAGTTTAGATTTTCCGTGTTATGCCATATACAGGAAGTTTATTTACCAACAGTGAATTGTTAATTGAGTCAAAAGCTTTTTCTAGGTCGAAAAATATGCTGCCCACCATCATTTTAATATTTAATGCTTTTAAAATTTCATGTGTTAAGTTGAATATTGCATTATCAGTGATAAGTTTCTTCTTAAACAAATTGCTGGGGATTTAACAACCTATTATTATTTAAGCGATCTATTAGTCTGTTATACAGTGCTTTGTCTATCACTTTCGAGAATGCTGTTAATAATGATATTGGTCTATAATTGGATAGGGATGTTCTGTCACCTCTCCTAAATAATGGTTTTATAATTGATATTTTAACCGCTCTGGAAAAATTCCTGTCGAGATGGTTTTATTACAAATGTGGTTTATTGGGGAACATATATAATTGACATTTATTTTTACTAATTTTGTATTAATTTCATCATACACTGACGAATTTTTTGTTTAAAGAGATTTAATTTTCCGCGTTATTCCTTTGTGGAAAAAGATTTAAAAACCAGGGGAGGAGCAGGGGTTTCCTTACCTTGTTTAAGATTACTATATGTAGGAAGTTTGTCACATTCCACATTGTCTGGTTTATCTCTATTTGATTCATAGTTGTTTGAGGAGGAAAAATATGTATTTAGTGCATTTGCAATAATTGGTTGGTTAGTTACCTGTGTTCCGTCAATGATTAGCTTTTGTATACCCTGCATAGATTGTTGTTTTTTAATAATTCTTTTATTATATTCCAAGTAGTCTTGGTTTTATTATTTGATTTAGAAATTCTTCTTCTTTTTTGCTTCCCTAATAACTTTTTTCAATATTTTACAGTATGCTTTATAATATTGTTTTAATGCTGAATTATTGCTATTTCTAGTTAACGAGAATAACTCTCTCTTTCTTTTACAGGAGGTTCTAATTCCTAAAGTTATCCAATTATTATTATACTTATTACTTCCAGTTTTTAAAGAGGAAACCATGAGTAAAATATTCTTAAATAAGTGTTTAAAAATGAGTTAAACATAAGGTTCACATCTGTAGCGTCAACAACACTATCGCAAGTTTCGTTGTTTAAGATGTAGATAAAATCAGAAATTGTGTGCTTGTGTATTTTCCTTATGAGTTTTGTTTTGTCTTGATGGATCTCTATTGGGAGTTTGAATACTAAAATTTGCGCATCATGATCTGACATGTCGTTTGGAAATGGAGTTACCGAGAAATCCTTGGAGCGAGATATATCCATAAAAAAGTTGTCTATAGTAGATGCTGATTTATTACTAATTCTGGTTGGGATATTTACAGTATATTTTACATTATACATCAGTAATAAATTGTTGACTTGTCGTTTTTGTACATTTTCAGCCAAGTAATTAATATTTATATCTCCGCATATAAAAATGTGCAAAGCAATTGTATATAAAAATTTGAGTACTTTGCCTAAATTTTGCAGAAAATATTTAAAATTACCCGTAGGAGACATACATAATGTTATTATACAGATGTTTATGGAAATTGTAGTTAGCTTAATTGCACAGGCTTCAAAATTTTTTCTTTACAATATTCACTAAGATCAATATTGGTAAATTTTAGGTTATTATATACATACATGATTACTTCACCTTTCTCATGCAGTGCTCTGCAAAATTGCGCTCCAACAGTATAACCTTCTACATTTATATGGCTATATTCTAATATACTCAGGTGATGCTCCTTAAGACATATGATATGAGGTAGTTCAGGGTAGAGATAGCAGAGTAGTTCCTGATATTTTCTTCTTAAGCTCGTAATATTCTGGTGGTAAACTTTAAAGGGGACTTCTTTTACCTTCTTTTGCTCGGTAATCCGCAGAGCTCTACCCTTCACATCCATAAAAATTCTGGATTCCTTCGCGTTGGGCAATATCTTCGATGATATGTTGGGGAAGGTAAGTTTTTTTACTTCTTTTATTACATTTATATCGTGAATTCCTATAGTAGCTTCTTGCAGAGGGGGATCTTTCCAAGGAATTGGGATTGAAATGGAGGACTTGCTTTCCTTATTGAAAAACTGTTTAAAAACCAAAGCTAAATTTTGAGAAACCATTTTTTCTCTTCAGATTTTAAATGTAGCCCATGTGACGTGAAATTATATCTGTCTAGGGTTAAATCCAGTATTTTCACTTTTGACTGTATCTTCATAAATTTTTTACTTGCCTATTAAATGTATTTACCTCATTATTCACACATGACTCTGGTATCAAATCATATCTGTGAGGAGAATTTATTAGCGCTATATTTAGGTCTTTTTTTGTATCCACAAATTTAGACACTGATTTCATGGCTTCTCTCTTATTATTTTTCTGTATGTCGTTTGCCGCTCCCCATACAACTATGAGATCGTCACTTTTATAGGGTTTATATTTAATTTCTTGCTGTATTCACTATTTCGTTCATGCTTGCACCCGGTTTCACAAAGCTGGTGCTTTAAAGTCAGTACTAAGATTGTCTTGCAATAAATCTGCACAGTTTCTTGCATGGCTATCACCGCTTATTAGGACTTTTTGTGTAGTTTCACTTGAACTTGAACATTCTATAGGCTGTGGTAACCTCTTCTTTTTTTGGATGTGTTTTGCTATTGTCCGTACGGGTTTTTTTTGTTTTTGTGTTAAACTTGGGAATTCTTTATACTATTCAAATGTTCCATTTTCTATTGTTGGAATTTCAGACACAATATTTTTAATCTCACACATTGTTGGTTAGAATGTGACAATTTATGAGACGCAATATTTTTTCCTCACCCACTGTTGGTTACAAGGTGTCAGTATATCGGAGACTAGAGTTTTATTCTCACACACTGTAGGATAAATTGTGTCAGTTTATCAGAGAAAACAGCTTCATTCTCACACATTTTTGGACGCACTGTCAATATATCAGAAAAAAAATTTCTCACACACTGTTGGTTACAATGTGTCAGTATAACAGACAGAACAGTTTTATCCTCACACACTGTTGGATAAAATGTGTCAATGTATAGGGGAAAACATTTTTATACTTACCCACTGTTTTTCACACTCTGTCAGTGTATAAGAGAGAACAGTTTTATTCTCATCCTGTTGGCTGCATTATGTCAGTATATCAGACAGAAATGTTTTTTATAACCCACTTTTGTTTATCCTGTTTCTGTATATCAGACAATAGTTTTATCCTCACGAACTTTAAGCGAAACTATGTCAGTATATTTGAGAATACATTTCTAACCTGAACCATTTTTTGTTACACTGTGTCAGTATAAAAGAGAAAAGAATTTTGTCCCCACAAACTGTCGGTGGCCCTGTGTCTGAATATCAGACACAACAGTTTTATCCTCTCCCAATGTTTTTTAATAAGTGTCACTATAACACAGACAACATTTCTATTTTAAACAATTTTGATTACATTGTGTCAGTATATCAGAAACAAAGATTTTTTCGTCACACACTTTTGGCAGTATTGTGTCAGTACATCACATACAACAGAATTATCCTCACACAGTGTTGGTTACACTGTTTCAATATTTCAGAGACAAACTTTTTCTTTTCAAAAAATGTTGGTTACATTGTGTCAGTATATTAGGCCCAACAATTTTCTCCTTCCCTTCTGTTGGTTACACTGTGTCAATAGAAAGACACAACACTTTTATTCTCACACACACTTGGTTACACTGTGGCAGTATGTCAGAGAAAACAGTTTTGTTCCCATTCACTGTTGCCAGCACTGTGTCTATATCATGAACAAACATTTTATACTCATGCACTCTTATTTAGACTGTGTCAGTATATCAGGAAAACATTTTCTTAATCACTCAATCCTTGTTACACTGTGAGTGTATATCACAGAAAAATGTTCCATTCTCACACACTGTTGTTTACATTCTGTCAGTATATTTGAATCAAAAATTTTATCCTCACTCACTCTTGTTTAGAAAGTGTCAGTACATCAGAGACGTCAGTTTTTTCCTAAACCTCTGTTGGTTACACTGCGTCAGTGTATCACAAACAAAAATTTTATTCTCATCCACTCTTGGTCACATAATTTCAGTATATTAGGCACAACATTCATACACTGTAGCACCGTTCTTAACCTCTGTACATTTATTAGATAAAACACTTTTATTCTTAACCACTGTTGGATAAAATATATCAGTTTATCAGAGACAACAGCTTTTTCGTTACACGCCGTTGGTTACAATGTTTCAGTATTTGAGAGGCAAAAGTTTTATTCTCCCAACCTGTTGATAACATTGCGTCAGTTTATCAGACACTACAGTTTTACCTCACGTATTGTTGGGTACAATGTGTTAATATATCACAGGCAACAGATTTATCCTCAAACATTCTAGGCTGTATTATGTCAGTATATCAGAGAAAAAGTTTTAACTCACTCACTCTTGGTTACAATGCGTCAGTAAATCACGGACAACAGTTTAGTTCTCATACACTGTAGGCTACATTATTTCAGTATAACACATGCAAAAGTTGTTTTCTCAAACACTGTAGCCTACACTGATTCAGTATATCAGAGGCAACAGATTTATCCTCATACACGTTTGGTTACACTCTGTCAGAATAGCAGGCCCATCGGTTTTATTCTTAACCTCTGTTGGTTACACTGTTTCATTATGTAAGGGTCAACATTTTTGTCCCCACAATCCGTTCGTTACATTATGTCAGTATAACAGATAAAAAAATATTATTCTCACAGACTGTTTTTTACACTGTTAAAGCATATCACACACAACAAATTAATTCTCACCCGTTGTTGGTTTCACTGTGTCAGTATATCAATGACAAATTTATATCCCGACCCACCGTTTGCACAATATTTCAGTATATCAGTGACTGCAGTTTTATTCTCAGCCACTGTTGTTTACATTGTGACTGTATATCAGGGACAACAGATATATTCTCACACATTGTTTTTACAGATTTTCAGTATATCAGATTCAAGAGTTTTGAGCTCACACACTCTCGTTTACACTGTGACAATATATCAGACACAACACATTTAACCTCACCAACTCTTAGTGTGTGTGTGTGTCAGTATATCGGAAAAAATGTTTATCTTTACACATTGTTGGTTAGACTTTGTCAGTATATTAATGACACCAGTACTATCCTCACCCATTATTGGTAAGAGAGTTTCAGTATATCAGAGGCAAAATATTAATTCTCAACCGGTTTTCGTTACTAAATTTCAGTATATCAGAGATATCAATTTTGTCCCCACACACTTTCGTCTGCACTGGTTCAGAATATCAGTCATAAGAGTTTTATCCTGAAACACTCCGGGTTACATTGCGTCAGTATAACAAACACAAAGTTTTTTGTTCTCACCCACCGTTAAATAGAGTGTGTAAGTTTCTCAGACCAAACAATTTTATCCTCGACCATTTTTGTTTAAACTGTGTCAGTATATCAGAGAATATTTTTATCTTCACCCATTGTTGGTTACACTCTGTGAGTATAATAGGAATTAATTTTTTTTCCTCACCCAATCTTGGTTAAAATCTGTTAATATATTAGGCACAATTGTTTTACCCTCATTCACTGTAGGTAAAACCCTGATGGTTACAATTGGTCAGGATATAAGGCACAACATTATTTCCCACACAATTTTGGCTACATATATGTCAGTATTTAAGACACTACAATTTTTTCCTCACAAACTGTTGGATACATATTTTCAGTGTACTGAAATCAACATTTCTATCGTCACTCACCGTTGGTTACCATGTGTCAGTATAACAGAGAAAACAATTTTATCCTCAAACACTTTTGGTTACATTTTTTACGTATAACATAGACAACAACTTTATCCACACTCAATTTTGGTAACAGAGTGTATGTATAGAAGACACATCAGTTTTAACCTCACCCACTCTTCTTTACACGGAGTCATTATATCAAGTACTACAGTTTTACACTCACACTCTTTTGGCTGCATTATATCAGTGTATGAGTAAAAAAATTTCATCCTAAAACAATGTGTGATAGGTTGCGTCTATATCAAAGACAAAAGAGTTTTAACCTCATCCACTTATGGTTACACTATGTCAGTATATCAGACACAACAGTTTAACAATCACCCACTGTTATTACACTGTGTCAGTATAACGGAAACAAAAGTTTCTATCATACACTGTTGGTTACAATGTTTCAGAATATGAGAGACTACAGTTTTTCTCAGATACTGCTGGTTACAATATGTCGGTGTATCAGAAACAACAGGTTTATCCTCACCTACTTTTGCTAACATTTGTCAGTATATAAGACACAACAGTTTGTACTTCACCCAATGTTGGTTACACTGAGTAATTATATCAGACAACATTTTTATCCTCATAGACTGTTTGTTACTATGTGTCTGTATATTAGAGACAAAATTATTTTTCTCAAAACCCGTTGTATACATTTTGTCAGTATATAAGACACAACAATTATGTTCTTACACACTGTGGGTTACAATTTATCAATTTATATGACGGAGCAGATTTATCATAACACACTGTTATTAACACTGTGTCAGTGTATCATAGAGTAGAGATTTATTCTAACACAATGTTGGTTACATTGCTTTTGCATATAAGATAGAGCACTTTTGTCCACACTCTCTGTTGTCTACATTTTGTCAGTGTATCAGACACAACAGTTTTAACCTCACTCACTTTTAGTTACTTTGTGTCACTATATCAGACACAAGAATTGTATACTATAACAATACTACTTACCCTGTGTCAGTTTATCTGACACAACAGTCTTACCCTCACACCAACCTTTTTACAATGTGTCCGTATATTAGATTCAAGATTATTATCCTCACCCACCGTTGGTTACACACTGTCAGTATAACAGAGAAAACAATTGTATCCTCACACACTTTTGTTTACACTGTGTCAGTATATCAGGGACAAAAGTTATATCCTCATCCACTGTTGGTTACAATGTAACTCTATATCACACACAACGATTTTATCCTCACCCAATCTTGGTTACAATGTGTCAGTATGTCCGATGAAAATTTTTACCCTCACACATTGTTGTTAATTTTGTGTAATTATATCGGAGAAAACGGTCTTATCCTCACAAAATATTGGTTACAATTTGTCAGTTTATAAGTAATAACACCTTTTGTTTACATTGTGTCAGTATATCAGAGAAAACAGTTTCATTCTCAGACACTGTTAATTACAATGTGCCATTATATAAGAGACAACAGTTTTATCCTCACCAACTGTTGGTTAAAATCTGTCAGTATATCAGAGACAACACTTCTATTCCCACACACTGTTGGTTACACTGTTTCTGTATATCAGACACAACCATTTTGTCCTCAAAGAGTGTTGGTTACAGTGTGTCATTGTTTCTGTGTCAAGATAATTTTCCCCACAAACAATTGTTTACAATGTTTCTGAATATCAGGGCAACATTTTTTCCTGCCCCACTGTTTGTTACACAGTTTCAGTATATCAGACACAAAACTTTATCCTGACACACTCTTCGTTACACTGTGTCATTTTATCGGAGACAACAGTATTATCATCAACTACTGATGGTTATTCCTTGTCGGGTTTTCAGAGACAACAAATGTATTTTCTCCCACTGTTGGTTACACTGTGTCAGGGCATAAGAGACAACCTTTTTTTCGCCACATATACCTATGCCTGCATTTTGTCAGTATAGCTGTCACAACATACTCATCCTCACCCACTCTGGTTTACACAATTTAAGTATATCGTACGTAACATTTTTATCTTTAACCACTGTTGGTTACACCCTTTAAATATAAATCAGAGGCAAGGTTTTATTCTCACACACTTTTGGCTAAACTGTAATAGTATATCACAGACCACAGATTTGTCCCCACACACTTGTATCGGCACTGTGACAGTATATCAGACACAACAATTATATCATCAAACACTGTTGGTTAAATTGTGATAGTATATGAGACAAAACATATTTATCCTAACCCACTGTTTGTTACATTCTCTCAGTAAATCAGAGGCAAAAGATTTTACCCTCAACTAATCTGGTTTACACTGTGTCAGTATACCAGACACAATATTTTTTTATCCACATTCACTGTTTTTTAAACTGTGTCAGTAAAACACAGGGAATAGATTTATCCTCAAACACTTTTGGTTAATTTTATCAATATTTTGAAGACAACGAATTCATAGAGAAACAATTTTGCTTATATTGTGTCAGTATACAAAAGACAAAACTTTCCCCACACACTATTGGCAACACCGTGTCAGTATATCAGACACAACACTTTAATCCTGACACAATGTTGGTTAAAATATATCAGCATTTGAGAGAAAACAAATTTTCTTCACTGAATTTTTGTTACATTGTACCTTTATATCAGAGACAAAACTTTTATCCTCACCCACTGTTGGTTACAATCTTTCAGTTTATTAGAGGCAATATTTTATACTCACACATTTTTGGTCACATTGTGTTAGTATACCAGAGGCCACAGATTTGTCCCCACACACTTTTGGCTGCACTGTGTCATTATGTCATACACAACAGTTATATCCTCACCCACCTTTGGTTAAAATGTGTTAGTATATCAGACAGGAGAGTTTTTATGTAACCCACTCTTTGTTAAAACTTGTCAGTATATCAGAGACAATAGTTGTTATCCTCAAATACTGTGGTTTACACTGTGTCAGTAAAGCACAGACAATAATTTTATCCTCAAACACTTTTGGTTAAACTATTTCAATATTTCAGAGACAAAGTTTTCATACTGAGACACTGTTCATTACACTCTACCAGTATATGAAAGACAATATTTTCCTCACACACTTTTCGCTACAACGTGTCAGTATATCAGACACAACACCTTTACCCTCACCCAATATTGGTTACAATATTTCAGTATTTCAGAGGCAACAATTTTTTCCTCACACACGTTTCGTTACATTGTTTCTGTATGTCAGAGTCAACAGTTTTATCCTCACCCACTCTTGGCTACACTGTGTTAGTATATCACTGACAACAATTTTATGTACACATACTGTTAGCTGCACTGTGTCAGTATATCAGTCACAGAAGCTTTATCCTCGCCCGGTGTGTGTTACAAAGCGTCAGTATTTTCGGGAACAATATTTTTATCTTCATGCACTGTTGTTTCATTGTTTCTTTGCATAAGAGAGAACAGATTTTTCCTAACCCACTGATGGTTAGAGAGTGTCAGTGTATCGGGGACAATAGTTTCATCCTCACATCCTTCTGGATACAAATTTTCAGTATATCAGACACAAGAATTTTATCCTCACTCACTGTTATACACACTGCGTCTGTGTATCAAAGACAACAAATTTATCCTCAAATGGTGTTGGCTGCACTGTGACAGTATATCATACACAACAGTTTTATCCTAGCCACTTTGGTTTACACCGTGTCAGAATACAAGACACTAAAAATTTCCTTACCCACTTTTGATTACAAAATTTCAGTACATCGGAGACAGCAGTTTTATAATCTAACACTGTTGGTTACATTGTGTCAATGTATCAGACACATCAGATTTATCCTAACCCACTAGTGTTTACATGGTGTCAGCGTATCAGGGACCATAGTTTTTTCCTCAAACACTCTTGGTTAATCTGTGAGAGTATACCAGACACAACATTTTTTCTAACCCAATTTTGTTTATCTTTTGTCAATATGTCAGAGACAGCAATTTCATCCGCACACCGTTTTGGTTACATCGTGTCAGTATGTCAGAGACAACAATTTTAGCTCAAGAACCTTTGGTAACCCTGTGACGGTATATCAGAGAAAAGTGAAATATACTCAAACACTGATGGCTGCACATTTGCAGTATATCACTGACAACTTTTTAACCTCAACTACTCTTGGTTGAATATGTCATGATATCAGAGACAACAATTTCACCTCACACACTGTTAGCTCTAGTGTGTCAGTATAACAGATACAACAGTTTTATCCTCACACGCTCTTGGCCTCATTGTGTAAGTATGTAAGAGGCAAAAATTCTTTTTGCAGACACTGTTTTTTTTTTTACAAGTTTTCAGTTTATCGGGGATAACAGTTTTATCTTAAACCACTTTTGGTGCAATGTGTCAGTATATCAGACACAAAAATTTTATCCTCCTCCACTGTTAGTTACCCTGTGACATAGTAGAAAAAAAAACTTTTGTTCTCACCCACTGTTGCTTAAAATGTGTCTGTGTATAAGACACAACATTCTTATTCTCAATCACTATTGGATAAAAGTTGTAAGTAAAAGAGAGAAAAAATTTATTAGCTTTCAGTGCTGCATTCACCCACTGATAGTAACATTGTGTCATTAAAACACAGACAGTTGTTTTACCCTCTAACACTGTTGGTTAAAAAGTGTCAATATATCAGAAGCAACACTTCTATACGGATCCAATTTTTTTTAAAAATATGTCATAATGAAAGCGACAAAACATTTTCCAACACACTTTTGGCTGCACAGTGTCAGTATATCAGACACAACACTTTTATATTCCCCCATTGCTGGTGACACTGTTTCAGTATATCACAGAGAAGCAGTTTTATCCTCATACACTTTTTGTTAAAATTTTTCAGTATATCAGAGAAAAACAGTTGTGCCCTAACCCACTGTTGCTTACACTGTGTCGGTATATAAAATACAACAATTTTGTCCCCAAACACTGTTGGCTGCACTATGTCAGTATATCAGGAACACAATTTTTTCCTCACTCATTGTTGTTGACACTGTTTTAGTATATCAGAGTCAACAGTTTTAACCTCAGCCACTGTTGTTTACACTGTGTCAGTTTATCAGAGTCAACAGTTCTTTCCTCATATACTGTTGGCTGCATTGTGTCATTATATCAGACACAACACTTTTATCCTCGCCCGCTGTGGGTTACAGATTGTGAGTATAGCGATCACTACCGTTTTATCCTCAACCACTCTTGGTAACAATGGGTCATGATATCAGAAAAAAGTGTGTTATCATCACCGACTTTTGGTTAAAATGTTCCAGTTTATAAGCCAGAACATATTTACCCAATCCCACTGTTGGTTACACAGTATCAGTACATCAGATTAAATAATATTATCCTTTCACACTGTTGGTTACTTTTTATCAGTATATAAGATATAACGTTTCTAACTTCACTCACTGTTGGTTACATTGCTTCAGTATATAAGAGACAACAGTTTTATCCTCAAACCCTGTTGGATCCATTTTGTATGTATATCAGACACAACAATTTTATTCTCACCCTCTGTTGTTTTACAGTTTCAGTATGACAGGGACAAAAGCTTTATCCTCACCCAACTTTGGTTACAATGTGTCAGTATGCCAGAGACAACAGTTTTACCTCACCCAATTTTGGTTACAATGTGTCAGTGTATCACATAAAAAGTGTAATCCTCATAAACGTTTGGAGGCACATTTTCATTATAGCACAGAAAAATTTTTATCCTCAAGCACTGTTAGGTGTAAATTACCATGAATTTCAGAGGCAACAGTTTTATCCTCACTCAGTCTTGGATACACTGTGTGTGTATATCAGAGACAAAAATTTATCCTTACAAAGTGTTGGTTAATTTTTTAGTACAGCAGAAACAATATTTTTTCCTAACACACTTTTGGCAGCATTGTATAATTATATCAGTGACTTTTTTTTTATCCTCACACAGTTTTGACTACAGTTTTTTATTATAAGAGACACACCATATTTTTCCTCACAAATATATGGTTAAAATTTGACATTGTGTTAGACTACAGTTTTACCTCACCCACTTTGGTGACACGGTGTCAGAATGTCAGAGACAACAGTTTTACCCTGACGCACTGTTGGTTAAAATGTGTCAGTATATCAGGGAAAAATTTTTATCCTAACACATTGCTGTCTGCATTGATTCATTTTATCATAAACAACAGGTTTAAACTCACACACTGTTGGTTACAGTCTGTATATCAGTGACAACAATTTTATTCTCACCCATTGTTAGTTATATTTTGTCAGTATTTAAGAGACAAATTTTTGTATTGATATACTTTCGTTTACACTGTGTCAGTA
>Ga0123354_10013234_pt1 | contig 12797 bp, 8 predicted proteins | sample TergutLab28metaG_2_FD_97872 | JGI IMG/M metagenome (GOLD analysis project Ga0123354, IMG submission 97872) | Labiotermes labralis P4 segment gut microbial communities from Petit-Saut dam, French Guiana - Lab288 P4 | ecosystem: Host-associated > Arthropoda: Insects > Digestive system > Gut ...
ACCCGAAGGTTCATTACCGTACTCACAAGCGTCCGCCACCTGTCTCTATCCTGGGCCAGCCCAATCCAGTCCATATACCCACATCCCACCTCCTGGAGATCCATCCTAATATTATCCACCCATAGAATATCTAATTAAGAAACCCCTGTACCCACAAGGCGAGCACCAATCATTTTAATTGAGGTCAACTCAAGCAATTCGTTACGTGTGCTACTGGTATGTATTAGCATTTGTCTAAAATCAGTTCTAAGATATAAATTTTAGTTTGGGATACCTATCATCCAGACACTCTATATTTACCTGAGCAAGAATGTGAGGAACCATGACAATTTTTCGAAATCAAAGGGTTCCGGGAGCCCCCCCCCCCCCAAAAAAAAAATATCTTGGGAAACAATGGCTTAACACACTGGGTCTGGGAGTAGACGTCGTAAGTCGGGAAATGACTTACATCATTGCATTAATAAACTGTGATAAAACACTATTTACATGCTATGAAACGGCTATGATAGAAAACTTTAACCGATGGCACCGTAACATAATGATCCTAACAGATCTTTGGTCTCCTACTACTACTACTACTACCACCACCACCACCACCACCACCAATGACAACAAACGACAGCTCAATGACGGCAGCATTTTGCGATTCCTACAACACTGGCCCTGCCTTTTGGTGCTCGCTGCACATTTTGGATACCATCTTTTAGGCGCGTTCGCAAAAATGCAAAAATCGACTATCAGCTTCGTCATGTCTGTCAGTCTGTCTGTCCGCCCGTCCATCCGCATGGAACAATTCGGCTCCCAGTGGTCGTATTTTCACATTTGATATTTGAGGATTTTTCGAACATCTGTCCAGAAAATTCACGTTTAATTACAATCGGACAAGAATAAAGGGTACTTACATGAAGACCAATATACATTTTTATCATACCTCACTCATTTCTTCTTAGAATGAGAAATGTTACACACAAAAATTGCAGAGGAAATAAAAAAATCACATTTTGTGCTCAGTAAATTGTGCCGTTTATGAGATAATGTGGAAAAACAGTGTAGAGAGGGGCAGGCCACAGATCATATGGGTCATGCGCATTACATGCTGGATACCTAACGCTACCAATACACTCAGGCTGTGTAAAAGACATCGCTTTCCCACTGCAATAATGGTTGCACGAACGCGCTTCAATGTTACGTTATACGTACATGGGCTGTCTTGTTTCGTACTAGAATTTCAACACAGAACTAAAATTTGTAATTAGAGTGCACATATTTTAAGTAATGTCACTGCTTAAGTTTATTGTTATGCTTCAACTAGCTGCTATATGCAATATTACGGACAAGAATATGACACTAACAACTATTTGACTTTTAATTTGCATATTTAATTTTACAAAATTACTTATTCAAAGGCTCACTGCACACCGGTCGAAGCCCACTGCCATACAGCGTATACTTGCAGCTGTGTTGCTTAACGAGGCTGGGATTTGTCGAGATAACGCAGTATCATTTATAAATTAATATGGATCATTACTGAAGTGATGCTGACAGAAGAGAGCCAATGCTACTTGGTCCACCACATATATAACATGGACTTGACTGGGAATGACTGCGGGCCTCCGCGGTGACAAACCGGTGAGAAATTTCCTTATGGACGTCACGGCACAACACTCTCAATGGTAGAATAAATGATGAACTGTGAACAACGTATAAGGAAGCATCGTAGCCTAATCGACGTACTAACCCGCCACTGCGTGGACTGACTGAGAAAAACCGCGAAATCTCAATGATTATAGCCGGTGTCTTGGACGTGACTCAAACCGGGAACCTCTCCAACACATGTCTTAGTCTTACCGTTACACTAACCTTCACGGTGACTTGGGCTTTCTCTGCGCATCGTAGTCAGGAATAAATTTCAACTGCAAAGTCTCGTCATATACAATAGCATTTCGTCACACTATCCTAAATCAAGCCGGCATGGTTCGAAGCACTCATGGCAAGAATCGGAATGCACTGCAAATGACTGCAGGAAGCACCACTTCAACTTTACATTCTGTACCATTGTCTGAAAGGTGTATGTCATTACTGGATCAGCATAACGTTGTGAAACAATAATCCACACAATTATAAAACCGTAGGGCACTTTTGCTCTAAGCCTCCCATTAGCTTTCCTTGTTGCACGTGCATTTGCTCTTTGTCTTGTGCGAGAAACATTTATGCATACCATTAATCGTGATTGAAAATAAAGTCCGTAACAGACTAAAAAACCATACAAGTCACAAGAAAATACTATGGAATGGCATCGTATCACAAATAAATAATGTCACGTGATTGCATCAATACTGCAACAACGATGACACCCAAATTACAAGATTCATAACACACACAACACACTTAATGGCGCTAGCGCATCGGAACCTACAATGTACGTGGCAGGCAGCATTGCGAGCTACAGATTGAGGCAACACCAGACATAATACGCTACGATCACATGCACTGTTTGAACAAATAAATTCCTACCACTAAACAAAATATGGCTAGGGGTTCTACTGCGTGTTTAAGTAACAAAGCGATGTTACACACCTACATGCGAGGGGGGGACCGTAGCAGAGCGGAACAGCAGCGCCGAACAAGCAACGAACGAATTTAGGTACGCAACACAATAGTACTGCCATAATTTACAACAAGAAGGGCATATCCAACAATGAATATTTTTGATAACGTGAGTAAATTGTAATTTATACGTAAAGAAACAAGCACACAATGCAACCAACAACGACAGCTTACAGCTTGTTAATGCACGTCTGTCTCCTATTCCGAAGGAAGCCATTAATAAGACGGTTAAATTACTTTAAAGATCTCAGGTCACTTACCATACACAAAATCCTTCGCAAATCACTCCCCTCAGATGAACGAACAACTTTTCTTGGAGATATACGCTCACGCGAACACCACCACTACCACAGATCACAAATTACGGATAAGTAAACTCGCTTTTATATTAATTTCTTGAAGGCTTGGCACAAATGGCTTCTCACAACGACGAAAGCAATACCTAACGGACGCCAAGCTTACACTCCGTTCTCAATACTCGACTACAAACCCAGCACAGCCCAGTTTGAGTTTGCCGGTTAAAGGGGGGAGGGGGGAACGAGATGCGGGAGGGGTAGATGGCACGGAGAACAGTGGGGAGATGGAAGGGAAAATAATCACCTGCTGTCTGTGTATGTGTCCTATACCAGTGCCGTTTCCATGGCGGAGGGGACTGGCGGGGGTACAAGCGCAGCATAGATGTAACAGGCCAGATGGAAGGGGGACGGGGGTACAAAAAATTGAAAGGCATACGCGATGGGGAATGAGGGAGGTATACAGAGAGAAGAACACCGGCATATGGACTACACGGAGCCGTGTACTACGTGCAGTAGTGAATGCAGAGAACAAACACCGAGAGGCAGCAGCAGATACGTTGCAGGATAAGAATTATTAGTCTTCCACAACACAACGTGAAACAAATAACCGTGGCACATATTTGTGATCCGTGAGTGTTAGTGATAAGTGTTTATTATTTGATGACTGCGAAATCGTGGAAATATATTTCGTCTACGGAAAAGTGAAAAATCTGCAGTGGAGCAATGTTTTTTTGTCAATGAACGTTAAACAGGACTTGAGTGGCTGTGAATAATCAACCAGTTCATAATAATAAGGCGTGAATTATGAAATTTGCAAGTGATTTTCATTGTGGATTTAGCGAAACCTTTTTACTTTTCACTTGCTTTACAGAGAAACAATATCGTCGTTCTTAAACTTGGCAGTAGGAAGAGCAAATTAGAAATCGAATTAAAAGTAACGTATGTATTCCGGAACGAAGTTAGTGACTCATAGGACTTGATAAATGATGGTAGAGATGACGGAGTCGGTAATTCAGTGTCCTGTTTACACTTTTATTTCCCCTGTTTAGGCACTTTACATGAACTGAACACAATAATGTGAACATACGCGCTTGGGATCTAGTATCAGAGGTGGTCTCGGTGAAAGGAATTTGATGAAGCCATTTTATTTCAAAGTAAAAAAGCTTGCGAATACGGACGCGCCTATTTGAGCCTCCTTAGAACGAGTGCACTTGAAGTCCTCGACAAATAATTCGCGTAAAATTCGTGTTTTGTTTTTACTTACGAGGCCAATCACAAATATAATGCAAAAAAGATCGGTATAAAAAACGGATCGAAATTTGGTTTTGTTGGGTGAATAATGAATATGGAAGTAGGCCTATGTTCAAACACATGACAAATTTCGCTTGTACTATGTTTCAAACGTCTGTCCTAAATCTGTAACTGCAGCAAAATGTAGTGTAAGAAGTGTATGGTATTTGGAGAATTAATCAGAAATGGTATACACAATGTATCCGAAAAGTCACTTCATACTTTTTTTTTATTGTTACACCGTGCATGTTGTTGAGTTACTCAATTATTACACCAACTACTGCACTTATATAAAATTTACACATTAAAACATTAAAAACGCTCCTACATGTTTCGGTCGTAAGATCATCATCAGGGAGCTATTATTCCTTGCTAAAGTCACACTAGAAATAGTCACAGATTAATTTCGGGGTATTGTGGCAGCATGCCGTGTTGTCTAATGTTATATTGCGAAGAGTGCCCCGCTACGGATGTGCATTCTGTGCTTCGTTGCGTGATACGGAGAATGCACATCAGTAGCAGGGCACTCTTCGCAACATAACATTAGATAACACGGTATGCTGCCACAACACCGAACTGGTACAGCGAAATTAATATGTGACTATTTCTAGTGTGACTTTAGCAAGGAATATACAGCTCCCTGATGATGATCTTAGGACAGAAACATGTAGGAGCGTTTTTAGTGTTTTAATGTGAAAATTTTATAAATTTTATATATGTGCAGTAGTTAGTGTAATAATTGAGTCACTTCATACGTCTTAATCAGTTTAATGTAACTGAAAACAAATATTAGCACTTTTCTTAACATTGACTTAAGCTCAGTGAAACAATCCTCTTTTGAACTTCGTCCATTTTCTAGAAAGAAGTCCAAAATAGAATATTTTTTCACTAAGTCGTGTACCATCGGCAAAGCCCAGTAAAGTTCAGTTCATTTAAACTTATTTTGTTACAAAACCGAATTAACTTTGAAGTATTTTTCAGTATTGTTCACTAAATTTCATAAACTTTTCAGTAGATTTTCGGAAGACTCTTTTTAGGTCACATTTACATTTATTAAGAACACTTATAATGACAGACGTGACCTCGAAGTGATTAGGTTTTGGACGTGTGAGTCGTTTGTAATAAAATGTTTCATTGCAATGCATTGCATTGTCTTGATGATTGTTATATGCGAATACAAATCGACTGTTAGGAGCAGTAGTACATATACGTGCGTAGGCATAGATTTTACTGAGGTAATTGGTACAATCAACGTACTGCAATACACAGAAACGTGCACAGATCGAAGAACAGCATCCACGTTGCAGTTACAGAACCAAAAAAATGGATCAATGTGTCGTTAACCCCTAAAGTTTCTTATTTCTTGGAAAATTTAATCAAGTCTGACTTCAGTTTTATTTAAATACAAGGTTGTAACTATATCCTACAGGGTGTTTCCTGAAACGTTGATAACTACTCAGCTGATCAAGAAAATCCTTCTGTTTATCTAACCCCTACGTTATTGCTACCGTCTTATTAAAATTCATCCAAAGGCCCCTCTTCGGAGTCATATGAATCCAATTCTCGACTTCATAACCTATTTGCGGCAGTCTATTGTAATACCCTACCATATAAAACTATATCTTCAAATTGGTTCCCTCCTTTGAGTTTTTCAAATCAGAATTTTTATGCAAATCTCACTAGCTTCACAAAACACGAGTTATATTCTAGGGTTCATTGTATTTGTTTCGCGCAAAACATGCATACAACCGAGTAAGACACACTACATGTGTTGAAGAAAGTTTTAATTTGGAGTTGTTCAAACAGTGAGTGTGAATTTGACACCAAAGCAGACTTACTTCCTAATCAACAAATTAACTTCACAAATATGCTTATTTCTTGCATATACATTTCAGATCAGCTGCTTAGTAGTTCTGTGCCTCAGTATGAGTAATGCTGTCGACGCACTATATATGTACGTATGAAATATAAGTTCAGATTGATGTTTTTCTTTTGTGCGGAAAGAAAATGTAACTGTTTTATTTCCACACTAAGACATGCATTAAGTCAACTGAATCCAAGTGAAATATCTGAACACTCAAGTAGAGATAGGCAACACTTCCTTCAGACGTTCGAGAAACACCTGACGAAAAATGCCAAAAAGCTCGTTCTGTATTCCAGTGTCTCTTTTTTCATCTTTGACTAGGAAACTTAATCTGATTATATCTGTCTTTATTTTGCTCAGTCCTTTTGGGAAACTCTTTGGTCAGCATCTTAAAATGGGCCACCATCTCTCCCACGTCGCTAATGCTAATCATCCTGCGTTCACAGTTATACATGACAGGCCGTTTGACGGTAATTTGTTCAGTGCAACACTACTTTCTTCTCTGATTTGCCCTTTGTACTGGTGACGCTGTTACTCCAACTAGATTCTTATAGAATCAGGCAGCATGTCAGTGATTTATTTGCTACGAAAAAATATAGTGCACATATGTGAGAAAGCAGCTGGAAACCTGCGATACTTGATAGGTTCTAAACAAAAACTGACCAACACGTAGCCTGTCGGGACCAAAACGTACTTGTTCGGTTGTCACAGTCTTGCCAGTAGAAGGAAAGACAAGCTCACGTACTATGCAAACCACAAACACTACCGTCACTGAGCTCAGGTACTAAGCTTAAAGCTGTATTAATGCTGGGAAACAGTATTTATATTCTGGACAATATGTGCCTCCTACTTACTGCCCACCACACCTCTCTATTCCCTTGCACTTTGGACGGACTTCGAGTGCACCGTTCGGTCCAAGCCTCTGCACGGAAATTACAAGAGAGACTACACGATCACACATCGTAACTTTGTTGCCCCGACGCGCTCAGTCTGGTAGGTGATCCTCTTTCGGGAAACGGGCGTGGTTCACCGAATCAAATATGATTTTAATTATTTATTTTTACTTGTTGTTTTATTTACTCAAGTTATTGGTGATAAAATAAAAAAGGCATGCTGTATGAAGTTAAACAACTAAATCATATTTTATTCAAATAACACAGTCACTTGTACTCCCTCACTCACATCTCTCGTACACGACTGACTTCCTTACTGGACTGTTAGCGTCCGTTATCAGCTCCTAACCGTTTCGTCGTTTAAATCTCTCCTCTCCTACCTTCACCAACGGTTCTGAATATACGTCGACAGATTAAACCCAAAAAGTATGGCTATGAACCGTCCGTAACTGACGCCAGCAATCCTAATAAACAACTATATAAAAAATGTTCTGCTACAAGACATTATTATTTTTAATTCCTTACTCCATAATTTCTTCTTCTTCATCATCTGTCAGGTCTGTTCCTACTCGAATTTACGTATAAAGCCGTGAATCTGTTAAACACTTGGGGGGGGGGGGGACCCTTGACAAGAAGAACAGTCATCATACTACACAGAAGGTCACAAAGTATCCGTCCTCCGTGTGTGATCCAAATCTGTGACCTAAGTGCTCGAATGGTCCAAGACTTTATTGGCCTTGCGCTGTGTGTAAAACATTGCATTTTGAGTTTCGTAAAATTGTTAATTGTACCTGGAGCAAGTGCCTGAACAGTGGAAGGAATTTATTATTGTACCTGTTCTTATTCACGAGGCATGGCCCTGCTGTCAGCTGCATACGAATCTTATCCAACATATTTCTTGCAGGGTTATCTCCACAAGTCGGAGAAATTACTGGATTTATCGGTGTATTTTGACATAACAGAGCAATCGATTGCATTTTATGCATTCATCAAATACTAGTGAAGAAGCTGGAATGTACTGGGGCAGTGCAGCAGTTGTTTATGGTCTCAAGAAAGTCAGTAATTAGCTAGGAGGGAGATGTAGTATAACAATTCCATCGAGTTTGATAGTCCCATGAAACTAGTTACCGTAAGCAAAATTTATTTAAATGAAAGCTGCAATGTAGCCTGATATTTGTAGGGTATGTATCTTGATCGGAATGTCTGAAACAAGAAGATACTCTATCATTATTCCCTTTCATATTTGCTTCTCGAATATAGCATACCGTTTGAAAGGTCCAAGGAAGAAGAGGGCGAAGTTGAATTGGAAATATCAGCCTCTCTTCCACGCTGAAGATTTTAAACTGACTGGGCCAAAACGTAGCCTAAATACTTTGAAGGGACAGGAACTTTTTTCATCATTAATAAAAGGTTTAGTCGAAATTAAATGCTGAAGAAACTAATTATGCCTTCACTCATCAACAGAATGTAGAATACAGAGCATAAATACAGCTAATAAACCCTTTAAAAATGTGGCAAATTCAAATATTTGGGAACGACACTAACAAGTCAAAATCGCATTCACAAAGAAAATACAGAGAAGAATGTAGTGGAGCCTACTTGCTAGCATTCGGTCCAGAATCTTTTATCTCCCATTTTCTTATTAAAGTACGCAATAATATATATTGTCTATTGCATTGTATAGGTGTCAAAATTGGTCTTTCATATTAAGAGAATAACATAGGCCGAGTGTGTTCGGGAATGAGATGCCGAGGAAGATATTTCGGCTAACGTGGAAGAAGTAAGAGGAGTTTGGAGAAAATTGCATGAAGAGAGGCTGGGTGGTTTTTAATCCTCGCCAGATTATATTCGGCTGATGAAATCAAGGAGCGCGTTGTGAAAGAAGAGGGATGCTTTGAGGGGTTTGTTTCGAAATCTTGGAAAATGACTGCTTAGAATGTCTAAGCGTAGATAAGAATAACACGTAGTTAGCTTCAGTTGCCCTTATTACAAACATTCACAGACAAACAAACTTCTAATTTTTCATAATTTTATTTTGCAATGATGTAACACATACACACACACACACACCAAAAAAAAAAAAGAATCTCCGAGAAGAGTTCAGTGTTCAAATCTCCGCCACTGAAGTCCGGTCTGTTTCAAACTGTTGCTGTTCTAGTGATAACTTATCTCGTCATTTTTCTCCAAAATTTTAAAACAGTAATCAAGTTTCCAATTTGTGCTATTTGACCAGCACACGTAATCCGAAAGATTAAAACATTTAAAAAGTTTTGCGAAGAATTTGAAACCATAAATTTTCATCACATAATTTCACGTGTCCCTTCACCTTCTTTTTTTCATTCCGCAACCCAAAGTCGCTCCATTTCGGAAATATTTTGCCGATACCAACTCTCACGCAGGAACTAGCATTTAGTGGGGCTGGGGCCTCTCGAACCTCACGAGTTTGCAAGTCTGGTACTTCCTAAAGGCAAATTTACTGTGATATTTGTGTAGACACGATAAGAGAATACATTTTCGGAGTTAATTCGCGGTACATGGATATTCCTTGCGCTTGCTGCCTGTCGGCTCTCCCTTTGCTTCTGTTAAATTATGTGTAGAAATGAGGCCTATTATATATTGTGTACCCTAGGCAGTACCTGTGTCTTCTTTGTGGCTATAGTGTCCAAGACAAGAAGGAGTGGGTTTACTGCGCGGTACGAAATAAATCTTAAGTAAAACTGAAGCTACTTCTTTTCTTCAAAGGCCTGCCACGCTCAGGCTGTTAGTCGCCTGCCGCTTACCGCGGAACTCCGATTCGATTCCAGGTCACTCCATGTGATATTTGTGGTGGACAAAGTGTCAGTTGAACAGGTCTTTCTCCGAATGCTTCGGTTATCCCCTGTCAGTATTTTCCACCATCGCTCCATACTCGTTTTCTCTGACATGCTGCTTTTACCAGAACGACAAGTAGGCGAAGCCTGAGAATCTTCCAAAAAGCAATTTTGTTTCATAAATCTAGGAATAATGGATAGAAAAATATTTTCATTTTTCTTCTCCTCAAAAGATCGTCACATTTTTGCTGATCTATAACCAAGGTCATAAATAAAGTTTACGTATAGGTCGACATAACGAACTGTATCGCAAGATGGGAAGCTTTAATTTACATACATAATTGCGTTTCGAAATCCTAAAGTGAAGAGACACTGACACACAAGACATATATGTGAAGATATTATTTAAATGTTTGTTAGAAATATCAGATCCGGGTTGGTTGAAGACAAGCGTCAATGGCAGGACTTCGTAAGCTTTTGGTTCCTAAATTCAGGGAATTCTGGACCAGATGAATGCCAGTCAGTACTGTATCACATGGACATCTCTTGTTACCACGCAGTGTAATTCACAGTAAAGCTGTTCCTGTCCACCACATGAATATATACTTGGCAGTGGGCGTAGGTATAGGTCCATGCATTTTGAAATCAAACTTTGGAAGGAATTGTTCTGGTCTCCTTATCCCGGGTATATCCGGCACCCCCATATTGATGACTTGTTGGACTCCACAGTGTGTCTGAGAGACATTTGTTCTCCTGCCTTGTATTGTAATTCTATTCCTTGTCCTCTAGCCACTAACGTGGTGATTAGGTCTATGCTGACTGTTTTGTTAGTTTGATTACCGAAGAGACAGCAATCCGTTCTGTGGGTGGCAGGAAGATGTCGGCTGGAAATGTATGAAAAGAGGAATAAATGGACGTGGCTATATGGAGGTGTCAAGTATCAGCTTAAATACCATAAAACAAAGTTCCATATTCTAGGTACTGTTTCGCGTTCGTGCCATTCTTGTGTTATTATAAGCAAATCAAATTATAGACCTACCTTTAAAACCTTCTGCATCGATCGGACGCTGATTGGGTGAAGCGATCGTGGAGCATACTTTTAGAATTGCAATTACAGCAGCGGCAGGTTTCACAATAATTTTCGCAAACTTTACCACAAACAGAGCGTGCAAATATTTGTGTACCAAAATTTTATTGCAAAGTACCGTCTATACACAACAATTGAATAGCAGTTGTAGTTTTACAACTGGTTAATAAGTGCAACAATACGAGGGTACAAAGCCCACAAACATGAACATAAAATAGGATATAAATAGACGTGCAGTAGTCATGAGCCATAAAAATGTTAAGAAACTAACTAATCTCCATTAATCTAGCGTGAAGGATTGCCCCCAAGTATGTTCTATAAATTCTGCGCAACTAAGTGATACGACGGCTATTTACGTTCATCCCTACAGGATAGTTTAAATATATATACAATTTTATACCTGTTTTTATTTCCAATAGTATTTCAACTGATAACATAAGCTTTTAAATGCACCTAAAGGTCCAGTGTAAACAATGGGATCCCACTGGTAGAATTAACGAATGTACCTTAATTAGCAATATTATTCTGTAGGCCTGATGATGGCCGGATAAAACAGCCGAAACATGTAGACTGATTAACCAGTTGTAATAGTACAACTGTTATTCGGTTGTTGTGTACAGACGGTACTTTGCAATAAAATTTTGTTAGCATTGCACAACGGGATGGCATCATTCAAATATAGATTTGTGTACCAGCTTATACATCTGCAGTCTGCAGACTGTACACCAAGAGCGTGTAATGCCATTGCCAAAGCAAATAAAGCGCTGTCATTATCATCATTTTCTGCAATATGTGGAATATGAAGTAATCCTAAATAATGAAGCCTGCTCCCTGGAAAGCGCTCGATTACAGTGCAGTTTTATTACCAGTGACTTATTATGATGAAACCCCTGAATCTTTCAAAATATTGTACCGCGTATTTGGCACGTTCACTTACGCACAATGATCCCTATTGTTTGTGTGCTGATTTGATTCACATTGCTTTAGAGAAAGGAAAAACAGTTTTATAGCGACTGAGAGGATCATTACGAATTTTGAATACCATACGTCGTGTTACGAATCGGTATTATTCTGTTTCGTTGTACTAATCCACAGAACTGTACGACATATTTTGGATAAGGATAAACTTTCCAAATAGTATTTTAACTTCTTTTCTCTTTTTAATAAAATTAGACTGTCAGGAACGCGAGGTATAATGTAAACTTGACAGGAACATTAGGCAGGAGAAATTATCTTTACAAATGTCTGTGCTATACGGACTTCTTAACAAACGAGATGTAGCCAGTGCCTTATTTTAGACAAAGGGGTGGAGAGATGTTGAATATATGAACATAAAATGACTGCTGGCCATCAAGGTAACTTGAACATCGTTATGTTATACTAACTATAATAGGCACACAACTAACGTTGCGGTACAGTGGGTAGCACGAGAGGCTTAGGTTTCAAAACTCGGCCAGGAAATTAGTTGTCATGAAAGGCGCAGGGTTAGTGCAAAAAAATTGAAGAGGACATACAAGAACTGGTCATAAACATAAAGTGTACAAGTATAAAACTCATCAGTACTTATGGACTTAGCGTTAAAGAACAATGAATCATATTCAGAGGAAGAAAAATATTACAATAAGCAGCGAATCATTAATTGAATCTAGCAGCAAAGACAGTAAAAAATTTGAGTTTCTTAATGATGACAATTCATACACTGGTCTGCTGTATGACAGTTTGTAACTAAAAGCCACGGTCGAGTATGTAAATAGCACACTTGCTTTGCACCCTGACAATCTAGGGTTCGTATCTTGACAATAGTCCTGACTGTTTTGGGTCTTCCTCAGTCCCTCTAGGAAAATGTGGGGACAAAACCTTTACCTAAAATGTGTGTGTGTGTATGTGGTACAGACAGTACCGGTACCTAAAATGTGTTTTTTTTTGGGGGGGGGGGGGGGGGGGGGGGGG
>Ga0123354_10013238_pt1 | contig 12796 bp, 7 predicted proteins | sample TergutLab28metaG_2_FD_97872 | JGI IMG/M metagenome (GOLD analysis project Ga0123354, IMG submission 97872) | Labiotermes labralis P4 segment gut microbial communities from Petit-Saut dam, French Guiana - Lab288 P4 | ecosystem: Host-associated > Arthropoda: Insects > Digestive system > Gut ...
ACAAAACGCAACACAAAGCAGTCTATTATTTTGCAAGTTCACTCTACATGTTTCGTAATTGTCCAACAAAACGCAACACAAAGCAGTCTATTATTTTGCAAGTTCACTCTACATATTTCGGGTGTCAACCACACCCATCATCAGGTGTACACAAAAACTGTAACTACAGCCTCCGGTACTGGCCATATTTTTTGTGTGCAGGTACCTCCCTCCAACGTGGCCAAGCTAACTTGGCCACAAAAAATATGGCCAGTGCCGGAGGCTGCAGTTACAGTTTTGTGTACTCCTGATGATGGGTGTGGTTGACACCCGAAACATGTCGAGGGAACTTCAGAATAGTAAATAGACTGCTTTGTATTGCATCTCGTTGTACAATTATATAGATGAGCTATGCACGGTACCACGCCCTGTATCGTTGTGTGTTTCCGACGTTTCGAAAGCAGTACATTTTTTTCGAAGCGTATTTTACTCTTCATCCAACGACACAGTGTCAGAAGACCTGAATCCTCATAAATAAGCCGGTGAGAACCTCACCTTTTCAAAATACTTTATCCCACTGCGTATGGGTGCTCATAGATTTCTTTAACAGTTAATTTACTGAAGTAGTCTGGCCAACAATATCGATGTACAAGAACTTACGCATTTGTTAGGACACATCTAAGAAATGGGTGCTTAAATGAAGCAGAATATAACATTGCCAAGTGTAGATGATTGGGCAGTAGAGCAGCTTCTTTGTTCTGTGCAGGTTTGTGATCGTGACCCGCTCATTATGAGGACTGTCAGTGTGCATCTGAATAGCCCGTTGACTGAGTATATTTTATATTTTACCGTTTATGTTTGTTTATATCAAGATTTTTTTTAATGGGCCGTCTCCTACAATATATTGTTATAATGCTGACTTAATATACTGACACAAGTTACCTTAACACAAGCTAGTAGTTTCTAATTTAGGAACATAACTTTATTTACAGGTAAGCTGGCTTGTCTCTCTTCAACCGGGATCCCTTCCTTGTCTGTGAGTACGCTACTTTATGTTCATGGTCTAACTAGTTAATCCGGGAAACGTTAATCTCATAATTTATCTATCTGAAATTTACATAAAATAACCGGAGGGGTTAGTGTAGCGGTAACGCCTAGACTTGTAAGCGATTAGTGCCTGTTTTGAATCTCGGCTGTTGTAACTGAGGGTTTTTGTTTTTTGCGATCCTGTAGGCAGATGTCAGAGAAATATCTTGAGTAGGCCGCGACCGATCCTTTCCAAATATTTTCCAATTCATCCTTCACGAATCATCCTGCAGTTCGACGCTATAAAATGTCAGACACAGCCGTGAAATTACCCACAAAAATAATAATTCCAACACATTTAGTACAAGGCCTTATTGTTAAACACTGGTGTTACGAAATGTGATGAATCTGGGCTGATGTTGACTACTTGGTAGTGTCTTGTAATTGGATTGTGACTGAACAAGTCTCTGTCTTTATCGTTGCGCCGTGCATTCTGTAGTTTATTTAATTAACACGCCAAAAATCCACATATATTCATTTAATGATGTAAAATTCACATTAAAACACTTAAAATGCTCCTACATGTTTCGATCGTACGATCATCCTCAGAGAGCATACACTGTCCTTGCTAAAGTTATAGTTTAAAAACACTCAGTGATTTACATCGTTACGTTGAGTTGGTGCTGTGGCAGCATGTCTGAAAACAAATATATTTATTTAATAGACCGTCAAATCAATATAGTAAGAATTAATTATTGTACAATAATTAGACTACATGGAATGGAACGTGAGTTGTGTTTACCTTGCGTATTGTGTGAGTCATATACTGTTCGGAATGAGCCTGGCTATTGGACGTGCGTTGTGCACAACGCACATCCATAGCCAGGCCCACTCTGAACAGTATACGACTCACACAATACACAAGACATGCTGCCATAGCACCAACTCAACATAACGATGTAAATCACTGAGTGTTTTTAAACTAGAACTTTAACAAGGAACAATGTATGTTCCCTGAGGATGATCGTATGATCGAAACATGTAGGAGCGTTTTGAGTGTTTTAATGTGAATTTTAGATCATTAAATGAATATATATGTGTATTTGTTGGTGTATGAATTAAATAAATGAACAATCTGTTATGCTGAACGCCTTCATTACTATATTTATCTGTGTGTTTGCTATTTATCACACCGCGTGGGCGATGGATGTGTTAAATTGTTTATTGAAATTTAGGTTTTTAAAGTTAATGGAAATTATCGCCTCGCTAAGTGTTTTCTTCAAGGGATGAGGTGGCTCAGTTGGTCGAGACACTGCGCTACTGCGGGTTCGATTCCCGATGGTGTCGTTGGAATTTTTATAGGCATAATCCTTCCGGCCGCACTATGGCCTCTAACAGAAATGAGTACCAGGAATATTTACTGGGGGGTAAAGGCGGCCGGTGCGTACGGCTGACAACCTTTCCACCTTCATGTGCAGATTGTCTTGAAATCTGGGAGCCTTAAACTTCTGGAACCCTCACGGTCTGTTCGGGCCTGAACAGGGTTTGATTTATATTGAATTCGTTTCTTCTTTTCTTGATTTCTTCGGTGACATCATGTTAACTGTGTATTAGTTATAGACTTTATCTACTTGTGGTTTGTTATTGTATATGAGTCCTTGGTCGCTGTAACACGACATTCTTTGAGGTTAGAGATTCCGTAAATATGCTTATATATCGGATAAAACGGGTCGTATCTCTCATTTTACCGCAGAAGTTACACAGTAATGTTACTACCCTACTATCGGGAACGGCGGCAGTACAGTGGTTAAAGGCCATTAAGTTACCTGAAGTGAAATCAACTCTTCTGTACGAAATGATGTCTCCAATTGTATCTGATAACATGCCATGATATTACACAAATGTAAAAACATCTGTGCTCAATCTACTTATGAATTCGCGAGACATGTTGCACCTAGGACTGTCATCGGATAAATAACAGCACACAACTGAAGGACAGAACACAGAAGGTTTTAAGAAGTGATATTTAAAATTATAATAGATGTGTCAGAACATGCAGTACTATGAAACAGAATAAAATATTTATGCACCAAATATATTTTGTATATAATTAATACTGTTATAAGCCTAATACTAATAAAATGTGGGGAAAAAAATTGCATTCCATGTAGCTTTGTATATATAAATGTTTTAATATATAAGTATTTTATTTAGTTTTATAATGATGGATGTTTTGGTCCTTTTTGTAATAATTGTAGGCGGTACTTGTTAAAACTTTCTCTATTCTTCCGTCAGTTTCTAACTACTTGTTATTTCTGTTGTAACGTTTCCAGGACAGGAATATTTTGCGTTGGTTTCTGTAAATAAATTATACGTGTCTGATTTTTGTACTTTTGACGTCATATTATCAAGTAATATTGCATTTTTCTTACACGGTGCTTACTAAATATGTTATACAGGGTGTTTCAGGAGGAATAGTAAATATTTTAGGAGGTGGTAGTATGGACTATTCCGAGTAAATAAGTTCATATAAATATGTGTCCAATTTTTAATGGGTGTGAAGATACAGCTGTTTGAATTTGGAGAGTACAGATCAGATTTTTGTCTGTGGGGATGGATGGAAAGCGAAATCTGCAAAGCAAAAGTAAACACAAGAGACGATTTGATCCCTCGCATTATGAATAGTGCTGCCTTCATAAAACAAAAACGCCAAGACGACCACAGGACAGCTAAACGTACTATTACCAAGAGGGTTGAAAAGTGCATTGAAGTCGATGGTGGGATTTTTGAACACTTACTTTGAACTGTTGCAATTTATGGAGATCGTTTACATAACCAATAAATGCAATCAATACGTCATTTGTCTTTCCTTCATACCTTTTGTAACGCTTTTTATGCGTAACATTCAAACAGTTCTATCTCCACACCCACTGAAAATTGGACATATGTTTATATGAACTTATTTACTCGGAATAGTCCATACTGCCACCTCCTAAATTATTTACTATTCCTCCTGAAACACCCTGTAGATAAGGCTAACTCCGAAATGAAATACCCGTACATTTTCTACGTACTTGTAATCTGTTTTTCTGTCCCTGTTCTTTTGACAACAATAACTGCTTCCATAAATCTAATCGGGGTCGTTCGTTAATAATTAATACTTGGCAACTAAAAATACTGCACACTCATAAACTCTACTTGTATTACTCATGATCGTTTAACCCCGGCAGCTTCGTGTTAAATGTATAAATGAAAGTCTGATGACAAAGAGTAGCTTCATAACGAAGTAGACAAGAGCTGTGCGCATAGTGCAGCCGTATTCGTGGTTCTCAATTGTACGCAAATAAAGTTAACGTGTTCAGCATGCACTGACCCTCTCAGCGAAGTAAACAATGCGTTTGTTACAGTGTGCGAGCAGCTCAGCAACACTTTTTCAAAAGTTTGAAACAGAACACGACTTATAGTTCAACACAGAAAACTACACGACGCAGTTAGCACCCCATTTAACAGCCAAAGTTTGATATTTTTCAAATGAAACCGACTAGGTTCACACTACTTCTTAGTATATTTATTTCAGCTTTTCTACATGTTTCAATCAACTATGTGCCCATCATCAGGGGAACTTACTGTATCTATGCGACACTGGTATTTTTCGGTCTGTATGGTTGGCTGTCTGGTCTGCTGTATATTTATTTCAACTTCTCTACATGTTTCGGGCAGCTATGTGCCCATCATCAGAATAACTTACTGAATCTATGCGGCACTGGTATTTTTCACTGTGTATGGGTGGCTGCCTGGTCTGCAGACCAGACAGCCACCCATACAGAGTGAAAAATACCAATGTCGCACAGATACATTAGGTTCTCCCTATGATGGGCACATAGTTGCCCGAAACATGTAGAGAAGCTGAAGTAAATGTACTAAGAAATAGTGTGCACCTAGTTGGCTTCATTTGAAAAAGATTATACAGGGATGCACGGTCAACAAAATATAAAAAAAACCCCAAATGTAGGATTTGGCGGAGATGTTTACCTGATTAACATCCAATGTAGTTTCGATGTAAAGACACTCTCACTACATGAACACACATCTCTCGTCCTGGTACGTGATGCTGTTTGTTGACAGTAGCCTTACTCATGCTACCAACCTATGTAAATGTAATTTTTAGGAGCATATCTATATAACACGTGCCTTCATTGACCGTTAGCTATATGTTAATGCGACTCGCATTTTACTGCCAATGAATGCCTTCTCCTGTATTCCTGTCGGTGATGTGCTTGTGTCTGTCCGTGTCAGCAATTCAGTGACGGTTATAACCTGTCAAATTGTATGCACACTAACTGTCCGATTTATTGACCCGCTGTATGGACATGGCCATGAATATCCCGCCGCTACAGTAGTTCTGTACAACTTGGTGTTATAAATAATTCAAACACTTAAGCGGCGCGTGTTTGGTGGATATTTGAAAAGCGGTGGTACTTAATCAAATAATTTAAATCATTTTAAGATAAGTCTGTTGGGACTTGATGTGTGTCAATTAGTTGCGTACGATATTGGCCTGAATTTTAATTAACAATTTGATTTCGTACCGCGCAGTAAACACGCTCTGATTCTATTGTAAAAACAGTCCGGTAATTCTGTGTAGGTGAGTAATAAAACACTTTTGTGGGAATTATGCGGAATGTATTATTATTAGGTATTTCCTGTGTGAAACCCGATGGCGCGTACAGTAACAACTGGGCTTGAAAGGTTAAAGGTAGTGATATCTGATAATTCATTTTTACGAGTTGTGTGCATTCTGTACCTGACATGCTGCAAACGTAAACGTAAACTTATGCTAGTAGCATTGCTACATAAAATGTGTACCCAACGAAATCCATGGACCACATTCTTTTGAAAAGTTAATTATTACTCACCTGATCAAGAAATTTCCCGAATTTTATTATATCCTGTGATCCATTACCATATTCGCAACGCTCCTCACTTATGCCTATGCTAAGTCAGATACACGTAAAACTATCCCACCTACAAAGTGTCTGAATCCGGAATGCTTATTATCCTTACTTCTTATTCTTCTCCTACTCTTTTTCATCCTTCTTCTTCTCCTCCTCCTCCTTCGCCTCCTCCTCCTCCTCCTTCTTCTTCTTCTTCTTCTTCTTTTCTTCTTCTTCTTCTTCTTCTTCTTCTTCGTCAGCTTACTCTCCGGATGCACGACAGCCTTAGGCTTATTGTACAGCCCTAAATACTCCGTTCAGCACAGATTCCATAACCCTGTGCTTCGTATGAAGAGGCAAAGATCCCATACTGAAGCTGTGCTTGTGTCTTTTGGTTCGACAGTCAGCTTCCCAAAGACATTATAGCGCTGACGAGCCAACGCCTCTCAGCAGCAAATAATATGCCGCACTGTTTCAGTCTCCATCCTGCAGTTATCCTTGCTAAATTTGTACAGTAAGGATAACGTGATTGCGAAGAATTATTTCGAAAAGTGTCTTGTGTCCATGGTTTGTACCTCCCTGAAGTGTAATTGTTCAGTGTCCTGTCTTCATTTTGACAGTCATAAATATTTTTGCCCCATACTGGTTCTTAGGCCAGCGACCCCAGGTAACCTGAAAACATGAAGGCCCTGTAACATGTACAAAGATTTGAACACAAAAATTTTCTAACCATTTGGTCTGTGTGTTGATATCACCATGTTATAACAAAATTGTAATAGAGCTACAGTGCACAGATTATATTTTATAGATATAGCTGTGGTTTGTTTAGTAGCTTTCACTTTTGAAATATAAAAGAAGCTTTCGACAGATAGAGATATTTTGTTTCCCCACATTAAGAACGTGTCAGGGTTTTAGGTTTTTGTATGCTATGGACGGACAGACGGACTTAAGTAGACGTACTAGTGTAGCACCTACTGTGGTGTCTCATTCTCCATTCTAACCACCGACACTTGGAAAGGTTCGCGAACCGTAATTAGAAACACTTCTCTACTCTTTCAGAGCTAATTATGTGAGGAATTAGAATGACTTCTTGACAAGGGAAAAGACAGGGTGTATGTCTGTATTCTGAATGGCGCCATCTCGAAAAGGGTGGATGAAAGACAGAAGCCAGAACAGCCTACAAGTGGCTCAGGTTGTCCGGTAGATTAGTTACAGACATAATAAAGACACATGTTCTGTTTCATGTGAGGGTTTTCTGTACTTGAGATTCTTTACCACCCAACAGGAACTGAAGACAGTTTGGGGTGAACTGAATTTTTTTAAAGAATAAGGGAATGAGTAAGATGAAGATAAAACTTAAGAACAAAGCGAAAATTGATAAATGGTTATTACCACTTAATTTAACGTCTTGCTTTTCAGCAGCCATTTGTGTTGTTGTAATGAATGTTAATTGACCTACACGTGTATAATAAAAACTTCTATCTAAACTGTCAGTTCTTTTTCCCCGTGATATGTTACTGATGTGGCAGGGCGTCTTCAAGAAATTCCTTGTTTTTTGGAAACTCACATTAACTTTTGGCGCCGGAATTTTTTTTTAAATTTTAGCACATCCTGTATAAAAAATTTGAAAAATACAGGAACCAAATACGTTAGAATTATGAAACAAACTGCATTTTGAAGAGAAAAAACGGAGAGTATATACTACGTTTAAAATATTCAGTACCTATATTTGTTAAATAAATATATAAAATGCAACTTTAGAGGTTTGCGGTGCGACACGACCACTATAGTTGACATTAGGAGTCAAAAGGTTAACCTGTACCTAAATCTCAGCGTTTGAACGTCTTTTATCTAAATTTAACTTTTCGAACACGTATCCAACATGCGGCCTACAGTCGCTGAACTCATGTGCTATTGGTTAGGTACCTGCTGTTTCATACACTATGGACGACGTACGATGCCTATCGACCATAAGGTCTCTGGTTACGTAATATGTATATTGATTCTGTTAATTAATGACAGCTAGTTGCGTAAACATGCTTATTGATCCAAAGCACTAGATACGCAACCAAGAGGCTGGTTGACATAAGGTGGGAGAAACACTCCAGAGAACCCCCCCAATCAAAACCCTCCCCGAATTTCGTGGCCGTTTCAGATCAGAAATAAAATAAATTGATTTTTGTCGCATACCTTATCCTTTACTTCAGCCACTTCACCCGTTCAAATACATCAAAGGTAAAAACGTAGGTGGCACGATTGGTTGAAGCACTGCGCTGAAAGCCGGAAGGTCGCGTGTTCGATTCCCGTTGTTATTGTTTAATTCTTCCGGCCAAACATTGGCCCTGGGGGTCGACTCAGCCTCTAACAGTGCGTAGGGCTGACAATCTACATGCGCCGATTGTCTGGAAATCTTGGAGCCTCAGGGCCTGTCCGGGCCTGTATAGAGTTTGCTTGTCATTGGGACTTTTGTTCTTACTGGGTTCCGTTTTCGTCTTCGTTGCATCATTGAATGCATAATAGACCAAGGGCTGTGTTAAAAATATTATCTACTTCGTAATTAACAGGTCCATCTAACCTGGTTTCGTGAAAAATCTTTCACTGTAGTGACAAAACAAATGATTATGGGATGTCCTAATTTGGGTACGCGATTTATTTGGTACTTCTGTTTCACTTCCTCAAATAGTTCATGAAAATTGTTTGAAGCATTTGTTATAATATTGTAAAATCCAGAACTTTTCAAGAGCGTCGAGGGCTTGTTTAATGACAGTTTATCAGCTGTTGATGTTATGAAACATCCAGAAAAGTATGTGAAGTTGATGTGTGGTGAACTGGAATGCATACGAGAGGAAGTGATAACGACCTCCATCTTTAACACTAAGGCATGACATATTCTTAACCTTTTGGCGCCGGAATTATTTTTTTAATTTTAGCACACCTGTGTATAAAATGTGAATAATACGGGAACCAAACAAGTTAGAATTATGAAACAAACTGCATTTTGAAGAGAAAAAAACGGAGAGTATACACCATGTTTAAAATATTCAGTACCTATATTTGTCGAATAAATATATAAAATGCAACTTTAGAGGTTAGCAGTGCGGTAAGACCACTATAGTTGACATTAGGCGTCAAAAGGTTAATAGTGTTTAGAGTTTCAATTTATATACAGCTCATAGAGTTTAGTGCTTCTGTGTTGCTAAAATCAGTGAGTTAATGCTGTTTCTTTACATTGTGACCTTTTATTCCGGGTAAATAATACGAAACACATGGGTCTTCATATATTCTGTAGTAACAATTCAAGTTTTCTGTAAACATTAAAGCACTTGGTCACATAGTCACCTCTACAGTTTAAAGGGTTAAAGTATTGTAGCCGAACATTTTTAGTATAGTTGTTTCTTAGGATTGCTGACGTCAGTTACGGACGGTTCGTGGCATGCGTTGTAAGTTAATCTCTCAACGTATATTCAGGACCGTTGGTGATAGATAGGAGGGGAGAGATTTAAATGAGAAAACGTTAGCAGCGGACAACAGACGCTAGCAGTCCAGTGAGAATTCAGTCGCGTACGAGTGTGGTGTAAGTAGGAGTACAGAGAAGTGACTGCGTCAGTTTCTTAGAAATGATCTAGTTGTTTTACTGGATATAGCGCTCCATTAATTTATATCAAGAATAAATTGAGTAAATAAAACAACAAGTAAAAAAGAAATAATTAAAATTATATGTGATTCGGTGAACCACACCCGTTTACCGAAAGAGGATCACCTACCAGACTGAGCGCGTCGGGACAACAAAGTTACGAAGGGTGATCGTGTAGAGTATGGTCCAGACATCCGACAGGTACGAAGATGTACAACTGCATTGAAACATCTGTCGAGATATCGGACTGCAGAATTCAGTCCACGAGCCTTCAAGTGGCACTTTCGAATGATATCAGATTTTACAAATTATACTTTAGAAATAAAAATTATAATAAATTCCCGTAAGAAATAAAATTCCTGAGGGTAAATACATTATGTTCAGTAACAAAATAGCAACAGCGACGCACCTGTTCGGTCGTGTATTCATTTTTAACTGCGCCGGGGTTAATGTGAACACAAAAATTACCGTGTGGGCAGAAAACCTACTTTCTTCGCATGTTTATGAGTTTTGTAATTAAACAAGACCAACAGAACTGCAGTACTGGAATTCGTATGGTATGCTACGTTGAATATTCGGAAATTTACAGATATACACGCACACGCGCGCGTAGCACCTGCCCACGCATGTTTTTCCCCTCTAGAAATGAACTGTGAATTTTATTACGGGGCGTGACATATGAAACCAATTTCCGACTCGATAGCCAGAATGCATGACAGCTTAAATGAAATTCGGTAATTATGAAAAAAGAGATCAGCAGTCATAGAGGTCATATGACAGCTTAAATGAAATTCGGTAATTATGAACACAGAGGTCAGCATTCAAAAGTTCAGCAGTCACAGAGGTCAGCGAGTCACAGGTCAGCGAGTCACAGGTCAGCAGTCACAGAGGCCAGCAGTCATAGCGGTCAGCAGTCATAGAACCTACACAGAATGGTGTATAAATATTGGGGTCAATTACATATCCACAGATACAGGGGTAGGTGGTTCAAAGCCATTAACAGTATCCAGGCGTATGTATTCCCTTCCGATCACACAAAGAATAAACTGTGGACAAGAATTATTCGGTAAGAAATTATAATAAATAAGTTTTTATATTGTTGGGTTTTGAGAAACCTTGGAATCATAGTATTAGAATTGAAATTAATTTTTTGCTGCCTTAATCTAGTTTATTGTTTAGTTTTTTAATGTTATTTTCTATGAGTAATAACTGGTATTACAATTGTGAACGTCATTGGTACATTTAAGAACAAAATACAAAGAACAGATGTAGAATTAACGGAAAAAACTGCTCGTCGTTTTCTGAATCAGGCAATATGCACACAAAGTGCGTGTATCATATTTTAAATGCCCAGTTTTTCCAGGCTCTTAGAAAATTACATTTTTCTTTCCTATATTTCCTTTTCGGTATTGGTTTGTTTGGGTTATGATACACTGTGAAATAATGTGAAATGCCAACTTGATGCAACTAGGTAATTTTATTGATGTATTCTTAGCTCGACATATTTCTGGCGTATGCGCCCCAAACATGTCGAGCTAAGAATACGTCAATAAATTTACCTAGTTGCATCAAGTTGGCATTTCACGTTATTTCCAAAGGAAGATGCACGGTCAAACAGCCCTCAAATTTATGATGCACTATGTCCGGGTAATAGGTTCCCGACGTTTCGAGACATTTCAGTTGTTGAAGATGTGACCACTAAGTTTTCTCTTAACGGGCGGGAACCAGTTACCCAGTGAAGTGGCGTCATATGCCAAAAGGTCGAATATCGCACTCACATCACTGCGTAAACCTTAAGACTAGCAAAAGTTATCTTTGTTGCTGCACTAGCATAATACCCGTTTGAACTGAACAGAAATTTTTACGTATCCAGTTTAAAGCTTCCACACGTAACGGATCCACCGTTACACATTATAGGCGTTGTAGGTCAGTTTAATATCGCAATATAATTGAATGTGCTTGCTGTGAACTGGAGAAGATCTGGAGAGTCGTTCATAGACGAAGCACAATTATGGTGGTGGTGGTGGTTGTTGTGGTGGTGGTGATTGTTTTTGTGGTGGTGGTTGTAGTGTTGGTGGTGGTGATTGTTGTTGTGGTGGTGGTTGTGGTAGTGGTGGTGGTATTGTTTGTGGTGGTTGTGGTAGTGGTTGTTGTGGTGCTATCATCATCTTCACCATCATCATCTAGAGGTATCCTTTTCCTGCAAAGAAATCCAACTTTTTCTTTTCTGTGCTATTTTGTACCAGCTTTTTATTTGTTTACTAAACGTAAGACTACACAGCACTTCGTTAATGTACTATACAGAAAGATGGATGGAAAATGTGCGTTGCTGCTATCTGCCTTTTCTGTGTAAAATTCGACATTATAATAATGGCAGAGGCATGTATTTATCTGGCGTTCACTGCTGACAGCTCATGTTGCTGTCGCGTTCAATTCCCATGCAAATGTCCCGACATGTAACCAGTGGCCTGGTTTTGATAATTATGGAGTGTAAAGAGTAAAATATGATGACGTTCGCTTCATCCGTCTGGATTGAAATATTAACAAGTGTTCTCCTTTTGTGGATGTGATAATGCAGTTCTTATTCTATTGAAAATTTTATTTTTTTATCACGTTTATCATCATCATCATCCATCATCCATCACGAGGTAGACCTTGATGTACCTGTTTCGTCCTCGTCTAATATTCTTTTCAAAGTTCATCCAAGTAGTCTTCGTCCATTTGGTCTATAATTCACGTTAGGAACTATTAAGTTTTAATGAAAAGACAGCGCAACATAACTGATTGTTTCCTTTATTTTCGAATTTCTTGGTTAGTTATTTGTCTTAATTATCATTGAGACTTCTGAGAATAAAGTAAATAGAAAAGAGAATAAATAAAGAACTGAAACACAAATAAGTTAAAATATCGACCTACATAACGAAAGCAGTTTGGACTACGTCCCTTACCCTATGTAGAGGCCAGCTAAAATGTGATGGCACAGTGCAGAAACCAGATTTAGTCTTTCGGCTAAACGGACGAGACCATTTAAATCGGCGGGGGCGTCATTTCATTCGACTACTGGCAGCCGAGGTGTGCGCTTCAGCGGTAGTAATGCTGGATACTAAACTAAAACTAAACTCCGTGGCCTTAGTCCGCACGCGAACTATACCGACAGAGCGGCCGCCGCCGGTCGGCGAAGTTAGTGCCAACTTTTGCGGATAGAGGGGTGTCACGTGGTCAG
>Ga0123354_10013240_pt1 | contig 12795 bp, 7 predicted proteins | sample TergutLab28metaG_2_FD_97872 | JGI IMG/M metagenome (GOLD analysis project Ga0123354, IMG submission 97872) | Labiotermes labralis P4 segment gut microbial communities from Petit-Saut dam, French Guiana - Lab288 P4 | ecosystem: Host-associated > Arthropoda: Insects > Digestive system > Gut ...
AGCATGTCGTTTTATGTGGCTGATGTTTTCGGATATGTTATGACCGGTCCTCCCCTTGTCTATCAGAGTCTTCGAGTGTACTGTATGGCATGAGTCTCATGCCATACAGTACACTCGAAGACTGTGTACTAATTCCCACACAACGCCCGCCTAAGCGCTACATCTCCAACATGTGTATTATCTTTATGCTAAATCCCACATCATCATCATCATCATCATCAGTATATGTGAAGGACTGCTTTAAACATTTCAACGTGTGGAACGATTTATAGCTGCACGCATTTGGTTTTCCGACACATTCCCATAAAGCAAACATCTGTTTATATCATTTAAAATTTTTTTAAATCCATGGGGATCCCTTTTAAGAGTCGTGGTGGCACAAATCCATATTAAATAGGGACTAAGATTTTTCGTTATATTGAATTTAAACGTAAAGTGTTTAAAAGAGGATAAAATTAATAGTACGCTAAGCCATATTGTTACAAGGACGATCCTGTAACTGTACGAGTAAGCAGCAATTAATCGTAGTTGAAAAAGCTGATTAAAGAGCGATACAGTTGTTCGTCCGGGTTTTTCTTCCAATAATACGTACTTCAGCAGTTACACAGTTATTATGAAAAACAGACCTTCCTCTAAAGAACACAGATACCGAAAATACAAAAGAATGTCACATAATAACAGCGCTTTTGGTATCAACGTAATGCCCTGTCTCAAGCACTCATCCTTTTGTCAAAGAGCAAGCCCCTGTGTGTGTGGGGGGGGGGGAAGGGACGTCACTATCAAATTTAAACCTTAACAGTATAATCGTTATAATTAGTTTAATTTTTATGAGGTGTTAAATTTATAAATTCGATGGATTGGGTGGATTTGTTTAAATCTACGAATTTTAATGTGGGTGGAATGACGATTGTAACGGATTTGTATAGCAGCATAGAGGGGTAGACAGAGTGAAGGAGTGACAGAGAGATAGAGAGAGAGAAGACCAGTAAAGATACGGGGAGATTATGCTACTACGTTACGGGAAGAGCATTATGTAAGTGAGCCAATAGAAACAAAGTATTTAAAATTTTGACTGTTGATTCTATTAGGGATTGGTAGAATTTAACAGTTAGCCAATTGGGAAGAGTAGGAATATTTAAAGGGGGGGGGTGGATTTGAAATGTGCGAGTTTGAAATCTTAACGTAAGTGAGTACTCTGTTTCCTACCTAGGATGTGATAAGTTATGTCTAAATTACACCGAAGCTAATAGTGCACAGATTTTCAACGGCGCCTTCATACACCCAAATATCTGTAAACTTTAAATAAGTGGTGATACACTACAAAGTATATTTTATGGTGTACAGTAATTTGTTCCTGTTTTGCTACTTAAAACGCTTAGATTCCCTGAGATTAGGACATGCGAAACGAGTGATGATATGTGTTGGGTTTTAACCGGTTTTCACGTTTTGTAAGAGTTCTGGTAAATTTCTCCTTCTGAATGCCATGAAGACCTATGCAGAACTGGAAGTATAAACCCACTTATTCTTACCCTTCACACTAGATGGGGCTTAGTGGCCCTCTTCATGCTCTAACAGATTTGGTTAAAAATAAAATAAAACTGTAACACTGGAAGCTGTCCCGATCTCGTAATTTTTAGTTCTAACAATCAATTACAACGACAAGGCGAATGTTACTTTTTTGTCCCTGAAGCGACGTGTGATAAATTGATTCAACTTTTAATAAGGTATTTTTTTTTTGTAGAACTGAAGAGCGGCGTTGCGAAAATGTTCACTTAGTGTGCAGTTTTGACAGCGATTAAAAGCTTAGCCATGAATGCAAAGCTTTTTATGAAGTGTTGTTATAAATGTTCCTACAAATTTTGTATGAAACAAAGTACTGCGACGGTGAGAAAATTTGCGTTTATAATAAAGTTAATGTTGACAAAACGTGCTACCAAATAATAATAATAATAATAATAATAATAAAACTATCCCCAACAACATGCCAGACATTATAATCCGTGATAATGAAAAGGGAACATGTATGTTAATAGACGTTGCAATCTCAGGAGGTAGAAATGTGATTAAAAAAGAAACCGAGAAGATTCTAAAATATAAAGACCTTACAATAGAAATACAGCGCATGTGGAATGTAAAAACAAAGGTGATACCAGTAAAAATAGGGGCGACTGGGACTATTTCAAAGTCGTTCAGAAAATACGTGAGCAACATACCAGGAAAACACGAATTCAAGGAACTACAGAAAACAGCCATGTTGGGCACTGCACACATACCTCGGTAGGTACTAATGTAAAAGTACAATAGATTCAACAATGAAACTAACGATATAAGCACTGTGAATAGTGACAACAGAATAGCTGCAACACTGTATTCCCTAGAGAAATGGTTTGTCTCAGGAATATAAGTATAAATACCCTGCATAAAGGAGATGATGATGATGATGATGATAATCGTAACATGGGCTACATGATTTGCAATCCTGGCCAAATACTACTAAGACTGATCAAATTGAGAAGGACCAGATGGATGGAACATGTGGCGCGTACGAGACAGAGTAGAAATGCAAACACGAATTTGTTGAAGAAACCTGAAGGAAAGAGGCCTCTTGAAGACCTAGGCGTAGGTGGGAAAAATATTACGATAAACTTTCAAGGAACAAGATGGCCCAAGATGTACTGGATTCATCTGGTTCCAGGTAAGGACACGTGGTGGAAAGAGTAGTGAACCATTTGGTTCCATGAAATGCCTTGCTGAGGAAATGTTAGGTGCTGAAGAAGGACTCTCCTCTATGGAGTCAGTACTTGTGCCACACAATTTCAAGCTATAGAAGCGTTTGAACTCCGCGTGGAATATAGTTCGACGATAACTGTGGAAAGAGTTTCCGCACGACTGCCTAACCTACGGGTTAAGCCGCAGCGCACTGTGACTAGAATAGCTAAAGCTGTTATCTAAATCTGGTGTTAAAAAGGCGTGGTTTTAGGGCCCGAAATCTGTATAACGAGACTCAGTTTATACGATGAGCGCACAGAAGGTGCTAATATCATCTCGTTCATTCCACCCCCTGTGTTAACGCGAAGCGTAATCAGCACTTCCAAACTTTCAAAACTGCAGTAGCAAGGCGTCACACATCAGCAGTTCACCGTTACAGGGTTAAAGTAACAAAGAAGAACTGCAACGGTGTTTCGTCACCCGATTTACACAGAAACTTTGTCTGAACTTAACCCCGAATTTCATTTGTCTAGAACACAGTGTCACACATCACAGCAGAACAGCTAATTACACTTTTACAAAAAGGAGCTTGTCTGACATCTTTTAATCCCGATAATTTCTCGCCATCAGTTTATGTAACATAACCCTCCACCACCACCACCACCACCACCACCACCACCATGGACGAAACTTCCCACCACCTACAAAAGAAATGTCCAGCAGTCATATGCTAAAAATCGGGGCTGCCAAAACTTAACCCACAGAAGGGCCAAATAAATCGTTACGAACTCAATCGAGGGCCGAACGTGTACATACTTATACCCAAAAGTGGGATGGAGGGGAGGTGGGGAATTACATAAACTAGAAGGCCGTTATTCACAAACAGTAAGTTACGCTAAACGTATGATTGCATGACAAAGAAGTAAGGCAGTACTGAACTGAGTAAAACAGAGAGAGCGATTCGTTTACTGTGTGCTGTCTTAAACGTGATTAGTTACATCGTTACACACTTTCTCTGCTAGTAAACTTCCCACATTATTTTCTGTAGACCCATTATACTAACGTACACCATTTACTTACCAACTAAATGCACATTTCTTAAATTAGTACGCATACTAAATGCGCCTCTCCAGCATATTAAGGTACATGTGCACCATCTTCAGGGAGAACGTAATGCCAGTCCTTAAATTATCCCTGATGGCGGGACACATGTACAGAAATACGCTGGAGAAGCTCATTTAATGTTTAAACTAATTTAAGGATGTGCATCCAGTTGGTAAATAAACGGAGTTCGGAGATAAAAATGCATGGAATGAACTTTAAAATGAAACAATTATAAAGTTGTTGTCAAACTGAATTACTGAAAATATTTTGGTGACCGAGGGACCAGATACCTCTCTCGAGGGCAGTATGTGGCCTGTGAGCTGCATGTTGGGCAGCCCTGATTCAAATAATAACTAACGAAAGATCCTGTTGCTCATATTTTTCGCTTCCAGATAGAGGTAGTTCCATGGCTTAAGGTAGTTCAACCCAGATGTGTTTTCAGTATCCGAACAAATCCGACATACAGTACGTCAAGCACACGTTCTTAATAAGTTTAGAGCTACATGTTTCGGTTAAAGTAAAAAACCATCATCAGGCTGCGCATAAACATGTTTTTATACTTATTAAAAATACATGTTGAGTTCGACGGAACCGGCGTGTGTTATATTCTGAGATCCAGAGTGCCTTCTTTTCTCAGGCTGTGTTCCTGAATTAACGAAAATACAAAAATTAAGACTATTTACACGGGAAAAATTAGTTACCATGGCGACTTGGAGCGCGGGATTTGTCTAGGCCTGTACTGAAGTGTTGACTATCCGTATGATAAAATTCATTTAAGTATATTCAAATATCTTTCAGCGGCCAAAGAGCAAGCAAGTCAGGGAGCTCCACGTACTTGCGAGACATTTGAATCTGCTCCCCATTAGGAAATGGGCCATAGCCCGACGTTGTCCCCTTCCGACTTTGGCAGATTAATTTGAGATAGCTTTCCCTCCGACTATTCATAACATTTATCCTATCTCACTCGACACAGAATTCTCTGTACGATTTATGATACCTCTAAATAACCCACGACTCCTCTTCGAAAACTAAAAAACTAATATTACGGACACAGAAGAAATTTCTTGAAGGGGGTAAAAAAATGGATGAAATTTTACCTGCGGCAACTCAAGTAGGAGTAGAGCCATATATTTAATTTTATGAATATCTAGATCATTCGCTTCTTGGTGTATGCCTTTTAAGTCTTGTTAAAATTTCTTGCTATTTTAAAAGGCAAATCTTATCTACCGAGTTTCTTTCAAGACTGTCCTCACAGGCTAATATATTGTGTTTTCAATACAGTTTAACCTTTTGAAAGAATCGTAAGCCACATTTCGCTGAAAGGTACAAAAGTTTTTCATACCGGCCAACATAAATATCTGGGAAAAGTCGAGGTTTCAATTGACGTAGATTTCGCCATACGTTTTTGTGTGAATCATCTATGTAGTTTTCTCCTTTCCGCACTTGGTCTAAGCACGAACACTCTAAAGTGTTCTTTAAATATGGTGCTTTACTTCCTTTGTCTTGAGCGCCTTACATAAAATTTCCGCTACAACTCTAATATTACTGCGATTTACATGCTGTTAGTGGAGCAGAATATTGTGGAATCAAGGCGATAGTCGTAGAATGACTGATGGCAAAGAACGGGACAAAGACTTGGTGCCGCGAGGTGTGTAAAGTCAAAATTTATCTCAGCGGGCTTACTGCGTTCTTTCAACATTTTGAATCTTCAACTCAGCAAACGTGATGATTCAAGACACAACGTTTCTGACTCGCAACACAAAACCTTTCACTTCAGTACACTGAGTTTGCTAAGATAGTAATAAGTTCTTACCTCGAGGCAACATCAGCAAACCCTACATCAATTTGAAATTCAGAGGAACGTGCATCATGATGTATTCTTACAATAAAACCAATGAGATGCACCTATTTCTCAAATTTATTTTGGAATAGAACTCTACATGTTTTGGACAGGTTTTCTGTCCATCATCAGGAGTCTAGTACTGTATACACAGGAACAGGTATATGTCATACAGGTTATGCTGACTGCTCGCTAACAAGCAGTCAGCATAACCTGCGTGACGTGTACTTGTTGCTGTGTATACAGTACTAGACTCCTGATGATGGACACAAAACCTGTCCGAAACATGTAGAGTACTATTCCAAAAATAAATTTGAGAATTTAGTGCATATCGTTGGTTTTATTATAAGAACCTCTACATCAGTCAACATGAAATGCAACCACTGGCACAAACAAAGTATTCTCAGTATCATCCCGCGGGCTACAAAATTTTGGTCGGTGTGTGAGCATATTAGTTTTGTTATTAGGTTTGTTATTCACAAGTGCAATATTTTCTTTCCATGGATGCCGCTGTCCTTTCATAATAATTAATTAAAATAACGTAAGCCAAAAGAATTATATATCACAAGTATGGGTGATGGTTAGAAGAAAACAGACAATTTTCAAGAAATGACCCCAGGAATTTTTTTGACTAAGATCAACAACCGTTATCGTGCTATTCCCCAATAGTCAGATCACAGACTAACAGCGTTTTCACCGATAAATGTTTTCTGGCGTAGCTTACGGAGGGAGATAGATTTTTCCAGTCTTCAGTTGTGGTTGAAATTAATGATAAGTTCCTTATTTGTTCTTAGCGGGGATCCGACCCTTGTTCGAACTACCGTTAGCCAAAGACGCAGAGTGCTACAGAGATGCGATGTTTAGCGTCCCATACCGAAGACGGCGCAGAGAGTACATACAGCGGAGCTCTCCGTTTTATTCCTGTCTAACCACATCTGGCCTATGTCAACCGCCCATAAGCGCTTATCGCCGGCGAATACTACCATACTGTTATAAACGGAATGCATAGGCAAGAGGGAGGGGGGAAAGTAACCGAATGCGGGAGACGAGAAGGGTTTCAATACATGCGACTACTTTCGGCGACTTTATGCATTTCAGTACTAGAAGTCCCAGTTTCAGTCACAAAATTCGCCACTAACCTAAGGATAAAGTAAAGTTAAAGGTCCTGTGCACGGTATGAAGGTATATGGGCAGTTCAAGTATAGCGCCATTCATTCCTTATTCTCTGTACTAGATGTAAGTCAAAGGTCAATTGCACAGCCCAACGGCTTTACCTCAGGAGAAAGGGCGCTCTGTAGCCACTGCATATAGGATTTAAAGTGGACCTCGCAAGTCTGCCTGGACGCTTTAGGGAAGATAAAAATATATTTCCCTTACAGGTGAACAAAATACATCACCTAGATCACCCATCGCCTGACCTAGTTATTATATCGACTACGCCAGCCCTGCTAATGGTCTCAAAATGATAGAAATGCTAGTCTTCGCGTTGTCAACCGTTCACCCAAAGATGCGTTTATAGATAAGAAGCAAAAAACTCGTGTGTGTAATCTGTACTTAACGTACTGGACAATGTCTAAGATATGGCAGATCTTTCATTGGTACGATCAAGTTCTAAACCTGGATGCATTTTATAATGAACTGGTTTTAGAAGTTGTTGACACAGTTCGCCTCACTTCGTACACAAGTGACAGAAGGACCACAGAGTGTCAGTCAGTTCAGTGTTACAGAAACACATGAATATGGAGCTGACATGTTTAAAGTGACCCCCTTTATGTAACAACGCGTTCAACCGTGTCTCAAAGTTCCCTTTTTTATCTCCCCCCTCCCCCCATCTCTGTCTTTGAAAATGATCCCTAAATTACAGTGTAAAACACGAGAGGCGAGTATGAATTTCGTACATGAAAGCACTCATTCTACTAGCTTCGGTTACGGTTGTGAGGTTGCCCTCATAATGCACTGAAAGCATAAGCACTCTGTTTGTGCAAGCAATAAGAACATTCAAAGACTTCCATGTTCTTTGCTCTAACGTAAATATTGTTCGATTCATCGTTGCTTCATGGGATAATCTGACACCCATGTCATTAAAACCGTAGCCTTTGTGTACAAGGCATTTCAGGTTTCCCCACTGCTATGCCGAAGTAGCAGCTTTCATTTATAGATGATACAGTACAGCTATCAACAAAAAAGCTTCGCTATTTTAAAGAACACAAATGCATGCAAACCTGAAAGACACAGCGAAGTCACCTGAAAGTGACTCATGCCTGTAAACGCTCGTAAAATACCCCGGGACCCGTGTCTGACATTCGCGAGCACATACACGAGAAGTGAATTACACACCCTTGTCTGTGTAAGGATTGCTCTCTACGTTCTCAGCACAATCTAAATTAGATACGCCTGTGATGTCTTCACCGTCGAACATTCGGCCACAAAGAAGGCATTAAAGTGCACGGAGTTGGAAGGAAGTGTGATTCTGAGAATTGAAGTCTGGACTGTCTTTTAAGTACAAAGCTACCTCAGTCTGTGATTGGTCCCAATAACGAACATGCAGCGGGTCTCTGTTACAGGCACGCACACAAGAATGAAAAGACAAAACGCGTACACTAAACCCCAATTCTCTCAAACGCTCCATTTGATTCCGAATTTTGTTTTTGAAATTAGAACAATTTCAATATGGTGTAACCAGGCAATCAGACTTCTTCAGAGGTTTTGCTAATATTCTCTGATGATTTCCAGAACTCGCCCGTTCACTAGGTGGAAGCCGTATCTCCATAAAGTACACATCATTTCGCAGTATCGGTTTTATATCTTTGTCTTTGTTAGTATAAAGTTAAGAGTGAAAATCAACAGTATAATTCCGCGATACACAGCGGAGCTGCAGCGAATATAATCACGCGCAGGAGACAAGAGGGTCGGACAGACACACACACACACAGACACACACACTCACGCACACGCACACACACACTCTCTCTCTCTCACTCACACACAGATACACACACACACACACCCACACTCACACACAGATACACACACACACACACACACACACACACACACACACACAGATACACACACACACACACACACACCCACACTCACACACAGATACACATACACTCACACACACACACACATTCACACACACACACACACACACATATATATATATATACATACATATATACATATTTGGAGCTGATACTTTAAACATTTAATCAGCACTTAATTCAAATTGCAGCAAAATTATGTTTTAAATTTCTTATTACCTCCCAATTAATAACATAATTCTGACTGATAATACGTGACATTAAACTGGATCATTAGCGTTCTATCTTTACAGAACCACCCCATCGAATCCGAAAGCAATATGCCGAAGAATTTTCACTTTCATTCCGAATTACTAGACAATTTCAAATAACCAAATGTAAACACATATTTTTATTATTTTATGTAGAATCTGTCTCTTTTTAAAAAGTGCAATAGTTTCCTTTTATTTTATCTTACGAATTTTGTAAATTTGAGATCTTCGTACATGCTGGCACGAAAAAAAAATTATTTTACACGACTACTGATATTTGGTACTCTAATTCCGTCTTTTGATGAATTTTTGTACTTAAGCCGAAACATGATGCATTAAAGTTACATAATAATATAACACAAAACTTCGTTGTGACTGAAGGACTTCACCCTTTAAATTGTAACTTACAGGAGCTCGACTACCCAATTCCGATACACCCGGATTAAACAACAATACAGTGAACAAACTTCTCCCTAAACCCTTACACCCTATACACACACTGAAATCCTGCTAAAAGCTTATAAGCGTTACCCAACACATATTTATTATATTGGGCTTTTTTTAAAGTACAGTTACGAAATGATTTTATATATCGTCGAATGACGATGTTTAGTCAATAATACGTCGCAAAGGGTGTGGTTATGTCCTGACAGCTGTTCGTAAAATCACAAACCCTCAGCCAAGAAGTCAACCTGGACCTACCGAATTGGTAGCAGAAATGCTCAGCAATCCACAATGCAGTCGATCGGTGTAGCATCAAAATGCACGAAATATTAACACTTTCATAGGATAGCTATTGCAGAATGTATACGTTCGTCTTTTTCATGCGATAGAAATTTTATGCATATTAAATTTCGAAATGAAACGGAAAGAAATTGAAGTTTAATCTTGTAAAAAAATGTATGAAATCACGGACTTTCGTCTGAGCACAGTGGGGGAAAAAAACACAGAGATTAGCATGGATTAACAGAATTACTGTTGCCAAAAATCTTGACGATTCCAAAACATAACGAAAAATGGAGCATGAAAACATACAGGATTAAGTGCATTGCAAGTTCTGTGTAAAAAAATAATCTAGAGCTCGGTAAACTGCAGTGCTGTTTTTACTATTGGCAAGACACTCGTCTCTGGGCACGTAGCATTCCTCAACCATCTGCAAAGCGCTGAACGCGTTTGTTCTATCCCCCCACCTCCCACCGTCATCCCAAGCTAGACAACCGTATTTTTCATGTAAATGATTCAATCCGAGCGAAGTTTAAATTCCGGCTCTGTTACCATGAGATATATGTTGGACATTAAGACTTATAATGAAAGCACTTAATGTACACAAAGGCGACTCTGATGGTTCCTCAGATACAGTTTCAGACTGCTCTGAATCGCAAGACTGCGAGGTTAGCCCAGCAATCGTAGCTATAAAATAATCATCAATTCTACTCTGTATTTCGGAGGTACCATTTCGTACCTCGGGAGGATAGGTTATTCTGACGTTGTCTGCTATCTTTCCCACGGACTAGTCAACATTTCTCTACCATGTTCTAAAGATCTACGCTTCAAAATTTTAAAGAGTACCCTGGGTATTACCCTACGTACAACTACTGGATTTGTTACATCTCGCGTAGGAACTGCCTTCTAAGGCAGGTTATTTAAGGAAAGATAGAAAGAAATAAAAGACGGAGGACGAAGAAGACGTAAGCAGCTACTGGACGACCGTAAGTACAGGAGAAGATACTGGAAATTGAAAGAGGAAACACTAGCGCGCACTCCATGGAAAACTGGCTGTGGAAGAGGCTATAGAATTTTTATAAGGCAGACTACAGAACAGTCAACCTTGGATATTCATAAAGCCTCCCGACAAAACACGCAACTGCACGAACACAATCGTTTTCTTTCATACCCTTCACAACTGACAATTTATGTAAGTCCCAGTTATAAGCTACGTAACCTATGAAGTTGAGACAGCGCCGTCAAATGAGCCTGCCATAAAATTGCGCTCGACTGTTACACCGAAAGTACATCGTCACCCATATTTCTTTCACATTACACTTATCGCCATACAACTCGTTTAGCCCATAAATTTCGTTGATTAGAGCCCACTTTAAAAAAATACACTTTAATGTGATTATCACTTTGACATATAGCTCTTATCTTCACCCCTTTACAGGCACTCTTAAATGGACACGTAAAGAGTAAAAGGTGACTCAGCGGTGTGCAACATCAAACTTACCAGGTTCGAATCCCTAACGGATATACTACCCATTTTTCGACTTGTCAACTTTCAAAATTCATTTCTACCAAGGTCAGAAACATCGCTGCTCGAGCTTCCTCGGGAGCACAAATTACTTGGTGCGTGCTCGGACTGTTCTGGGTTTGGACACCGTATAGTCTTAGAGGTCCATATGGACGTTTCGGAGGAACGTATTCTCCCAATCTTCAGTGTATACCCTGAAGATGAAAATGACATGTTGTTCTGAAACGTTGGTTTGTACTTCCCAGACTACACAGTGTCACAACCTACAAGGACACCATTTTAGCATCGTTTCCTTTACCCAATCTCAGAGAACCCTAGACAAAAAGGATTAGTTTACTCTTAAATTTACAAAGTACAATTACGCAAAAAATTAGCAACTTATTTCCAAATGTTGACGTTTTGCTGACCATGCATCTCACTATATTTATTTCAGTATTTAACTAACTTGATGCACAAAATTTGTTTCACAATATGTTTTATTTCATGCCTCTACATGTTTCGAGCACATGTGCTCATCATCAGGTCACATATAGGTGTGATGATACCAGAGGCTGTGTAATGCAATTTTGACCTCCTGATGATGAGCATATGTGCTCGAAACATGTAGAGACATGAAATAAAACTTATTGTGAAACAAATTTTGTGCATCAAGTTGGTTAAATACTCAGATAAAAACTTATTTCCAGTCACGTAAAGTGGATGTTATGCCTAGAGGGGCCTACATGACCCCACAAACTTGTTCGCACGACATAATTTAGTGTTGACCCCACATAGGCCTTCTAATTTAATCTAAACACAAATGAGGACACAGGAGCGGGACCGAAGGGGCGCTCTTGGGACAACAGCAATGAATCTGGGGATTACGCAAGAGGAGGGGGATTTCTTGATTAACTGAACGAATATCATTTCTGAAAGTGGGGTTTTGCTCTATCGATGCAGTTGCTTACGGGCTGTAATTTTTAAGAGCATTCACATACTCGCGCAAAGCGACTACGAGCTACGTCCGTCCGTCCGTACTCATCAGATCGGCTACCACTGAACGGACTCATGTAAAAATTAATATTTTGGACTTTTATAAAAATTTGTCGAGGGAATCCAAATTTGGTTAGAATCGGACGAAAAAAACTCGGACACTTTACGTGTGGCCCTAAGCAGGTTTTACAGTCGCCGGCGACATAAAATCACCACACGTGCCTTTCTGACAGCAACTTGCAGGTCAGCATCTCAAAAGGAAGGCACTGTTGCGTTTAAACTACAAGTTTTTCGATAACCATTTCATTGCTAACATGGCTGAATAGTACTAAAGAAAAGGCATTTCTGCTTGTTCATTGCTACGCGTTCAATACATTGTTGACAGCGACGTATTTTCTTTAACAACACAAAGAATATGTGCTGTTCATTTTTAGGGCGAAAATTTTTAACTCGACAAATCTAAGAACGGATTTCTTCGGGAAACATAAATTCACCGGCAACAGTGCTGAAAATGCTATTTTGTATAGGTGACAGTGACATATATGGTTCATCAGGGGTTACGCAAAAGCACCACAATGTTACTTTATACGTACATCGCCTATCTGGTTAAGAGAGAGAGAGAGA
>Ga0123354_10013242_pt1 | contig 12795 bp, 10 predicted proteins | sample TergutLab28metaG_2_FD_97872 | JGI IMG/M metagenome (GOLD analysis project Ga0123354, IMG submission 97872) | Labiotermes labralis P4 segment gut microbial communities from Petit-Saut dam, French Guiana - Lab288 P4 | ecosystem: Host-associated > Arthropoda: Insects > Digestive system > Gut ...
ATAACTCCGTAACCGTCCAAAATCGGACACATGTTTATATGAACTTTTTTGATCACAAAGACCTAGGAAATCACCTCCTGCAGTTATGCCCTAAAGTCGTGAAACACCCTGTATATATACATGTAGCTTTGGCATTTCTTGGTTCCTAACTTTGACCTAATAAAGTCACCAAAATTATTTAATTTGTATTCTCAGTTCCTAATTCCCAGATAACAAAGTCAGTCTCTGTTACAAAGACAAGCTCATTAATGCTTTCAGGGACATAATATACAGCAATGCACAGTTACTGCAGCACAGCTTTTAGTACACTTATGCACTTATACACTTATCCTAAATTATTGTAATATATGAGTAAACTCCAAACCACTCTGATGTTTATCTCATACCATAATGTAATTTTTGAACTACATGAAGACCCACTGGCATAATTATTGAATGTATGACTTACTGTTGAAGTGTTACTGCAATACTGACAAGTACACACATCACACAGCAGGTAGAGTTGCATTACTAGTATACAAGTTAGGGACTGTCCACAGAGATAACACTTGTGGCATGTCAGCTCTGTTTTGTTCCCAGATTTTAACTTTGCAACTACCTTCAACAAAAACACAGGAGATGCAAATACTGGAGAAATGCCTATCATACTTTACACAACACAAAGATAAGAACAGTAATTTGTACCAACACAACTTGTTAAATGATAACACAAATTACTATATTTACCCAAATGCAAGATGACCCTAATCTAAGATGACCCCTCCCCAAAAAAATATGTGTGCCAAAGGAAAAAGTATTTATCCAAATCTGAGACAACCTCCCAAAAATAAAGTGCCTGCCAAGAAAAAATATTTTACTACTAATTTCCTATACATAATGCACAAAGCGTGTCACATTCTATCCACCTGTACCAGTCAGTGCCATCATTTTCCTTACACTCACTCCTAACATCCCCATCCTCTTCACTGCCATTCCACAATGTCACAATCAGTCCCATCCGCTGCACAGGATATACAGCACTTTTCAAATCACTTATGGTGAGACACACTGCCATTCTCTTATGATCCACTCTGACTAGATAATATATTGTTATTTCTTGGTTTATAAACTTACTTGAACCCATGAATATTCACAATTTTCTCCATAGATTGGTGTTCATTGTTCTTTTTATGGTTTTTAATTTGTGGATTAGTTCAGATTTTTATTTGAGCCTTGTAGTTAATGTTTAAATTTTCAGTAGCCATTTTCCTGTTACTACCTTTGAACTAGACTTGATCTCAGGTGCCTATCTTAACACATTACTGTTCTGTGGTGCCCGGTAATCAAGAATTGCTCAATTTAATAGGTCCACCAGTTTAGGTGCTTCTTTGCCCAAAAACAGAAACAGAGCCAGCTTCTGAAACGTTGCACTGCTTTACAAAATTAGATGATGGACAAGAGCCCAAAAAGCAGACTGCCAGTAGACTTCAGACATGCTGTTCTCTCTTTCAGATTTCTTAACCCTTGAACTTGGGACCAACAGGTTGTCCTGAAAGGAATTACCACTCAATGCTGCACAATATCTCAGAGATCTCACATGACAACTTGGTGATACAGGCCATGGTTTGGCTCCACATGGTCCAGTTCACAGCAATCCCATTTGGCGGTTTGTTTTTTCATATGCAACTTCAGACAACCTCATGTAGCCGAACATTGTTGGTGCAACAGACAGAACGATTGCTGGTGTCAGTTACAGACAGTTTGGGACCATCCGTCTTAAATTTCACAGTCAACTTCCATCCAGAGAACTGTTGGATAAAGAGAGCTTTGAGCAGGAAAGCCGGTTTGCGGCAGACAGAGGAACTGGCATACTGACGCTGGCAGTCGAGTAAGAGAGTGGTACGAGTGAGGTGGTGTATAGTGTGGTCACCGAAAACAAAAGGTTAATAGTTCTGGAGGGAAGTGACAGTTGTACTTTTCTTTTGTTAGAATATAATTTGTATTTGATTCACTAGACAAGAGTAGATGTTGCAAATCAGATATGAATAAATACATACACACATACATAAATAAATACATAAATAAATAAGAAAATAGCGAAGACTATATCCGATTCGATGAACCCCACCCGTATCCCGTAAGACGTTTCACCTACTGTACTGAGCACATCAGGGCAAACGAGGTACAAAATGGTGATCATGTACACTCACATACTTGAGCACCAAATTTAAGGAAAAGCTCATCTTGTATTCCAGTAAATATGGTACTATGCTTCACAATAGGTACGTGTTTCAGCTCTATAATGAACCATTATCAGGCTATTTTGTTAAAAATATAGAGGAAAACATGGCAAAGAAGATATAATTTTTTTATGAAAGGTATGGCGCTCTCACACCTAATAACAGTAATTTAGGACAATACTAGCCTCAGAGTAACTATAAATATCACAATACTTGCAGCTTACTGATTTACAAGCAAATTTCACAAATTACAACAGCTTCAATGTTCCTTCTAATTACTCATTAAAATTTGTGTCATTTCTATATTTTCTCCTGTTTAAAGTTGAGGGTAATTCAGGTATAAGAGCACACAATTTATGTCATTCTCTCATCCAAAATGTTATAATCTGTAATGTCATAATAACAAAACAAAGACCATTATAATTTGTACACATGAAAGTATGGAATATGAAGTGTACTAATTTATTAACACCGCTTACAGAATCGGTGGGTAAGACAAGAATCCATCAGCATGAACACCAGCTGTTTTTAAAGCAGAAAGTGTGGACCCTGCTTATCCAAGATATTTTTGCATGGTTGTCTCTGTTAAGTCTGGTGGAGTTCTTCAGCCAACAACAGTGGCCTGCATATCTTAAAATACTCCTGCTGTAATGTTAGCATGGAGCACTGCATATTGACACCTGAAATAATTTCTGTCAAGCCTAACCAACATAAAATACTATGGTCATCTATTGTCAACTTGGACAGAATATCTACAAAACTAAGTACAAATGAATATACTTTACCTGATAGTATTTTTCAAAATTTTCATTTTCTCGTACTATATCTTCATATGGCTGCCTTGGCGCTTTTTCATTCCATTTATTCTGAAACACACGAACTTAATTTGCAAAATAAATTTTTGACAGGCATTGCCTTTCTTCTCGGATATGATGTGGCCTCACTGGGTCGATCCTTTAATATGAATGGAATGGTTTGTATATTGCTCTGACTTGTCCAGTTTTATGTATGTGACTCTACTTATGCAAATAAATACAAATGTCGTGAACCCAATCGCCAGTCACGCGGAGTCATATTTCAAAAGAACGGAAACCTCCCTTACAACCAAAAACTTGAAATTTTAGACACTCAGGAACACCAACCCTGATAATTTTAACTGCATCCCATATACAATTCATTTATTGACATAAATACATATAGCAGTAACATACAATTGAAGTATAGGTTTATAGAATCCAACAATCATTCTTTATTTTCCCTAACATGCATTTCATCGGCACAAATTTTTTAAATACTTAAAACGTATTAACAAACCTCTTTCGCTCGCCTCTTCTGTGCAAAATTTTTCTCTTTATTTTTAAACTTCCTGCCTTTTCCCATAATTTGCATGAAACAAATAAAACAGGTGTAATACACTAATAAATCGATCAGAAGCACGACTGAACATGTGCACGTTTTCTCAACATCTTCTTCTCGTTGCTGCAGGTGTCATGGGTCCTCTTACGCAGGTCTGATAATCTGAGCTCTCCTCGTACCACGGATTTGAACTGCTTAAGTAGTGGCTGAAAGTATGTGTATTGTGTAATCTATGCCGGGGTGATGGAGAATAGAAATAATGGCAATTCGTCGCGAATTTTGCGTTGTTCCCAGAACTGACTACTAAATCATTAATTTGTTTGCATCAACAGCATGGTCCATTTGTGTTTTCACTATTTTGTTGCATTAAAACAATCAAATTTGCAGATAATTGACTCCACACTTCGCAGGTCTATTAAAACTGCACTGCTGCAATTTTATTCCGCGAAATTTCTCATACCTGGCAGCATTCTCGGTCAATTGAGAACATTCACCTGATTTATGGGTCATACTCTTGTGTATGTAATAACAATGCAACTAAATGATGGATCTCTGGAAGTGCAAATTTCATGTCCTATCAACGAAAAAATTCACTTCAACAAGTGCATTTATTGGCTGATGTATTAATTACATGAATGTGCGCGGTATGAGTAACATAGAAAAGGTGTTTGCAATTTCAATCTGTGCAGCCAATATACACCTCTGACTGGGGAAAGGGGACTGACCCAGAAGCTATACACGATTGAAGTTTTATTTTAAAAACATTATAAAAATAATGGCATAAATATAACTAACGTATTGTTTGCAGCTGCATTTATATACACATAAATATAACTACGTTCCATTATTCACTCATCCAATTGAAATCCAAATGCATGATCTTGATTTTTTAAGTACATCTAAGAATTCATAAGTTTATTTTTCAAAATTACAGTGTACTGAACTTAATATGTTCATCAGCTAATTTCAACTTAAGGGTAAACCATGTAAAATGTTCAACATCATGATGGCTATAAAGTTTTCATTTTTTAATTTTGATTTGATTTGGGGGTGGCTAGGCCAGCAGCTCCCCCCTCCCTCCATGTTCATGTCTGTCCAACATTTAACACAGAATTATTGTAGCCATTTACTTTGAAGTCCTCGATGGTTCTGTCATTTCCAGTATGATTTTGAACCAGTGTTGCTTATGAAAACTCTTCCACATACCTCACAGAAATGAACTTGAGGTCCCCTGAATACCTAAAAGGGGGCCTGCAGAACTGAGCCTAGCACTCATATACAAAACAGCTATGCCTACCTTTCAGGAGATGTGGCATGCTTGTGATACTTGAAGACAAACCCAGATGACAGTTGTTACAATGCTCAACAATCAGATCAGAAAACTCATGAAAAAGGAGCCCAGCACCACTAGCATGTTTTCCAACCTAATGGAAACCACCATCGCATCTGAGAAAGTACCTTCAAACATGTCTATATAGAACATTATAAAACATGCCCTCTATGGTAGTGGCTGCTGTGTTCTCCAATTGTGCCATGTTGATAATGAAACTGCTTTTTTAGTCAATTCTAATAATTGTGTAAAGAAAAACCAACTTGATGCACAACTTATTCTTAGTATATTTCGTCAACCTCTACATGTTTCGGGTGTATCTAGACCCATCATCAGGAGGAACAACTGCCTGTATATAGCAATTTGTACTTCTTATTCTTTTTGGACAACAGATAGTCATCTAAAAAGAATAAGAAGTACCAATTGCTGTATACATATGGCTGTACCTCCTGATAATGGGCCTAGATACACCCGAAACATGCAGAGGTTGATGAAATATGCTAAGAAAAAGTTGTGCATCAAGTTGGATTTTCTTTACACGATTATATCGAGATGCAGTCAACAGAATATAAAATTCAATTCTAAAAGCTTAACACACAAACACATTAGCATTGTAATCTTCTTACCACGATGTACTTTCATTCTGCATGAAAAAAATTCACTTTCTATTATTCACTTAACAGTCTTTTCCACATATCACTTAGAGTATTCTGGCAAATGTCAGTCCAAGAACAGGTTGATTGTAAAATGCACCATATGCCTAGGTTGATTGCTTCTTGAAGGTCAATCAGCTGGGGCCAAATCAGATACAAGATGATTCAAATTTATGATAAAAAGTACCTGCCTGAAGGCACAAATGGGGAGTAGAAGGATGGCTTTATTCATCTTTAAGCTCAATGTTCGATGGGAGTGTCTAGTTAGTGCTAAGCCCTGGACGCTTTACCACTGTGAATGACCTGGTACCCATTGTATATGTGGCGGGGTAGGACCCAGTTCCAGTCTAGACATGTGCAGAAAATTCTCGCCCCACTCTAATTTGATCCCTGGACCATCCAATACATAGCAAGTCACTATAATGACTACTCTATCCCAGTGCACTAAGATTACAAGTGTTTAGAATACATGACATACAATTTCATAGAGATTTATCTGCACTTTGACATTTGAGTTTCTAGCATTTCGTTCCTTTGTCTGCAAAACCATTTTAACTGCCTCTGTGTAACAATTCATGGCAAGACAGTTTCTTCCTTATTGACTAATGGCTTGAACAGACCCTTCAACTAACTCAGCTGGCAATTTTAGACCTTGAGACACTGCTGGTCCCACAGTTCCTACGGATTTGCACGTTGATTATCTTGGCCTACTTTTAGTAATTGTTAACCATGGTACGAGGAACCAAGTCTTCGACGAAGTGAAACTGTGTAGTTCAAGTTTTTGGATCATGGTACCTACATAATAAAGAGTCAAGCCTGACCACTGCAGATAAAGGCACTACACTACAATCCTTCAAATGTCGTGAACCATGCACCCAACTGCTTTGCATCACAACCCAGGAAACCTGAAACCCCAGCAATATCACTTTGAGTACCTCAGATCTTGATTATGACATAATTTCAGACATCACACCATCATATGCCTGGAAGGACTGATGGAAAGCATAAAATTATTCAATCACGTAAACCAGTCTACAGTCTGATGTATGAAACTGGGATCTATTGTGTATGAGCAAACAACACTAATCACTTGGGCATGCCATTCGGTGAATTATTTTAAATCCAAATGAACATATGGAATCAGAAGTGTGTATGACCAAAAACAAATAGCAAGATACAGAGGGTATTGACCTCCAGAGCTCCACAGCTACATAGCAGGCTAACTCAGTCGCTAATTTGGAGCTCCACAGGTATGTAACAGGCTCATTCAGTCAATAACGTCATATTTGTTCTCAATGTGTCATGTCTGCCATGCATTACTTGTCTACAGAGTACATAATGGACACCCCATGTCCATCGAAACATTTGTCAACATTTCATCCCAGAAATGATGCATGCTTCCTTGAGTGCAGGACTGAGAACTGTCGAGTGTCTGTTGCGGTGTGTCAGGGATGCCATCTGCTGCAAAGCAATCCACAGGGCATTTAAAAAATAACCTACTGCTTAACCTTTTGGCGCCGGAATTATTTTTTAATTTTAGCACACCCTGTATATAAAATGTGAATAATACAGGAACCAAATAATTATGAAACTGCACTTTGAAGAGAAAAAAACTGACAGTATATAACATGTTTAAAATATTCAGTACCTATATTTGTTGAATAAATATATAAAATGCAACTTTAGAGGTTAGCGGTGCGGTACGACCATTATAGTTAACGTTAGGCGTCAGAAGGTTAAAGGCTTTGATTACATTTAGAGGTACATATTAAAAGCTGCACCAGGATTTGAACTTGGCCTGCACTGACACACACAATATGGCCTGTACTGACACACACAATATGGCCTGCATTGACACACACAACATGGCCTGCACTGACACACACAACTTGGCCTGCACTGACACACACAAAATATCCTACTTAACAAAAAACGTTCAACTCACTTAATGAGATGTGCCAAAAATAAATCAAACAAGAACAGGTATCTGTAAGGAAGTATATCATTACTTGAGAAAACACTGCCAGTCATGAAAAACTCTTTTATTAACAGCAGTAACACTTATTACATGTTTTGGCCAGCTTGTCCATCATCAAGTAATATACAATACAAAATATTTAGAAGGTTAGTTGCAGCTGTATGTCTTGGAAATAGAAATGAAATCTCATTATCACAATGAAAGTATGATATCATGAAGATTCATGCTTTTATATAATTTATGTAGTCCTATACATATTTTAGCTAAATAAATTATATTACAAACATGAACCACTACGAAATCCCACTTTCAATGTGACAATAAGATCTCATTTTTGTTTCCAAGACCTACAGTTGCAATTAACCCTCCAAGTGTTTTGTATTCTGCATTACCTGATGATGGCCAAGGCAGCCAAAATGTGTGGCAATAAATATTAAATGCTGTTATTAAAATTTTTTGTTGTGATCAACCGTGTTTTCTAAAATATATAATTTATACATAACAATGGGATGTAAAAAACAAAAGTACCTCATTACTTATCATTTATTTAAATGTATTTCAACTTGGTGTAAAATAAAAAACACACACACACACACAAATCGTGAGTGCATGTAAAAGATGGGGTGGGGTGGCAAGTCAGTAATGTTACTTCTATGACTTGCACCCTTTATTCAATGGTATTAAAACTCACAATGTGTAACACCATAGCCACTGCAGCTGTTCTCCAAGAAACCAAGAATGAACACACATGGATGTTGTGTTATTCTGACATGAACAGTTTGGTGCACACAGCCACCATCAGCATCACGGATGTTTAGTGAGGTTCCACATTAGTGTTCTGAAGTTCTCTAGTTTTGGCACAACCAAATGCAAGCGTATTCTGGAAATTTGAATGGCAATGCAATGCTGTTTCCATGCAGCAAAATGCAGGCATCCGAATAATACTTACCACATGTGCAAGAGGCTGCTGTTACCTTAGACAAATACCGTATTTCATTTAACCAGATGGGGTGCAATGCACAAGATTGTTAACTGTTAAAATTATTGTCCATCTTATCAGTTCCTAAAGATGCTTGTCCTGTTTTTAAATTACTTGGCTACTACAGAACTTGATCTTTACAATTTCTGACTTAACCCCCTTTTCATGTGCACTGACAAATCCACATTGTAATCTGCTGCGAAGTAGTGCAGTTACTTTATGTACCATCTGCTTCAACATTCAAAGACACTACATTCTGTTCACACAGTGTATTTATGTATCTCCTACACTTCTCACAATAAATAACAATTTGTTCTCTAACAGAATTAAACAGCTGACCCTTGTAATGGAGATGTATGTCTTCTGTGAGGTAGGAACAGAAATCCTAAATTCATTTACAAGAATTTTAAGTTTCAAAAGGTTATTACCTTTATTACTGATGAGCAGTCACAAATACATCTGCCCTGCAACAAACAAAAATCAGGACCACTGCAGGTCACAGAACTGCAGCAAAACAAGTCGAAAATTTGTTTATATAAAAATTCATCTTGTCATCTTCCATGTTATGACACTGTGTAGTCTGTATGTTGTGACCAGGATGAAGCATGTTGGTAACTATCCATCAGGCCACACAGTGCCATAACCCATAAGACAACCAAGCAGACTGTCAATGTTCCTGAAACCTCAAGTCTCACAGGGTATATTTCAAATTTGAGTACACTTGCACCTGCTGCCTTCACGTCATGTTCACATTACACTTTTGAAACACAAGACATATATACGATGAAGGGAATATTTAATTCAGAGTAACAGTCACTTGTATAAAAACTGACAGAAGCTTATATCCCCTGAAATATACATGTTGCACACAGGTTCATGTGCCAGTGACCTAGTGAGGTTCACTGTAAGCCGCCAGAACACGAGTGGCTTCCTGACGTGCAGTACAAATGGCATAATCTTGAACTAACTTCTAGCTGAAACATAACAAGTGCCATGAACAATAGCACTGCAACAGTGAACCTGAACACACTATCAACTTTATAATATTCAAAGCACAGTAATGTAGCCTTCCAAACGAAGTCTAAAGATCACATTTGTGCTAACTACTGAACAGCATACACTTCTATTTCTTAAAGGAACACACAAAAAATCATGGCGAATACTCATCACAATTTACAGACACAAATACAGACACAGACACACACACACACACACACAAATGCACATACACACATTAGGATTTTATGTAGCATCTTTTATGCTTATTATTAAAAACATACTATAATTTCTTGTTTTGGTATATTGAAGTAATCCATCATTATTGGTATTTTATTTAACAAGGGAGTAAACAAAATCACCCCCCACCCCCCAACACATTTCTCCTATTTGGTTAATTCAGTTTCAAAGCATTCCATCTTCTCTCTGCTCACTTAAAGCATGGCAAGTTGTTCACAAAACAACATGTTAACAAACTTCTCCTTTCTGACTGCAATGATTTCAGAAATGAATACAAAACTCATATGTACACTACATTTAAATTAACTGTTGAGATCCACACGTAACAATATGAGACATCCCCATATTCACAGCAACGGATTATTCTACATAATCCAGGCATATCAATTTAATACATTGGACAGTCTTTAGCCTCTACCTTTATACAATGTCCAGCACATGTGATATTCCATTCCTCTACAGCCAGCACAAAAGCTGCTGATTCTATATGTAGTCAACTTACACTACTCTAAAAGCTGCACTCATTTCACAGAAACGAAACCAGCAAGATACCGAGCAAAAGCATGCTCCACAGATCTGGAGTTTGATGCCCTGAGCCACACAGACCCTCTATATTTCATCAAACAAACCAAGAATAAAAACACTGCAGAAACAGCTGTGTTGCTCTCAATCTCCAACATAACTCTCAAGTACAATAATGCTACTGGCAATTATTTTCAAAATGGTCCCTTTGACAAATGTAGGATCTTCCATTAAACTGTTACCACTCCCAGGGATCTATTATTGTAGCCTATATCCTAGACCATAGTGTGTACTTTTTCCCCCCACCACAAAATACCGCACAAAATTCCCCTAAATCCTGCAGTCTGAAGGAATATCAAATATTTTTTCCATAAATTTGCCTTCTAAAATCTTGGTGCATCTTACAGTTGGGTCTCTGTAATGAATGAGAAAACATGACACACACTGTAGTGTTGGGAGAAGGGGTGGGCGGACATCCAGTGGCACTCTGACCTGGAGATTACCCAAAAAAACTCCTTGAGATTTTTGGTTCTGCAGACAGTAATGAATCATGTTTATAGAGCAAAGGCAAAAACACCTTGATAAACTGCAGCTGTTTGTAATAGCATGTCACTGTGCTGAACAGCCAGCATTTAAACACATGCTTTCTGCCACACACAATAATGGACAGGAAGCTGATGCAGTGCAGTATGGAAATTTCATTCTGATAGTTCATTTCTTGTGGAATGTGAATCTGTGCCACTGGACAAGTCATTCTTGACATTTTGAAGAATTTTAGTGCCTTCATATTCAGCATCAAGCAGTCCAAGCAGAATCTGAATTGAGTTCATTTTTTTAGGAAAAAATAAATTCACAGAAGTGGTAACAATTTATTGGAGGACACGGTACTTAAAAGAAATTACAGGAAGCCATTGAATGTAACATTTTTCAAGGGACACTGATGTACCACCAAGTCACTTCCACACAAACAATGGAAATTATTCCCAGGTACTAACAGAAGTACACATCATTCATTTCAAACAATAAGGCATACAAACTACTCCTGTACAATCAGCACCTCTACATGAGCACTTATCTTACACAACTGAATGGCACCTACAACACTTATCAAGACTAAAATATAAACACAATGTTGCAATACTTCATACTTTTGAAACCAAACTCCATCAGTGGATGATTGCTTGGGCAGACTATTGGGACAGTAAAGTAAGCCTTTTGGCAAACCACAGCAAACACATTTTACATTAACATTAAATAAAATTATTTCAGATATTTATTTCCAAAATAACACTACTCTTTCTAATGACAGAGAGTGTTTCAGCAGTAACAGACAGAACAAACACACCACCCACATAAATGGCAACCATTTTGTTCAATACTGAAATACCACACAGCGGCATCAGCTCAGTTGGTACAGTAAGCAGGCCACTATCTGGATGACCCTGGGTTCGATTCCAGGTACGGGTAAGAGATTACTCTCTTCTCCAAAACATCCAGAACAGCTCTGCGACCCTCCCAGCCTCCACGCCAATGGCTACCAGTGATTCTTTCCCTGAACATAACGTGCCCAAGGTATGAAACTGACCATTCACCTCCACCTATCAGTAGGGTTAAGGTGAACACAGGTATACCTTTGGTCCCCTTGTATGCCTTCATGGTGAGCACAGGGCCAACTTTACCTTACAAAAACATAAAACAGCACATCATTCACAGTGCTTTGTTTAAATCTGACTGTGACAGAGATATGGCTGAACAATTGAGACTGGTTCAGCACTGACTATGTTTTAAAAAGGGGTTACAAGATGGCACAAGTGTAACACCTAACATTCACTGCATGTCTTGTGTCAGTCAGATCGCAAGTGTGTCTACAGGACTAAGTTTGGCATGTGAGACATCAAGTGAGTGTCCATTACACAAAATTCATTTTGGAAAAAAATATCTATTGCATATTGAAGTTTCACACACAATAACAGGAAAGAACTATGTCCCTGAAAAGACTTCTTACAGCTACTTAACACCCACATACATACATTGTAAGGTGTTATATATTATGACAGTAATGATTAATTATTAATACAACTGCTACTGTGATGCTCTATATGTCTGAATTATTAAATAAACAGGGACATGATTCAAACAAAGATTATTAACATCCTTAAGTTTGGAAAGTTCACACTGCAGCAGCATAAATGTCTTTAAAAATCACAGAATGTGATTACAGTTTGCGTCACAAACAAAACACTTTGACAGTAATATTACTGTAATAATAAATAAGATAACTAAGCCACACATTTCCTCAGAGCATTTCACTATTGAAATTACGAGCAACCAGTACTGGTGTCTTCAACCTTTCACTTCAACCAGTACTGGTGTCTTCAACCTTTCACTTCAACCAGTATTGGTGTCTTCAACCTTTCATTTCAACCAGTACTGGTGTCTTCAACCTTTCACTTCAACCAGTACTCGTGTCTTCAACTTTTCACTTCAACCAGTACTGGTGTCTTCAACCTTTCATTTCAACC
>Ga0123354_10013243_pt1 | contig 12795 bp, 7 predicted proteins | sample TergutLab28metaG_2_FD_97872 | JGI IMG/M metagenome (GOLD analysis project Ga0123354, IMG submission 97872) | Labiotermes labralis P4 segment gut microbial communities from Petit-Saut dam, French Guiana - Lab288 P4 | ecosystem: Host-associated > Arthropoda: Insects > Digestive system > Gut ...
TCACATCTGAGATGTGATCTTACGTGGCGAGGTAACGCGAAGTGTGATATTAAAGGGCGAAATATGACCTTGTATAGTGGAGGAAAGCAGCTCCGGTTAAGCTCCATTAACAGAGAATATTCGATTTCTGTACAAAACTGAATGGAATAAGAGTGTACATCTGAGATGTGATCTTACGTGGCAAGGTAACGTGAAGTGTGATATTAAAGGGCGAAATATGACCTTGTATTGTGACGAAAGCAGCTCCGGTTAAGTTCCATTAACAGAGAATATTCGGTTTCTGTACAAATCCGGAAATTTCTGACTACCCGTGCGACTATCAATTTCCCAAGAATGTCGGCATTCATAACACATTGTTGCTGCTTTGTTCAGTTATGGCTTTTGACACTATTACTTATACGACTCTCACATTTCCTCTCGTTTTTGTGGAATTTAATATTTGTAAACAAGACTAAATAATTTGTATAATTGAGTGACACCCGTGAAGGAACGATGAAGGAATGTGTGAATTTGGAAACTGTTTTGATATTCATTTACAGGTGGGCTTGTCTCAGCTAGGCTATTTGAAGAACTGACGTTTGCTTTCTCTAGTACGTGTTAATCCGAAAATCACATAAAATTTACTGCATAAAATCCGAATTGTTTTTGACACGGTAGCCGGTGTTGGTCAAGATTCAAACTTCGTACCTCGTGGATAGAAAAATATGTTCAGTCCGTTCCTGTGTTACTTCATCAAAATACCAAAGCGTAAGAAGAAATGGAGGAAAGGTTCCACACAACCTTAACTTTCGCAATAGAAGGACATAAGATGTTAGCCTCAAGCTTCGGCCGTTATACCCTTCGTACAGAGTATTCAGAGGCTTGAAACATCCGAGAAGGGTTCTGGACATGGTAGCGAAAAGAGCAGTTACTGTCTTACAGAGATTTGAAATTTTAGTTCCCTCTGCTCGCAGCGAAGATGCAGCTTAGAAAAACAGGTACCATTCTACATTCTACTCATCTTTCACATTAGCAAAAATGGAGGCGAATGGACAAATTCAGGCCATTTTACGTCCGAAGGAGTAGTCCCAGGTAGCTATTGAATAGGAAGTTTTGCGCCGTCCTCAGCACGTTTGGTCACCTTAAAGAAGAAGATAATATCTTGTCAATGCCAGCAACCATAAAATAAGTGCAAATACATCAAGCAAACAAGTAGATAAGTATATCTGTAACTTCTCCAAATCCTGATGCTTTTGAAGATACATAGTAGCAATGGGTCTTTCTAGTAAGTTTTACTTCTGTGCCTCTTCTGTGACGGATTATTTCTGTCTGTGCTCAGAGGTAGTAAAGAAATTGCGCAGCTTTCCTGCTAAAGGACTCGATGTGTCTTACACATGTTTCTAAACGTATTCATGAACTGCGAAGTGAGAAATGTGTGCGATTGTGGTCTTATTGAGCAGAGCTATCAACCTGTTGCAAACACCAAGCAAAGTAAGACAGAACGCTACGTTTCTTCCTTTATTCTTCCCTTTTTTTTCTTCGTTCGCTCCTTTCCGCATCCGGCACGGCTTTACAAATATACACGTAACTTAACAAGATTCCGAGAACGATCACAAGTCCGTAGTTGGTTACATAATCAGATCCTACTCTTTATTACTAATAAATTTCTATGCGTGGGAATAAAAATGAAACTTAAATACACAAACGCTAATTAATATTTTCGGTCACGCTTCTTCTTACAAAACAATTATACTCAAGTGAAAAGACTTTTAAGTTGTGATCTGAAGTTGCCCGCTTCAAAATATGGACAAAAAATATTTCTGGGTTTTCTTCAGGACCTCCACAGATATGCCGTTACTTTTCCTCAGATTACATCACATGCCACTACATGCTTCTCATGTAGCCCTCCCGACTTAAATTTATTAATAACCAATTTCATATTTTGTATACATGTAAAATAACCACTGCCACCGGGCGACAACCCAATTGCAGTTAATAATAATTATTATTATTTTTATAATTATAATAATAATCTTCATCATCATCACTGTGTTCCCTAAGTAAATTTGTCATTGAAATTCGTGAAGATATGCGAGGCAGGCCAGGCTCATTTCTAAATATTTTTAACCTAAACCTTACATTGAGATTAGTGGCATTATTTACGTTCAGGTCACTTTGCCACTGGAAAACGGCCCACATTTCTGAAAATAGATAAATCTCTTCCTCAACCAGGAATGGAATTCCTTGCTTCCATTTGTCTTGTAAACGATTTTTATTTAAACATTGTTTCAGGAGAAAAGTACGTAGCCTGAGATATTAAAGAGGGCTGCTAGATGACTTACATAAATACACGATAAATACTGTACGTTTTTATATTTCCCTGAACAACCGTAACTTTTCGTAGATGAATTAGGACACTCTTGAACCTACTAGAGTCTGGATGTACGACCTGCAGCATTTTATCCATGTTGACCGTACTTTAAATACAGAGCCAGATGATATGCTAATTTCTACCATTAAAATTTTCACAATTTCCGTTGGGTTTAGAACACAAATAATGTAAATTAAATTATTCTTATGCGGTTGAGCTTCCAAATACAGCGAACAACAAGACAGGCACTGTAGTATGACGTAATATTGAGGTGCGTTCATGCAACCATTGTTGCAGCGGAAAGGCGGGTATTACGCAAACTGATTGTGTGTATTTATAGCCCTAGGTATCCAGCATGCAGTGCGCATGTGCAATATTTTCATCTGTGTCGTGCCAGCTACAGAATATTTGTCCACTTTATCTCATAAATGGCACGATTTTCGAAAGAATTGTATTGAAAATGAAATGTGTGTTTTGAGTTTCTCTACAACTTTTGTATGAAACATTTTTCATTTTAAATAGAACGGAACGAGATAAGATAGAAAATGTATATTGTCTTCATGTAGAGTACCTTTATTCTTCTCTGATGTTAATGAAACCTAAATATTCTTGACAGATGTTCGAAAAATATCCAAATGTCAAATTTCATGAAAATCCGTCCAGTAGAAGCCGAGTTGTTACATGTGGACGGACGGACGGACGGACATGAAACTAATAGTCTTTTTCGCAAATTTTACGCACGCGCCTAAAAATGTACACAATAGAATTGTAGAAGACCGGGGTAAGAGCAAACATAAACGTAATTTTTCCACTTGCACAATGTGTAGTAGAAGTTCGTTCATATGTTTCTCAAGTTCAGAATATTGGGATGTGAGAACGTTGCAAGAACAAGAGAAGGTACGCTGCGGAAACTCACGTGCTTAGACTTGCAACTTAGTTGTATTCAGCATTCAACTAGTCCTGACCCCTCGCTGTGTCCTACTTCAGCAAGTTAAATCAACAAGAATAATCCTAAATAACAGAGCCAAACCCTTTTCCCGTGACATGTGTGAGTTACATCTCTGATCTCATTTCAGAGCTAAGTTTCAAACTGCACGGTCCAGCATCAAAACGAAACTATATAGCTCAGTCAGTATAGTGACTGACTACAGGACGAATATTTAGGATTTTTTTTTCGTGACGGAGCAAAATCTTTATTCTTGGCCACTGCTTCCAGAGCGATTTATGTCCTTGCTCAGTCTCATTTCTAATGCCTATTTGTTTCTCTTTCTCCGCGGATACATCGATGGAAGCATGAAGCTGATTATTTATTTCCCCCTAGTGCCGAAATTAAGAATGCATGGAGCTACTTCTCCACTTCTCCATTTGTTTTATTGCTTGCTGCTTAACTGAATAGAGGAAAAATTTATCTTTCCTGCAGGAGGTAGCACGTTCATTTATTTTTACATCCAATAAATTACAACCCTTTTATCCAAACAGAATATCGGTCTTTCAGCAATATGTCCACCCATATATGCAAGTACATCATTAGGCCATCAGTCCTTGTCCCCAGTCCTCTCATCTACTATATCAACCATTATTCCTACCTTCATTTACTGGCCTACGCCCCCGTGTGTCTATCCATCAATAAATCACGCAAAGCTTCGGTGCACATGTCCATTTGTTGTTAGATCCAAATTTTTTCTCACTCAATCATTCACCCATACACGTTTCTTTACCTTCGATCACCACATTTCATCCATACATACATCGATCCATCCATAACAAAGGTCTTGAGAATGAGAAGTGTATTAATCCGGCTTCGAATAGTGTCTAATAGCCGGCTTTATAAAGACATTTACGAAAATTCAGGTGCTGTAAATTTCAGACGATTTCTCTTAATTATTTCAGCGACTGGAAGGTCTAAACTACCAAGCAACATCATGAAGTTAATCATTCTGTCAAACATATAACACGATTACCCATTACTCCACTGTAAATTTGTTGCTAGTTCATTGACAGTTTCTTTTACATTCTTTGTTTCTTAAAGGAAAATTAATCGTTTAGCCTGTAAGCTTAATCAAAGGGTGACGACGTAATTGTGCTTCTGCTTGCCGCCATTTTTTTATTTATTCTATCAGTTTGCGCTTTTTTTAAGTTCTTTTTATATTTTTGCAACCTGTAAAAAAACCCGTAAAAAGTACAACGAAGAGCAGATTGAGATCCTTTAAACAATCTAGAAAGTTCATGATACTTTTTTGTGGCCTACCGTGCTAGCTCGTACAGCCCCTGATACACAGCTGTTGCATATGAATAGACCTCATGTCTATGTCATCTTTTACTTATAAGCCCGGTTCCATGCCTGTTTAATCCTCAGTTCTACTCACACAGGTTTCTGTTCGCCTATAAACCTCGAGAAATTCATTGAATATCGGCCACTTGACTTGGTAGAAATGGAGTAGAACGGATATGGAGGAGGCGTTTGTGCAGTCGTGCCCATGTTTATCGCCTGGAATAGTCCGCGTAATTAATTGTATAATAACACTGGCAGAGCGCTCTCAGAAGAACCAACAGCACGCCGGCAGTGAACAGAGAACTGTCTGTACCAGCACGTGTGATTCAGGAGTAAGAGGACATGCACAAGCAACCAATTGCAATGCCTGCAGCTGTGGACGAGCCAATGGAAGTTAGCGATGCGAATTATTCCTGCGAAGCGTAAAGTTGGCGATTCGTCTGTGTTTTCCCCCTGGGTGATTCAGACCATTTGGTTCTTAAGCACGTGGATTATATGACATGGAGAGGAGGGTGTGGTAGATCGACGTCAACAGGGACACGTATTGATAGTATCCGTCACTTCAAGGGAAAATAACAACATTCGTATTATCTTTGATGGCCACTGTGAGAACGATTAGGTACAATTAGGGAAAAATTATTTCAGCGTGCCAGCACTAAAATTAACCGCCTGATTTTTATGCGATGTCGAAAAATGGGCAGACGCAAGTTTAAAATGCATGAAAAAATTTCTGTTAAGTTCTATTTCAATTAATATTTGTGAATTTAATTTTTTTTTCTTCTTTTGCAACAGACTGGGCATAGAGCGAACAAATATTGATGGCTTTACGTGATCCATTATCCGTGCATTTGTTGAACATAATATAAATACAATATTGACACCAACAAATGTAAACATGTATACTAAAATTAGTTTGTACGTAAAATTAACTACTACATATTTCCGCAATCTATGCGGCTATCATCAAGGATATGAAATACAAAGTATGAATACATTAAAAGTATAAAATAAAAATAGAAATATATAAAAATATAAAATATATGAGGACCAGTTACAATGGCTCGTAGGAATGTAATTCTTGTGGCCGTTCGGTCAAACGCGTAGGTCTGCGGCGGTTTGTATTCTGGAATTGTGGGTTCGAATCCTGCTGACGCCATTGATATTTTGTCTCTTGTGAATGTTGTGTGCTGTCAGGTAGAGGTCTCTGCTGTGGGCCGATCCCTCGTCCAGAAGAGTCCTATCGAGTTTTTTGTGTCTAAGAAACCTCAAGGGTGAGGCAGCCTAGGACTAAGCATAGCTATTGAGCCACAAGAAAAATCAGTATTTAATGCTGCTTTGAGTTTATATTTATGTTGTTTCTGTTGTTTATTGCCGTTATTTATGTGCTGGTGCACATTGACAATTGATTCTGTGTTCAGTGTTTAATATATAACATTTTTAAGATACAGGCTGCCCTGTTTCACATTCTTTATGGATTTTCTCAGTACTTACATTACTTAAATTCCAAGATAGTAACCACTGATTTCTTCCAAAATATTCCCAATTCGTTTCCTACTAATCATCCTAAGATTTGACGCAATTTATTTTGAGAAAATGACATAATTTCTAAGTAACACAAAAAACTAGCATCACTCAAGATGCCTCAGTCCTATAAGTATATTTGTATTAGTAATTAGACCAGGTTTCTTCCTTTTACAAACTAACAGGCTTGTCAGTTGAAGTTGAACTTATTTGTCTACTGAGCGCGAATTTTATACCCCTTTTAATTTTTGAATCAATAGTCTAATTTTTTAAATTACATTTTAAAGTTCTGCCTTTAGAGATTACCGCAACCCACGAACTACATAAATCCCTACTGAGAAAATAACAACATGGAGGACGCAAGAGCCTCTGAAATGGAAGAGACTTTATCACCGAAGAGTATTATTAGTCTTTTAACTGTGTGTCCTGAGATCTGAGAAAAAACACAAACATTCTTAAAATTAAATGTATAGACTCCAGAACCTTTGAACGTGTCTAGGATTTTGCAGTGTCTGTCACCTTATGTTTCGTACACTTTGGTTTCCGGACTGTGTGCTATACCCGTCTCCTATGCACCGCCTACGTACCAGCGGGAAGACGAAGCGACTAGAACCGAGGAAAGGCGACTCCTGGTTTTAATATATGACGCATCATGATGTGAAGAGAATAATGGAGAGCTCGGATTTAATTTATGGCATTTTGTGTGGAGAAGGTAAATTTGTGCTTCGCCAGTATGAAAGGCCGCGGTTCATCCCAGTAGCTGCATTAATACTTGTTTAAACATCGACTGAGTCGTTGTAATTTAAAGTTGTATGTGATCTCATCGTGAAAACTGGCAATGGATAAAAAATACAATATGGCAAAATGTGCCAGTGGCGGATGTGAGAGACAAGGATGGCAAACGTGTGATGTTGAGAAGTTTATGTGCTGGAAAATGGTGAACTTAAGTTTAAATAAGAAGTGGGTACCTGTGAAAAGGATGTAGCTTATTAGAAAATATCAGGATGTACTAATAAAGCTCTGGATGTAGATACAAGTAGATATTTGGACAAATTTGAATAAGACTTCTCAAATGAGGTAAAATATTTGTAAATATTATGTATTTATTATTATTATTATTATTATTGGTATCCCAAAGAAAATTCACTTTTAATCAATCTGTGACGTATATATTTCAGTCTCTCAAAGTAAATGAAAGAATTTTACGTATTTAGGTAAATGGTTTGCATTATAGACCTTCCTGGTGCTTAGTAGTCCATATATTGTATCCTTTAAATATCAAACACTAAATGTAATTAGTGTCATGTTTTTTTCACTACGCGTGTCAAGTTTTCTGGTTGCAGGGACGGATTTTGTGAAAAATGAAAAAGAGTTATATGGACTAGATAAAGAAAAATACATCCGACATAAGGTAAAAAATAAAGGCTAACACGATTGGTCACATTTGTACAGAAACTGTCTTTTAAAACATGTTATTAAAGGAAAAATAAAGGACCTAAGGGGTGGAAGAAGACGTAAGCAGCTACTACATGACCTTAAGAGAAAGAAAAGCTACAGTAATTTGTAAGAGGAAGCACTAGATCATATTCTGCGGAGAACTCGCTTTGTAAGAAGCTATGGACCTGTCGCAAGGAAGGACACTTACTGAATGTTTCCAGTTTGCTTAGTGTCAAATGGAGGGAAGTGTTGCTCGCGTCGCCATTGTCTGTGCTCCATTTGGGTCGTTATCAATTGTGTGAAAAATTAGATAGGATACTGTAAGTCAAGGTAAAGACAGAATATCATTGAGGGCAAATATCGACAGATATTCTTGGCACTGCTGGCAGTGCATTGTGGCAGAAGACTGCTGGCACGTACATCAATAAATATTTTTATAATTGTCACACTGAAAGATGCTTAGTCGTGTTTTTGGCACAGTTATTTATTGTGATTAAACACTTGTGCTTTTATTTCATTCACATTGTCTCATAATTAGTTCGTTATTTCACCTTCTCGTTATATATTATCATATCTTTATCGCATCTTTAATATTTTTACATCAAGGAATTTGCTTCAGTTTCAGCGAGAAATTTTCTTTCTCTTGAAATAACTTCTGTTTGCTCTGCTGTCATGCTTTAATTTTAGATTGAAAGCATACTTGTTTCTATACGTAAATACTTGGAGGGCAGAAGGGACACCCAAACAAGTGAAATAAAGTGAATGTCAGTAACAGAAGTGAATGCTTCAGCGAACACTTGCCTGCAGAAGAGATTGATTGACCAAATCAAATCTTCGGACTACAGGAACAGAATGATTGTAACTGAAACAAATCAATCTTAAGGTAAAATTACAGGATTTGAATGACCTTCTGCCAATGACTGATAACCTTACTGCTATTTGTAAATTGAATAAACTTGAACACAACAAAAGCACAGTAATTTCTTCCTTGTGTCTAGCAGAAAACTCATCCCATTTTCATGATCAAATAACGTGGTAAAATTGTGACATAAATTCTTGACAATGATTTCACATGAATTATATCACTAGCATGAACAATAGCTGTTTCTGTCGTCACCAATACTGAAACACAATAACAACATTCGGAAAGGAAATTCTTTTGCCCTCAGGTGGTTTATGACAAGGAGTCTGTTACATTTTGTTCAATTCGTTTCTCAGGATTGGTGGTTGGTCATTCGAGGACGGGAGCAGGCAGATTCCGGAACGTTGTAATTGTGTTGCGGTATTGATGACGGTGCATAATAATAATAATAATAATAATAAAGTTTTAAATTATTTGGGACATTGATACTCTCTATTCACAATTAGATTCTTGGAGGGTTTTTCGTAAGAATTAATAAAATTGTGTAATAGAACATGAATCGTACTTTCTAACTCATCATTCGTAATCATTGTTGTAATTTTTGCCATACAAATTAATCACCCTCAAAAGCAAAGTCAAATAGTATAACTATCAATACACTACTCGACAAAATGAAGAATTTCTCCCCTCCTCCCTGAAGAAAACCAGTTTTTGCTCAAAGGATGCAGCACATAACAATTGATCGTAATTGGTCTCAGACACAACGGCTCTGTTCCTAACTAACAGTCAAAGACACAAATCTCCAACATAAACGTCAATAAGTGAATATTGTTTAATGAGATAATGGCTTTTATCGCAGTATTTAACCAAATTGATGCACAAAATTTGTTTCACAATAAGTTTTATTTCATGCCTCTACATGTTTCGAGCACATGTGCTCATCATCAGGAGGTCAAAATTGCATTACACAGACTCTAGTATCATCACACCTATAGGTGTGATGATGCCATGTGCTCGAAATATGTAGAGGCATGAAATAAAACTTACTTATTGTGAAACAAATTTTGTGCATCAATTTGGTTAAATACTGAAATAAATATACTGAGAAGCACGGTCAACAAAACGTCAAAATTTGAGATAATGGCTGTTTACTGTAACAATTATGCGAAACATTTAAATGTATTATATTTTAAAAGTGCAGAACTTCTTATGGTAAAAGTGCAGAACTTCTTATGGTAAAAGCGTAGGTATGTGCCTTAGACACTAAATTTTAAAGGGTTAACCTTAAACTTTACTGCTTGGTTGTCTCTATGGATGTTTGTTTAGAGCAGTGTATAGTTGTGGGTTTTTTTTTAACGAAGAGAATGGGGGGTGTCATCGAAATGCAGGAAAGTTTGCCACAATATCGGAGTAAATACCCATGATGCTTTTCTTTTGTGTTCTACCGCCGTGTTGGTACTAAATATCCCGAGGTTTCAGAGAAACATTCTGTCTCCATGTACCGAGAGACTGAATCATATTCACGTACATGGTGCAGAAAACCCCCTCATAAGAAGAACAGCAACATATCAACAAACACGGCGTAAACCTGAAAACATTCACAGGAAATATAATTAAATTTAATGTATTATCATTATAAAACATAACGAATGCATTTTAATTGTACCCCATCGGCGGTTTAACTTTTAACACTGTGTGCGTTTCAAAATATGGAGCGTTGCATGATAGTATGAGGTGAGGATTATTCTCATGAAATTTATATGCAGGGACTGAGGGAAACATGAGGAACTGAAGAATCGGTGTCGTTTTGGCTATGAGTTATTAAGAAGTGGACGAAGAGTTCATATATTTTGTACCCAGGTAATTCGGAGTTCGTGCTACAGGGCTGCCAATTGTCTGGCACTATTTAATTAAAACACAAAAAATACTATATTAATAGAAAATTAAATAGCTCGTTTCTCTCTTCATTTAGGTTATAAATTTTCTGTTTTTTTTTATTTTGTGTCTGATTTTCGCGTTTATTATTAATTTTGTAAGTCTTAGCGTGTTTTGGTTATTCACATTGACTTATGGGCCGAGGGAGGTGAAATCACTCAAAAAAAAATATATTTACCTTTAGGAGTACTGGCGCGAAGAGGATACGGGTTTCATTGTTGTGTGCTAGAATTATCTTTGATAACATAACATACTGACCACCCATGGCTCTAAAGGGTCCCGTGTTCGACACCGGCTTTATCCTAAGTGTTCCGGCTTAGAGGCTGGACACCTGTATTTGTACAGCAGGACTGGTTAAGGCACTTATTTAGATCCACCTCCTACAAGACGGGAGTGATGCTTAGTAATACAAAAAAGACTTAAGTGACGTGTATTGTTATTCGTATAGGGGTTCTTAAAGTTATTCTTCATTGCCTCTCCAGATTTATTCCCCCGTTTCATATTACCCCTCTGTCTCTGCAATATTCAACATCAAATCAAGTAAAATTAGCGAGTTCTGTTGCGCAAGTACTTAAGTCGGACGTCAATTAATATTGAGATTTAAATTTAAAAAAAAACATAGAATTGTTGACGTTGGTGTGAGGTGTTACTAAGAAGCATATATATATATATATATATTACTTCTGAAGTTATGAAATTATAACCAAAGAATAATTGTTTATGAAAACGCAGTGTTCCGATAACAGCGCAGTGACAGACAGTCTACCTGATTCGCTTCTGAATCTACACAATTCTCTCAGTTTGAGAGATCGAATTTATGTCCCACATACAGAAGAGGGAAAATATTATTTACGTATTCTGTCCCAAAATAAATTCAACGTCCTCTTTTATATACATGTATGATTAAGTTTTTTGTAAAGCGAATTAATCAAGGCTCTGAAAATGCATTCAATACAACAGTTCAATAAGTTCTAACATTATAAACTCAAAATACAAAAATATTGTATTTAAACTGACATTACGGGCGTAATTGCTCCCGGCCACAGACTGGCCCTTCTGCTTTTTAATACCTGCTTTATTGCGTATGCAATCGCCGGTTGCATACACGAGTTGTTCAGAACAAAGGAAGCATAATAAAGCTACTCCTACCATGTTCCCTACATTTAAATTAAACCTTAAGGGAAAAATCGTATTGTTTGTTATATCAGCTTTAAATATCAACCGCGTATAAAAACTTAAAAAAAAAAAGAATTACAATAAATCATAGTTCAGAAAATTAGTGATATCTGCATTCTGAAATATTTACTGTAATAAGGATTAGTAATATTTCTCTGATTCTCTCGGTGGCCGTGCGAATAAGACGTACGTCTGAGGCTGTTTAAGTGCTGGGATCGCTGGTTCGAAATCCTCTGAGGGCACGGATGTTCGTCTCTTGTGTTTTTTGTGTGTTATGTGGGTAGCGGCCTGTGCGACGGGTTGATCATTCGCTCAGAGGATTTTACCGAACGCACGTATGTGTCTAGGTGCGTGTGTGCGCGTGTGTATGTGTGTGTGATTTAGGAACCTTAAAAGAGGCGGTCTAGTCCCGATTTGGACTGTAGCGCCACAGAAAGAGAAAAATATTTTTCTACTGCATGCAATTTTCAGTTTGGTATTGTGTATTGTAACAAGTAGAAGAAAGTAATGTCTAATTCAGAAAATCTGATGTCAGCAGCTACATCCGTGAATGTACGTACAGGAAAATAAACAAAATTAATAATAATGAGTGACATAGTAATCATCAGTCATTTAATTAGAAATTTTTAATAGAATAATGAATGTCAATTGCTAAACTGCTGTAAATTGATAATAATAATACTAATATTAACAACTCAATTCAATTCAATGGATATTTAATAAAGCTCAGGCTTGTCAGTACAAGTATTTGTTATAAAACCAGCACAAAGGCACAAATACAACCCACAAGCAAGAAAAATACACAAAAACAAAACACTAAGAAGGCAAAACAAAATAATTTGACAGAAAAAAGCAATATAAAATAAGCACTAGAGCAATGTATTGACATAAAAGTGTCACAGAATAGCGCAGAATATATTTTTAGAAGTAATGGTTTTCTTGAGCATATCGACGTCAATGCCACATGGTTAGCAGAAGAAACACGTCTAGTGGACGGAGAGCTTTGCAAGTAACAATAAACAGGGAGGAGTTTCTAAAATTACAAGGAGAAACTCGAATACAAATGACATCCGAAGGAGACGGCGGGCAATATTTTCAACCTGTACAAACAGAAATAACAAATGGTGCATCAAGATAAACTCTTCTGTCGTGCAGAGTACAAAGCTTTAGAAATTTAAGGAACTCCACGTAGGTTACATGGTCGTGAGTACAGAAACGATTTTAATATAATAATAATAATAA
>Ga0123354_10013244_pt1 | contig 12794 bp, 9 predicted proteins | sample TergutLab28metaG_2_FD_97872 | JGI IMG/M metagenome (GOLD analysis project Ga0123354, IMG submission 97872) | Labiotermes labralis P4 segment gut microbial communities from Petit-Saut dam, French Guiana - Lab288 P4 | ecosystem: Host-associated > Arthropoda: Insects > Digestive system > Gut ...
AACTTATTTATTGTAAACTTACAATATGTGTTCAGTCAACACAACAAACATTAGAAAATTAATGTGTTACCGCAACATGTTTCGACTCCAGAGAGTCATCATCAGGCTGAATATTTAAGAATCATTAAATACATATCCTTTATAGTGCTGTACACTTATATTAGATTGTGGTTTAATTTTAAATCATCAGGTATAAAGTATCACTTTATTTGACAAACTTTGGAAGTGAAAAATGACTGAATCTTAGAACCACCCACTCTTTAGATACTGATAGTCAGGAAGGATAAGTTGAACAATAGCACGGTTTTTTGTTGGTTCATTGGAATGCCAGAAATGGGCGAGTTCGTGGACAGGGTGTACCGAGAAAAGCCGTAGATAAGATTGCCTGAAATCCCAGCCGTGACCGCCCAGCGCCAGTGCTGACTTCTGTCTATTTTTGGGTACTGCTATTCGGTAACTTCAACGGCGGGCATTGGTAGCGTCATACATCGTCAACTGGTGACGTCGCGTGCCGTATAGCTACTTTTTGTTTACAGGATGTTCGAGATTTTAGGACGGTGAATACGACCAACAGTTAGGAACACGGATAGCTGAGTGCAACAACTAGCAGGCCTAGTTTCTATATGTTACATGTTCCGTGAATTTTTTTAAAAAAGACAAGCAGATGCACATGTAAATGCATTTTTTGGTCGTTTTAAAAATGTATGGAAGGTCTAGGTTTGATTCCCGGCAGGAACCTCAGTTTTCGCCGACAGCCACCTATCCAGTGGGTAAGGAGGGTAAAGCGGCGTCATCATTGTTCCTTGAAGTCCGTCGTCGTCTAAGCCTAAACGAATAATACATCAATAATGGACAGCATTCTTTGCACCTTCAAATGTTCCATATTCCCGGTGTTATGGTTTGTGCCGTCTAAATGTCGGTCTTTACATCCGTAACTTAATACGTTACGCATCGTCTAGTGATGGGATGATGGTGAGCTGTAAATTGGTTAAACGTGGGAAGGAAGAGGTAATTGCCCATTTTAGAGTACGAATTGCTTGGCAGTACCATGAAACACCCCAGATTTATCGGTCTTGAGAACCGAAAATAGAACTTCTGGATTACGAACCAGAAGTTCCCGCAGAACATAGGAGTAATTGGAAATGTTACGGTTGTGACGTGAAACGTCTGTGCTATTGAATGATGCATTGTGTTGATACATTTTTCTTCTCTGCGACCTTTTTTTATTTTGTAAGAACTATGGCAAAATGACATCCGAACAGATGTGTCTTAGCAGACGGCACGTATGAGTTTTTACAGACGTGTTCCTCACATTTCGTTAGATGTTGGATAGCGGGTTCTTGTATTGTATTCGACTGCATATATAGTTCGGGAGTAGAGCTTTGGGTTGGTGTAGTTGAAGGTCACCTTGAAAGTTGTGTTACAAATATCTCAAAGGAATATATCAAGCTAGACACAGAGATAAGTAGTAACCTTGAGTTATTCCATACTGTCTCTTTTCCTTAGAGCGTCAACACGTAGACGGGCTCATTCGCAGCGTTTGTCCGTGTTGTGTTATATTACCCGTATAGCCTTTATCTTACTGGGGTGGCCATATACATTTTAGCGCAGGGTTTGTAAGAAACATGAGTATCAGTGTTATTTCAGCAGAAAAAATAAATTGCTTTGAATTACTAATATTACCTACAGTCTTCTTAATAATTACAGTTTGGTAAGTACTGAACTCCAAATCACAACGGGATGCACTGAATCAAATAGAAAAGATAAAATTGTTGAAATACACGGCGTTTTGTGGAAAATAAAAAGGGTTTATGTAATATGTCTTTAAAAATGCCGTGAATTGTCGTTGCCTAAATATATAAAATGATTTTCTACGGGTGTTTTCATATTTGCGTTTGCATATGTAAATTTAGATAATTGTGTAAAACCTCCTAGCGCGAAAGTCAGGTGTCGTAACGTGGCGTGCTGTTCATGTATGCCTTGGGCGTCTTTGACGGTCTTGTTTAGTAGCCTGTGGGATATTTCCAGCATGTTATTCGCGGGACTGGGATGCTGTGACTCATACTAGCCACCGCATCGATACCGTCAGAACGAAGAGGAGTTTTCTTTGATTTGAGATGTCCGTGCTGTCAGCAGCATATCAGGCGCACAGAAACTGTAGTGTTAGTCCCGTCACGGAAGTCCGGAATCTGCTACGGCTTACTGCTGCTACTACTACTAAACTACTACTACTACTACTGCTACTACTACTAGCTGCTGCGTCTGTTTGGTTGTTCGGCGACGCAATTGCATTAGTACAAATTGCGTAACAACTAACAGTATGAAAATACAGTATATGGACATGGAGAGACCTATTTACCAAGTTTAGGGAAAGGTGCTTAATTTGGGGCCCATTTTGAAACATTGGTAGGAAGTAGATAATCCAACTTTTTCTTTGAAGGAAAGGAAAGATGTTCAAGAAAATGTCCCATTTTATGTTGAAACTATGATATGTACATTTTAAAATTATCATGCTCTTTGAAATCTAAGCATATGCACACACCACTTTTGTTGAATACAAATGTTGCCTGTAATGTGAGAGAATTTTCTCATATCGCACACTTATTGGCATTTTGAACCAAATGAGACCTCCAGAGTGGTCTTTAATCCCATAGTCTTCATGCGCCCAACGATAGCACTTCACATATAGGCCTTTTTATCACCATGCTCATGCTGTGAGGAAGAGTCTGTGTAAAAGAAGCATGCTGCATCTTCGTCGTTTGTGCCCCCTTTCAAATCATGTTTCCGATTGCTTCCCTTATCGGAGTCACTAGTCGATAATAACTACCGTAGCTGTAATCATTTTTGTACACAAACATAGGCACATACATTTCATTAAATTCTATGTTATCCATAAACATAAAACCTCGTACATGTTCCAGCGATAAATCGCCCTCCTCGGGTGACGTTAAGTACGAAGGAATATATATTACTAATACATCAATTTTGCATGTGCTGTGTTAAAGTGTATAATAGGAGCTATAAATATAATGGTGTGGATATTGTGGTTAGTATGATGTTGAAATATTCTTCGTTGAAATTCACTGACACGTTATTGTTTGCAATGAGTGTAGTTAAATGTATACAAACTTCCCTATCGAAGTTTTCGATCCGGGAGGATCAAGTTCCTCTGTTTCCTGTGCGGGAAGGTGTTTTATTTATCCTGTAAGGAAGAACAAATCATAACTGCATTTGCACAGATCTGATTGCTGTGACTCGACGTACATAATCGGCTTTTCGTTTTGTCGTTTGGGAAAGGATTCTCGTATTATTGGGTTTTACAAATTGTCCATTACTGACACGGTTCGAAAAACACATTTCATATTCCCGGGAAGTATTTTCCACTAACAGGTTCACTAATCCTTTTATTATATATTCAGGACTCGTCGATTCATTTACTTTCGAATTCATGACCTCCAAATAGTATATGTGTTTGTTTGTCTCAGGGAAATCAGTTGTGTTTTTATAAATGAGTTTGCGGAAACTTAGGCGCGTTCGCAAAGTTGCGAAAAGCGACTATTAAGTTCCCTCATGTCTCAGGTCGCCTGTCGGCCCGTCCGCATGGAAAACTCGCCTCCCACTGGACGGATTTTCATGAAATTTGATATTTGAATATTTTTGGAAAATCTGCCGAGAAAATTTAAGTTTCATTAAAATGGGACAAAAATGACGAGTACGTTACATGAAGACCAGTATATATTTTTTTATCATATCTTGCTAAGTTCTTATAAGAATGAGAAATATTTCAGCCAAAAGTTGCAGAGAAAATCGAAACACATTTTAAGTTCAGAAACTTTTTCCGAAAATCATGTTGTTTATGAGATAATGCGGACAAATGGTGTAGAGCCGAACAGGCCGCAGATGACAATATGGCTTGTGCGCCTTGCATGCTGGGTACCGAAGGCTACAAACACACACTCTGAATTTGTAATATTTATTTTCCACAGCAACAATGGTTGCACGAACACGCCCTAATGCTGTGTTATAGTACGTAGCCGGTCTTTAAGCAGACCAGAACAGAACAACTTGCATGCTGTTAGGAGTATAACAATATGATCTTATTTGTTGGACAGCAACGTTAGTTTCTTGAGCGTAGGCATAATACGTTTCGTAGAGTACTTTGAAATCAAAGGGATTTGGTTGTATTTAGTATGCGGAATGGGATGCAAGGCTAATAACGCTAACATTGCCTATCTGGATATTGTCCGCCACATCTGTATGTCTGATACGTGAATAATGGCCATCAGCAAGACAGGATCGTCTGTCGAATGTTTCACGAAGCACACAAAGTTATGAAGCCGCTTACTGAATATACAGTCTGAATGCAACCACTCTGATGACAAACCGGAATTGAATACGCCGGCGCTCCATTCATAATACGACGTATTCTGTTTCCTGTTTCATGAGGAACAGAGTCAGTGGTTGAACGTGTGTGTGTATTTCATCAGTATATGCGTGGTAACAACAGTGATTCGTTTTCCCCACTTTGGCACGGTTAGATGTGTCATTTTTGGTTCTCAAGCTGAGAACGTATTGATGCCATCTATTGCTGTTCATGTGTAGCTCTGAGGCTGGAAAGTGTCAGAACTCCGCAGCTGTCACAAAGCTCTCTGTATAGTTTGCATACACTTACGTACTGTATGACTGGACATTCTTCGATCCTACAAGGTTGTAAGGGAATGTGCTTATGCAGTGTTTGGTCACTTTTTATGTAATGGAGCCCCACGGTCACTAAATTACGAGGTTCCTGTCCTGCACCTCCTACGCTTCACAGTTGTGCTACTCCGCCTCCCAGCTGCGCTGCTGTGATTTTGCCTGCAGTCTTCGTGGACTGTTTGTAAGATTTTAAAGTACTGTTTACTAGAAGCAATGACCCATTGAAACCAGTAGGTGAATCATTGCCTTCGTTTCTTGTTATCTTTATCCATATTGTACTATACCTCCTTCCTTTCCTTCTGCCATATCCCTTTCCTATCCTAACTGTGATAGGAATATGAGATGTTACAAAGATCCGCGGCAGTTTCTGTCACCATTAGTAAGATGGTGCGCTTCCATCGCGGTATAAATGAGATCTGTTTCCGTTTGGAATTTTACGCAGCGTGGAATCCCAAAAGAGCGCAGATCTCATGACTTCATGAAGTCTGTGAAGGATGCATTCGATTTCCTTCCCGAGGTTTGGCTGCGCACTTCTTAATTAATTGCATTAATAGGCGATTAATATCTACTACTGGGATTACCACGGAGGTGCGACACGTCAGATGTCAAGTGCCGAACTGTAACACCTAATATGTTGTAGTTGTAACATTTTTATTTGTTGTAGAGTGGCAAGGTACAGTCCGCTGTGCTCGACTTCCAAAGGCGGTTATTACTACAGTTATTTTGTAGACTAATTCTGTTTAGTTATTTCATAAGTTTATTCTATCATCGTCATGTTGATATTGTACGCTCTGCGACTTTTTAGTATCATGCCTTTTAATACGAACTGAACGAAGGGGTTTCTTTTCCAACACAGCAGCAGGGAATATTTCATGCATCGCTATTGCCAGAAGGATTCTGGTACCTAATTTTCACATTCGTACCGTGCATCTTGATATTATCAAAGTTCTATTTATTCACCAAGTGATGCACTAGTGAGTTGTCTTAAAACACAGTATTAAAATTTACATTAAAACAGCTCCGACATATTTCGGTGTATTTTACACCATCATCAGGGAGCGCATTAATTCGTGCTTACTAAAGTTACGGTTGTTAAAACACCATTAAAATACATCGGCGTTTGGTTAACACAGTGGTGGTGTGGCTGCATATATTAGGTCCTTATTGGTGTATGTGTGTTGCACTGTTCATGTCGGAGCTGTATAATGTAAATTTTCAGACAACTCACTAGTGCATCAGTTGGTGAATAAATAAAACTCTGGCACCTAGTTTGTTTATTAGGGTTCTTTTTGTCGTAATGTGGCCGTATCTCGAACATGGGATATCGGGGCTGTGGTGGCAGAAACGGGATCGTGATGTTGGAGATTGGGTATCAATAAATGAATTATTCACACTGCAACTAATTTAGTGTTTCTGCACTCATAAAACTGCAAGAACAAGGAAGTGAATGCGAAATCTGAGGTTCACACAGCGGTAATGCTGAAGATCCAAGTCTTTTTGGATGTGACGCTTTTCAAGAAGTGTCCTTGAACTGCTTGACGCTGAAGATGGAGGCACCACCATATTTCGAAACTTCGGGAACAGTTCGTCCAACGACACAGCGCCACACTGCAGAAGAGCTAAATCTTCAAGAGAATGCGACTTCTGTTGTGCTGTAATAATATTAGGTGCTGGGTTTGTGACGTCAGGAGATGAAAACGAGCAGCTTCTTTACATATAACTGGTGCGTTTCGATTTTCTGTCATTTCTGTTTTCGACCGGTAATTGCCGCGTGTCTGTTCATGACCTGGTCGCTTTGCCACTGTGAGGCATTGCTCATATTGACAAGAGTTTACTCTCAAGGCGGGAGACCATGGTGCGCTGCCACGTCGATGGCGACTAACAGATTGGTAACAAGTTCCCACAGATCATTTCATAGTTCCGGGAGCGAATTAAGGCAAAGGCGGTATTGTTTCTTATTTGAACGTCACAAGAATTCCTTCTGATTACAGTAGATCAAGACTGAAGTAATGTTGCATATCTATTCATCTTCGCAGACGACTATCGGAGTTTCGGTTTGTAGCCCTCTGCCACTTCTTCACGCTTCGCGACTTTAGCAGCGTTTATATGGTGCGCTCTATTGTGCCCTTAGACCTGTTTTAGACTTGCAGAGTCGTAGGGCATATTCCAGAACACCTGACGGTTGTCCAGATTCAAGTATCCCACCTTCTTAAGACAGCGAAGTCGGTTTGCCTTCGCTTGCTCTTGGCTGTAGAGAGGCATGCCTGGCGACAGGGCAGTCGATGTCGATGCCAAAGATTCTGCATTCTGGGCACACTGTAGGGGATGAAGTTCGCGCTGGTCATCTATGAGGCTATCATGTCGACCTGGCAAGACGAACTGAGAGATGTGGAACCCTCCGTGCAAGTTATTGTGTCCCATCAGCTCCATCAGGATGGCGTTCATATTCCACACTTAGGTATGCCTAAGTGTGGAATATGGAGGGGCCCCTATGTTTTCCTTACACCGATCGCCCACAATATCGTACAACGTGCTCTGCAGATGAAACCTACACCTTTCATCACATAATTGACATTCTGGCCGAATGCGGAACAAAGTACGTGGTGAACCGCAGTGTAAGCAGAGTAAGACGTAGTCCGCAGTGTAAGCAAACGGGCTTACGCCCTCTACGCAACGAAGAATCCATTACAAGACAAGCATGACGAGATCCGGAACCGAGAGATCACGGACGCCATCCTGATGGAGCTGATGGGACACAATAACCTGGCTAATAGGCGGGAGGGGGCAAAAAGTAGAATGTCTGCGTTTGTAAATGGGTCTCAGATGCCCCTATTCTTCGTCACATAAAACGCAGGTTTTTCAATTTCCTGTTCTTACACGACCAAAATCGGTTAAGATGTATCTGTTTTATTTTCCCCTCTTCAACTAGCCAAACAAAACTATTCTTAAGTATAAACAATATTGGAGGGGCCGCCCGGTCGACCAAGAGGACGACCAAAAATAGATGGTGGAATTGTATACAATGTTAGTAAATGCAAAATTACAAATTGGAAAGTGAGGTAAAAAACAGAGCTGACTGGGAGAAATCCATTAACCCTTAATCTGCTAACGTGGAGAATATGGTGAGCTCCTAATAATGCCAGCAAATGGCAGATGGGATTTAATTCGGCTTTTAAAGGGTTAAGGGAGCGAAGGTGCGCATTGGACTGTAGCGAAGTAGAAGACGTTGATGATTTGTCCTTCCCTGCACCCTTCAGTTACGCCGATGATTCCACGTACATGGTACCGGGTCTGCTGGTACGAAAGGTGGAGTTGAAGTTACAATATCTTAAATTCCTCACTGTAAAAGTGTGTTGTTTGGTGGTCGTAGATCATTATTGGGCGCATTTAGTTCACTTTCACTGACGGATAGCACAGACGTACACAGGTTATATCGTGAGTTGTGCTTATTAGGAAGCATTGTGACATTTTTGATACCTATGTACTGTAAATCGTGGTTAAAAGTTGCTGGACTGACGAATAGATTCTAATTCTTCACAGAACCTGAAGTTTAATTCTCATATTAATAAGAGCCTTCCACTGGTCCATGTTCTGAGCTAAATGAATCCATTATCCTGTCCATTGAAGATCCCTTGTGATAACTCCAGTGGTGTAGCGGTAACGCTCGATTCGAAACTCGGCCGGGATCTAGCTGAAAGTTTTTATTTAATAAGTCTGTCCATATAAATGCCGGTATACACGTAATATCTCGTTTGGCCATGACTGCTTCCTTCCAGATTCTCTCCGGTATGTGCTCATAAAATGTTCAGTCCTGCAGTTCGACATTATGGGTGAAGAATGCCAATTATGAATTCTTTATTAAGGCATTTTCTTCGTCCTAGCAGTAAGCCTTCTTTCCCTTACATATTCCTCAGTATTTTGTCCTCAGACACCCTACTATATATCCCTTCCTTAAAAGCAAGGGACCAAGTGGACTAGTTTAGGGTTTAGGGACGGGATTTGGTGATTTACTAGTAACATTTACATTGGCATATAAGTATTGTGGAATTTGTTATGTGTAAGAAACAACAAGCTTCCGAAACATACTTCCATGTGATTGGTTAAGTTATGTATTAAAGTTTGTATTTGTCTAGTTTTGAAAATTATTTGAATTTCACATCACGACGGTTGTTGAAGTACTGCTTTAGAACAGTTTTGCGCAGTATGGTATGTTCGGGTGAAGTGATAGCTGATTACGGTCTGCTGTCAAATAAGAAGGCATGATCCTATCGTATGCTGTTACGTGCGAACGTGCTCGTTGGTTAGCTCTTTGTATATCATTTCGTCTCCTCTTCGGTGACGATTTTTTTTAGGGCTGACACAGTGGAATTCATGTTGCAATACTGTAACGTTACTCGATGGCGTGGTTTGAGAAACACGAAATGTTTTCCGACTGTCTTGCGGTGGTAGACGGAGCACCGTTTGTTGTGAATACTAGGTCGACGGTACTATTGAAACCATGAAGACTGGAGGGATTGCTAACAGTAGAAGGCAAACCTGCACGCTTTCTTTACAGCGGCAGTATTCGGAAGTGATTTGTCAGATTCGGCGGATGATTTTGGGGACGGCTCTTTTTGTTCGTGTTGGTTGGGAAGCAAGGTAGCTTGCAGGAGCCTTCTTTATATCTGGAAACTGGTGAAGGGAAATATTCTGGTCTATGCTGGGAGTTGTGTTACGTTGGCACATACCGTAACTCGAGTAAGTGAAGTATTAGGGTTGGATTCTTAGTCTATGACAACACAATGCGGTGGCAAGAATAGGCAAACACAATAAAGCTCTGTGCATACACCGGCATTATAGTTGTATTTCACATGGTATTATTATGTTTGCCTTGGCGTCTTGAAAATTACGAGTGATAAGATTTTCATTTGTTGTACTCGTGTTCTTTATTTCATAATTGCGTTTGTTAGTTTCTAAAATTTTAGTCATTAAGTTCTACCGGATTTTTTAAATGTGGACCATTTCTGTAGTTGTAACGGTTGTGTGAACTGTCTTATTTGTGCGATGGGTAGACCTCAACATGAGTGATTGGTTAGGATTACTGTTTGTAAAATATTGCTCATTGATACACCAGTTGGGGGGGATTTAAAACGTGCCGTGTGTTCGACATGAAGTTTCCGTACATTTATTGCGTGAAGCGTACCGTGACTCTTATTGTATAAGTTTTTTGCAAACGTTTTTCTCTTAATGACATTTGAGGTTCTGACAACGGTAAATATGAAAATATATTCAGGGAAATGACGCCGTGTATTTTGGTAGGTGGGTACCAGTGCTTCGGAAGTATCTGCTACCTCTTCTTGTACCGTGGATGGAAGCAGCGATTTCGTCGGAAACTGTAAATGTCACGTTTCGCGGTGTCACTTCCTGTAAAGCTGTAATATTCATATTCGTGTAAGTGATTATGTAAAAAAGACGGTACACTTATTTAAATACGCACGTACTTTAAGACCCCTGATTGTTGGAAGTGGCTCGGAATAATCATGCAAACCACTGTCATCCAAATGTTGATTTTGTAAGCTCAAAAACACTAATACGTAAATGATACATATAGTTCGAAATAAGTGCCGAAAATTATTACGCAACTTTCATGTAGGTGTTCAGCATCATTTGCGAAGTAATATCCTTCTTAAGTTAATGTTGTACGACCTTCACCACAGTGTCGTTCAGAAGGGTGGCCGTCCCGTGGCAGTCGGTTATATGGCAGTACTGTAATTGTTTTGTAGTAAAACTGTAATGAGGGAATGGTGTATTAAGCTTCTGTGTAGTATGTGGGAAGCCTGCAGTACTGTTGTACCACAAACATCACGTTCACGACCGGGTCTGAAGATGTGCTTAACCTTTTGGCGCCGGAATTATTTTTTTAATTTTAGCACACCCTGTATATAAAATGTGAATAATACAGGAAACAAATACGTTAGAATTATGAAACAAAGTGCATTTTGAAGAGAAAAAAACGGAGATTATATACAATTTTTAAAATATTCAATACCTGTACTTGTTGAATAAATATATAAAATGAAACTTTAGAGGTTAGCGGTGCGGTACGATCACTATAGTTGACATTAGGCGTCAAAAGGTTAAGCACGGTGTGGATACTAACGCGATGAAATCAAGGAAAAAGGAGCCCACGTGGGAGATACGTGAAACGCATAAGGAATTCTGCTTGGGAAACGTGAAGGGAGATGACCGCGCGGGAGAACTGAGAGTAGATCGGAAGATAATGTAAAGGTCAATACGAAGGACGCAGGTTACAAACGATTCTGTTTGATTTAATCTGGTTCACGGCATTGAGCTGCGAACAGTGAAATTTTGCGTCGGTTGCAGTGGTAGAACATGTTTGATTGGGTAGAGTCAAGAGCGATTTTTTTATTGGTTTGTTAATGACCGGTAGTTATCTCCAACAAAAAAAAAAAGTAACTGCTTCTGCGTTTTGTTACGGAAACGCTTCTGTTGAGGTCTCCACGATCAAGAATAATTAGCTTATGTATATTGACATTTGCGAGAAAGGCCGACATTCCGCTTGTGTCTGTGCGAGCCGACCATGCAATGAGGCGATACGTCGATGCCGTGAAATAGGTTCGAATGGTTCAATACAGTCAACGTATCACTTAGCACCCTACGGATTGCCGTTCGCCCTATTGTTCCGCGATATTAAGGTGCCCTTTTAGGACCTCGAACCTAGTGGTTTGGGGAGACGATTAGAGTATTGCCACAGGCTAATCGCACGCCTGCTTTCATCGGTACATCTTACAGACGATCCCCAAGTCGCCCGTGATGAAGGAAACAGCACATGAAGCACGCGTTTTTTTGGGCGGATGCAAGTCTTTATGGTATGGTGGAAGCGAATGTATGGTATCGATTTGCTGATAATGTGTGGTGTCCTGTAATTGAAGGCCAAATTATGGGACAATTCAACATGGAAGGACGGCTGATACGTGCACTTTGCCTTGGCGGGGCGAAGGGCGGCGGGAGGCTGAGATATCATCGTTTCGTCATGTTGGACTGTGTGACTCCAGCAGCACGGGCTGGAATGTGCTCCTGTACTTCAGCATGACGGAGTATCCGCCGTTATCAGTCGGCATGCAACGCAGTATCTGAGTTATCACTTACCGGTTCTCTTATTTGGCCGTGGGGTTCACATAATTGGCCGCAGCATTCACAGGTCCTCAACCCCCCGTTAGTTACATGTATGTGTGCGCGTATGGTAGAAGTCTTGCTTAATAACGTAAGATGGACACTGACGTGTACTTAATTGACTGCATTGTCGATGCTACCACGGGCATCATTGGCCACGCTCTTTGTCCATTTACACGTTCTCTGGTGAAAGTAGATAGAATGTGTCGAAGCTGCAAGTGGCGGACACTTCAGCATTTTTACGGCAGTAAAAAACCATTTTCCACGCCCGGGGTATGTAAAATCACGTACTTCCACGTACTATATCTTTTCAAGGTAACATATACAGGGTGGGCGAGGAGTCATCGTACACCGACCAATACGCTACCATAATTTGATTTGAATCACGTACGCCTTGGTTACATGTCCAGCGAATCCGTATGTGGACCTTGATGCTGGACACACAAACGGATGCGCCTCCATGTCCTCTGTGACATAGGTCGGAGCATTTTGAGAGTAATTGTGCGAAAGGCGTCTTCCACAGCTCTGCGCAAATCTTCGTTGTTGTTGTAGCGACGAGCAGCCACTCTTTCCTTGATAATACCCCACAACGAATTGTCTGGTGTGGTAAGGTCAGGATTACGTGGTGGCCATGGCAATGGTGCCGGAGATGTCGGTGAGCCACGGCCAAGCCAGCGGCCTGGAAAACGTTCGTTCAAAACATCGCGCACAGAATGAGCGAAGTGTGCGGGTGCCCCATCGTGCTGCAGCCACACGTCATCCAAGAGTCCTCTGTCTCTCAGCTGAGGTATGAGCCACGTCTCACATTGCCGAATAAGATGCCGCATTCACCGGTCCATCGAAAAAGTAAGGTCCAGTCAGATAATCTGATGTCATACCCGCCCATATCATCACATGCGGTGGATTATGTTCCAGCTCCTGCGTGA
>Ga0123354_10013245_pt1 | contig 12794 bp, 8 predicted proteins | sample TergutLab28metaG_2_FD_97872 | JGI IMG/M metagenome (GOLD analysis project Ga0123354, IMG submission 97872) | Labiotermes labralis P4 segment gut microbial communities from Petit-Saut dam, French Guiana - Lab288 P4 | ecosystem: Host-associated > Arthropoda: Insects > Digestive system > Gut ...
TATATTTCTGATTTTTTGTGTTTTGTGGTTCTTCGAGTGTCAGTTAATACAACTTTTAATGTATTACTTTTTTTTTTTTTTTTTTAACTTTTTTTGGTTGTACATTATCTTAATTGCAGTGGCACATTAGTGTGATCCCCTTAGCCAAGTGTTTCATTTTTTCAGTTTTAATACTGTTGTCCCCAAGTTAAAATATGATAACCAGCCCAGCTACGCCGGGATATTTTTAATCTTCTGTTGCATGTAAATAAGATTTGACTGTCTGACCTCTAGGTTCAAAATCCCCTATTTTCTGAAATTACAGGTGAAATTGCAACATTTTTCTTCACATAAATGTGTATGACACAGCAAATTCAAACCTGTGTTGTGATGCAGCAGAAACATGAAGTGTCTCAAGTTTCTGTCTTTTTGGTTTATATTTGTCACCAGCTGTTGTTAGTATATGGCTTGTCAAGAAGTTAATACACTTGTTGACACCATGTGTGTATGTATTCTGGCTTTCAGTTGTATTGGATATGGATGACGGCACCTTGTCATTTGTGGTGGATGGTCAGTATCTAGGCGTTGCATTCCGTGGACTCAAAGGTCGGAAATTGTACCCTATTGTAAGTGCAGTTTGGGGTCACTGTGAAATCACAATGAAATATATAGGAGGCTTGGATCGTAAGTATTACATTGCAGATGGTTTTTTTTTCCTTTCTTTTTTTCTCCCTCTCTTACTGATCAGTGAGTTCTGCAGTATTCTGATGATTGTATGTTACAGGTAAAATTGATAGGTGTCTGGATGTAAGTCATTGTCTGGTGTCCTGAATAGAACACAACTTCCAGAGAGTGGATCTTTGTCCATCCTCAGTTGTGGCAGTGGGGAGGCATTTCCTTAGGTCACCTGAGAACCGAAAAAGATCATTTTTCTGATTGCCATGTTCTTTTTAAAATACCAGATATACTGCCTACATTTTCATGCCAATATGTGTGATTTTGACAGCATTGTAATCTTTTTTACATGCTAGATGTTGGACAAATTCCAGAACAATCTGTGTGGGTACCTGTCTATCATATAAAGTGAGAAACAGGTTTGTTTGTGAAACACGTGTGTTCTGTCCGGAAACTGAGTATTAATTAGCCTTTACAACCCTAAGAGAACAACAGCTGGTCTTGAAGTTGTAGTGCTCACTGATTTAGAGATCCAAATGCTGGTCTGTATGGGTTTCATCCATAGTGTACTGCAGCAAACATTGCATGAATCATCTTTGTTACATACTTTTTTAATGAGATGTTTTCTGTTTTCACTAGTGAACTAATAATAAACACTGATATGTGTTTCATTCACTCTTCAGTTTTGTATAGAACATTAGATTATTCTATGTGGTCCTTGACAAACTGTAACTATATATTCAGTCTGTACAAATTCCACTCCAGATTCTGGGCCAAATATTAGCTCCCTTATTTACAATCTTCAGGCTTCTCATGTCTCTTGCAACTCAAAGAGTTCTGAGGCCTTCAGAGTCTTCTTCACACCTTCAGGGTGTAGGTTTCTTTCAGTACTCAGCTTCAGAAATACAACAAAACCATATTCATAAATGCACCAGCTTGGGGCAGTAAGTTAGAAATCTTTGAACTCTAAAAGTGACCCCACACTTTCCTTGAATGTACAGTGAGAGTCAGAATTTTCTGGCACTTTAAAATGCTGATATGTTTAACTGCCTTCTGTAGAATGAGATAAATGGTACAAAAATATTGTTATAAATGTTGAACAGTTCACCCAAATGTGTGTGCTAATGATCAGATTCCTTCTTAAAAGCAGTGCTGTTTTTGGAACTTATATGTTTGAATTTGACATTCATGTAATATATTTCATCAGTTGCTATGTACCAGAAATTTAAATGGCCATTTAAACTGGGAATTTCTAGGCATTTAAGCAAGGCAGATAAAGGTTAGTGATTAGTGATTCAGCATTACTGCTGCTGATGTTTTCAGAAGAAATCCTGCAACTTCTTTTGTTACCCTTAATAATGCATTGTTAGAAGAAGTGTCTTGTCACATATAAGAAAAAGTTAGTTAATCACAAAATGTAATACACAACACTACTTAAGACAGTTTCCTGTGTGAAACACTAGAGTAATTTAGTACCGACATTTTCCCGTGTTAGTAACATATGCTGTAAGAGGTCTTGACAAGGAAGTGGGTTATCTTGACTGTGTTGTTTCACAGTTTTTGCATGTCAGTGAGTAAATAGTGTTCAGGAAGATACTCACTGCCAAAAATGCCACTGATCAAGAAAATTTAGGCACCCTTGCATACAATATTAAATGTAAGTGGGAAAACCAGGTGAAGAAGGCAGAACTGAGGTTGTTGGGAGAGTAAGAATGAGACTGTGTGTAGCATTGAAAGGCTATATAAATAACATGGACAAAACAAGAATCTTGCGAATCATAATAAATAACATAGTTGAATAGTCATTAGCAGTACAGTGGATCTGGCAAAAACTTGGTGTTTGCAGGCACATCCAAGGGATTGTACAGGCAGGTCTCATTTTACACCATGGTTATGTTCCTGAAAAACATCAAGCAAATCAAAATTGCTCAAATCAAACACATAATTCCCATTTAAAACAGTGAATTTCTGGTGTTAGGGGATTGACAACCTCATCCTATGTAGTGTGTAACTATACTAGTAGTGGACATAACGGACCTGTGGAGTATGTATCTACTGTATATACATTACATGTACATTTCTATACAGCATACATACGTTTCTATATGATAAGTTTAGTAATTCATAATGCATTTGAAATGTAATAAGAAACTTAACATCCATAGTTTTTGGCACAGTTTATTCTGACAGGATTGTGGTAGTCATACTACACAAACACTTTAGTTCCTGACATAGTACTTTTTATAATTCTGTCAGCATTATCATTCATTTTTCATATGCTAATATGAGTGGCATATGGCGTGTGTCAGCATTTCGCTCACCCTTTTCAAATCGGCTTATTATATCTAATTTCCCTTCAGTACTTATTGTCTTTTGCCAGTTTTTCAGTTGGGTAGCACTAGGTGATGTAGATTTACATTTCTCATTTTGGTAACAAAAGCTAGTGTTACATCAGCTGCGTAATTTGTCGCCAGTGTAATCAAACAACTTACGTGACTGATGGCAGGATAGTGACATCACCTTCTGTTAGCCTCCAACACGAGACAAGTGCTGCCAGGCATAATCTGTGGCCAGTCGCATTAAGCCAAAAATTTCAAAAAAGTTATGTGAATTTGCAAGTTACATTAAAGTAAAATCACACATACAGAAATGGCATGACAGGAGAAATTCCTCTACCTTTTATGGTTTTTGTCACTCTTTTCAGGCAAGTAGCCAGAATAGCATCTCAGATTGTCCATGATCCTTTCCAGTTTATTATCTATTTGCCGTAAAGTGCCTAGTGTCAGAAATTTCAACCTGATGCAGGTTCCTCTGGTGCGGTGCCTATGTTGAATAGACTAGAAAGCCGCATATGTCATGCTTTGTGAATCACATGAAAGCAACCTTTGGGAACTGAGAGGGTCATTGCATCACTTCTGTCTTTGCGGAAAATTTAATGAATGGAAGGACACATGGACAAATTGTTTAAGATTTCATTGTGAGAAATGTAGTAAAAGGGTGAAAATTTGTTTCATCATGAACTTCTTATTCTTCTTGGGTGGAGAAATCCTTGTAAATTGGAAACATTAAAGGTGGGTGACAGACATGTTAATGATATGGGAAAAGAAATTGGATGCTAAATTATTCTAACATCATAGCTGGAAAAAGTAATTAGCTGGGGTTGTGTTTCACTGTGTTTGTCTTCATTTTGTGAGGGGGGATATTTTGAAATGGTGGTAGATGTAGACTTTGGAGAAGAACAGTGCGGTTATAATTACATCTAATCAACATTCCATATGCTGTTATTTTAATATTATCTGTCCATTTATGTCTAGGTTTCCGAGTGGTTTCTTTAAATTCTGTGTACCCACAAACATAGTACATGTTAAGTGTTCTTACTGTATGTAACACCTGTTCAGTTATGCAGTAACTGAAACTGAACAGCTTGTGGTCCATTGTGTGACTGTACCTTTACTTTCTGCAGCTGAGCCCCTCCCACTGATGGATTTGTGTAGGCGGGTCATACGGCAACGTATAGGCAAGCACCAGTTGGAGGAACGCATCACAAACCTCAATCTGCCTCAACCAATGAAGGTTTACCTCCTGTACCAGGATCGCAGATAACAAACTCACAGGCTAGTGTCCAGCGACGAGTCACTTGCCGCCGAGTGATAACAAACGCTCAACACTTTCTACTAGCTTCTCAGATTTGTGCAAAACCTGTCTTGCCAAGGAACCCATTAGAAGTGAAAATGGGAAAATGTGGTGAACCAAGTTTGTGGACTGCCAGACAATTTATTACAAAACCCTCACTCATTCCGTGTCATTGTCTTGGCAGGTACAGAGTTCTTTTTTATACATTTGCAAATTGATTGCCAAAAGTACCCCTTCTTTCCCACAGCTGCATTAATGGCAGTTCTTAGAAGTTACTGACCAAGTGGGGTTATTCTTTTCAGAAGATGATGTGCTGTTGACAATTTTGAACCCAAATAAATCTGCAAGGATTTAAACATTTAATTTTAGTGGCATTTTCTTATTGTACGTGAAGTATGCACGTGACTTTTAACCAGTGCCCGTTCCAAATCTTGTAGAACGGTGAAGTACTTCTAGTGTATGTGTCTGAATGAGTGTGTGTGTGTGTGCGCGCTTGTGTGTATACAGTGTGAAGAACATAAACTTGTATTAACAGTGTCGGGAGATTAAGATCAAAATATGTTTGAACCCTTTATTTAGTATTTATAATTGTTTGAGACTTTTGATATCTTAGAAGTTTCACTGAGACCTACTTGTGGCTTCCACCAGAAGAACAGATAAAGCACCAGAGGATCAGACAACAATGGATATGTTTCTGCTCCATTTGTCATGTTTTATGCCACAGCCTTTGTTTACTGCATCATAAAAGTTTTTCTCTTTAGAGTTTTATTTCGCCTGTATATATGATGGAAGATACAGATTTGACCTGTTACTGTTCTCTACTGAAAGAGAATATTAAGCAAGTTTTATGGCATTCATTGACAGGTGGCAGGTGGTGATGTGTATGATTATGCACAAAATATTAGTTCTGTCATTGGTGGAGGGACTGTATAAGTTGTTGATCCCAGTCTCTGATCCACAATTTCCTTAATTTAAGAAAAATTTTGTAACAGCCAGCTCTGCAGAATTAATCCTCAGTAGCTGTGCTTTGGTAGGCTAGAGGGCAGTGTTTATTCACAATCCGTTATCTTCAAAATCTCAAGGTTGGATTTCTTGCTATTATTTACACCATACTTTATTTGGCGACAAGTTTAGTTTTCTCTGAAGAGAGGTCATTGATGTGCATTGAAAGTTTGCTATCATGAGAGGGTTAGGACCAAAATCAAAATGTTTCTCATCTGGTACTAGTTTAAATATTTTCTGTTTTGTGAGTGTGTATATGCATAAAAGAAGCACAAATTCAGAAAACTGCCATTCATTTCTGAGTATGGAATTATCTGGTAAAGGGATGAATATTAGACAAAATTTTTTGTCAGCATTGTTTAACAAGCATAATAGTGGGGCGTCCTGTTACTGATTCAGTCTCGAATATTTAATGAAGGACCATGTATAAAACTTTAACAAATATGTGTCATTAGTACTTACCATACTGTGTTTCAACCCATTTTATGCCATCATCATGGGATCACCTTTAATATACTTAGGTGCCACATAATTACTTTAAGCAAAAGTGAAGTCTCTGTGCATGCGATGAATTTGTATGAGGGTGGTGAAGGTATAGCTCTGACCATTCTTAACCTCTGTTTGTAGTGGCAGTGCACGGTATAAGTACTAAGCATATTGAAGGTGACTACCTGACAGTGGCACAGCCAAACAGATTGTAAGTCTGTGATGAGGACTGCATATTTCAAATGTTTTATTCCTGGTCTTTGAATAAACATTAGAGATGGGCTAAGAAGGTAGGGAAACAGATTTAAATTTTACTGTTTTTACATACCTGAACTATGGACTTTGAATCAAGGGCTGTCAAAATTTGGCGTGTCTTTTAAAGTTGTTTAATTGCATGCATTTTGGCCTTTGTCATTCATAATACCAACAAATGCACCACATCAAATCATCAAGTATATACAAACAGCCCAGACATTATTCCAACATGTTTCAGTAAAAATATATCATAATCATCAAGGAGTACAATGTGCCAGTGTTAAAACAAACTGCAAATGGTATTTATAATGTTTCATAACTTGTAGTAGTAGATATACATATAATGTGTGTGTGTGTGTGTGTGTGTTTTGAATTCATAAAATTAAGCTTAAAAAACATCTCTTATCCAGTAGATAAAATTTGTACATAATAAAATCACAATCATAGTAGTTGGCAATTAATTTATTCTTATATATTGAAGCATCTGGTAGGGTTCTGAGTCCAAGCGGATGTGTCCCTGTTGACTTGAGAACCCCACCAGATGCTTCATTATATAAGGCAACAAATAGAAGAACTTAAACATCTAGGATAATGATATTATGTTCAAAAATTATGTACTGGGTAAGAAAAGTTTTTAATTATATTTTAAACTTAATTTTATGGATTCAAAATGCACATATAGATCTAGCACTACATGTTATGGAACATAGCAGTTGCAGTTGGTTTCAACATTGGCACACTGTACTCCCTTATGATAATGGTCTATTTTTATCAAAACATGTTGAAATAATGTCTTAGCTGTTTGTTTGTATTCTGATGATTTGATGTGGTGCATCTGTTGGTATAATAGAAAAATTAACTCTGACATGTCTGTTGCATGGTATGACATTTTAGTCATAACCATTTTTGTGTGGGTTGCAATGCATTGACCTCGTGCTAATTAAGACTTGTTGGCATAGGAATTCTTCCGTTGTTATTCTCTGCACAAGCTTTAATTTCTGGTGACAGTTACTGAATGTTAAGGCTACACTTTTATAAGACAAAAATTATGCTTCTTTACGTTTATCTTCCATGGAATCACTGCAGATGCTAAAACCAGTACATCTGTTACCTGTGTGATGATGTAGAGGCCATCTTATTTGCAGCTGACAGCAGTTTTATAATTGTCTCACCTTGTACATCTTGGTGGAAGTAAAATTGTGTAGCTGTTTCTTAATTATAGTATAGGTATCATGGCTTGCAAAATATCAGTCACTGGTTCAATATTTGCAAAAAGATTATGGTGTCATGTTCAAGAAGCCAGTTCAACAGTGATATGAAGAATCTTTTTCTGTTCAGATAAGTTTTTATAAATGATTTGCTTCAATTTAAATACCCACCCCAGTTTACTGAACATACAGGTGTCATTCATGATGGTACACTTTCATTGTACATAAATTCACAATTTATTTTATTACATTGGAAATGCTGGGAATTTTTTCAGTTCATTTTGCAAATTGAGCAGGAGCACAACAGTGACTAGTGTCAATGTAGGGCACTGGTATGCAGTGAATTACCAAAAACACCATTTGATGTGTACAATTTCTGTTTTATTTTTGGTTTGTGATGTGGCAGTTACAAGAATTCAAGTGCCATTGTACCCAAATCAAATGAAAGGGAAAGAATTGCTGCTGGCTGAACGGAGAGAAATTGTGTAGAATGTTCTGATGGCATTTGTAATCATTCTGTTATTTATTTATTCATATCAAGGGTCCATTATGTTGCCTTTTAAGCAAGCAGTCAGACTACTGATTCTGTAAGGGTTTGTGACACTGATGGATTCATTACGATAACATTATTTTGTACATTGCTCATTGTCTGAGGGATATGTGAGGTGCCCAACATTTTGAAGAAGTGGTGCATCCTGATTCAGAGGTGAGGTCTAGGGGAAGATAGTGTACTGTTGTGCTAGACTTTGCCTGTGACTCAGGATTCACCACTCTTCAGAAACTAACTCCACTTCCATCATTCCATCATCTCTAAGACTTAATTCACCTGGATTCATATAGACTGAGCTACGCTCTCTCCCCAGACAACAGTAGGTACAGTCAAGGTGTATAAATGTTAAGGTAAGAGAAATAATCTAAAAATTGTAGAATTAATGGCATGATCGCAGATTGACCACACTACACTAGTTCAGGCTGAAACCCTTAACTGGAAGCCATAACAACAAAACATGTCAGGGCACAAGATGAAAAGAAGTGGGAAGAATGTATAGTGTAATAACATGTGTTACACTGTGTGTTATTATGTATGTAATAGTAAGGGAAGTTACAGAACTCTCATCTAGGCTTGCTTAGCTGCGTAGGTGGAGTTTGAGTTTTTTAAAAGTGTTAGCCAAATTTTGTGGGGTTTATAATACAGTTATGCAAATCTGAAGAGGAAAAAGTAAAGTTAAAGAATAAGACAGGAAGGAAATATAATCCAAGAAAATGTGATTAGCTTACAGTGTTTTAAATTCAGGCTTGTTCTCTAATTCCCTGCAGTGATTGTTTTCAGTGACAGTATCTTGTTAAAGAATCAGAAATTTGGGCTGTTTTGTAAGTCTGAATAATTTTCTTTTCAATTTTCAGTAGTACATACATAATGCATAAAGTAAGTCACTGAGTCTTCATGCTGTGTAGTTCACTATGAACCCTCTTCAAAACAGAGAATTACTGCTCAAAGTTGAAATGATCAAGTATTCAAACATGTCTGAGATATTATGTTTAAGAACTATTCCAGCAAATAAATAAATGAATGTTCAGTTTTCCAAAAAATATAATTAAAATACCACCCATATAATTCCAGTAACAACTCGGAAGCACCAACTGGAGACTTTTCAAGTGGTACAAAATCTAGAAATGAAACAAACTCTCATTATTTTTAAATACAGCTGGTGATAAGTTGTTTGGTAATTATTAGTTGCTACAGTATGCTGTTGCTTAGCCATGGCTTCTGAGTTTGTGTTATTGTCCATGTACAGAGATTAGCTCAGCTTAGCAGATACAACATAACGAGTTTTATAATATCACTCTTACATGATGACTGAAGGAGATCCAGCTTCAAAATATGTACCACAAATATCAAATACACTTCAGACAGTGGACGTTGTCCAACATAATATGCATCCAGCAGTGTTGAAATTCCAAGAGTAACCTTACATAATTTATATCTTTGGCCCCCCTTTGTTGTAAATGTATAATCTATATATACATGTGTAACATTTATGGAAATGACAAAGTGATTTGCATATATACTGACAGGTGGGAAGAAAATGGTGTGATGCGTCTTAATACATGCAGCGGTATGACTTGTTTTGTTTGGATCTAGGAATGTGTAAGACTCTGCATGAATTTGTAAATTTAAATATGAGATCACATTAAGAGAAACATAGTGCAGATAATAAATGTTAATAAATGAAATCATAGTCTATTGGTTGGTGACAGTGACATACGTTTGTATGATTAGCATGTATTACAGTTACTTTAAAATATTCATAAAATTGAAGTGATGAAGGATAGAACTGCTTTGGTACATTTATTTTTGGAAACACACATTTTTTAGACTGGTTTCGGAAGAAATGAACTACCATTATGTGGCTCCTGGAATATTGCCAAATAATATTAATTCATACATTTTACTTCATGGAAGTTTAAGAAAACTTTCAGTATGAAGTACAATGAATACTTTGTATATAACTGAAGAGTATGTGTAAATTACACTGTTTGTAGACTTTATGAAATATGCATCACCTGCATTCACTAACAACATGCCTACTTTTTATATTATTGAATATTTTTGCAGCTGGGTTTTTCTTTTCTCCATCTACTTCCCCCTCTCAGGTTCTTCCTGCATATTTGGAAGTTTGTGTGTCAACACCCTCTTCAGTTATGTGGGTGATGTTTGCCAGGCACAGTGCCTCATTGTCTTACTCAGAGTCACATATTTACATTCTTTAACTACAGAATCAATCGAGAAGTCCAGAATCTCTATATTGATCTCAATTTACTTCTCAACAACTCCATTAAAGGCCTTGCATAAAATACAACACAATGAATAATTAATGCAGAGGGATGCCATTCTTCTGTTGCTTTCAAGACAGATCCTGTACCAACAAGTGCATCTCTTCTGAATTATCAGGTTGTCATTTTAAGAACATTGTTCCAAAAGTTATTTCATTAACTTCAGTTTACCATCATAGAGTGTAAAAGGTGAAAGCAGCAATGGTAGTCTTTCAACTTTGTATATAATATCCTTTTTTTATTAAGAAATGAAAACCTGAAAGATGTGCATGCTTTTTAAATGTTTGTTCTTGTGATTTAGTATATGTGTGTGTGTGGATGTAGTCAAGTGTTTGAAGGAGGGACAGTGCAGTGAAAATATCTGTGTTTGCGTGATGGGTAATTTGGCATACACAATGTCCACCCAGGGTGGTACACATCTTTAAATTAAACGTAATAATATTACGAGAAGGACTGTATAATGTGAAAATAGGAAAAAAATACATGAGCTGCCCTGAAAGGGTTTCACTTTAAATGTAATTTACATTAAAGAGTTTTCAGATGATCTGTTGACATGTTCTGTGGCAATAAAGTTACTAAAGATAGAATGAGCTCATATCACAGTGGAATTCTAGTTATAGGGAAGGCAGGCATGTATTGTCACTCCTCACTTTCTACTGTATTGTGACGCTTCTGATTGTTGCATTTTATTACATTTTATTGGGACTTTTTGTGAAAAATATTGAGTATGTCTAAAAAAATGAAGCATGAATTATATTGCACTGCTGCTTCAAGAATGGTTATGTATTGTAGTAGGTGCTGGTTTCTAAGATGTGTAATTGATTGCTAGTGGTTTCAAGCTAGGTGGAATGAATATTGTATTTGCTGATTCATACAAAAATGCATGTAATTAAAATTGTTCACCATATAAACTGCATGGATCTCACGTGCAGTGCGACATCTAACAGCTGACCTGTGTTTTTAGTCACCATAAGTTTCATTGCCAAGGGGAGGCCATTCTAGAGGTAGCTGACACAAGTGGACCAGTAGAAAGCTCTTATGAATGGAATGGTAAACCTTCAAATCCCATAACAGGTTGGGAATTGAGTAGACATTACCTTCTCAAGGATTCTACTCCATGGTGTTATTGGTTGGTTACTTTGTTAATTATTACTTAGTTGTTGTTCAGCCCAATGTTTTTGAGTGTAGTCTTGAATATAATTACAAAACTTCACACAGTTTGTTTATCTGCAGACAGGTGTTACATTCTCCAGTTTCAGTACATACAATCAACATGAATGATAGAGAATTCGTGCTTTGACTCATTCAGCCAATCACCACTCAAGATAAACAAACTAATTCCTGTGGTTTCTGTGGATTTGGAGAAAGCTTTTGACTCTGCAGCTAGAAGGAAAACCATCAGCCCTCTTACTAGTTATCTCAGGACTGAAACGAGGATTTTTCTTCTTGTCACCAAGAATATTTCTAATGATAATGGGTTCAAATGAAGAAGTGTGGAGGCATGCACAAGACAAATTAGAGGAAGTGCAAATTAAGCGGTGGAAGGATGCCTCTGTCAGAGAGTTGAAAACCCCACAAGGACATACTACAAGAAGAATACCAAGAAAGAACTGGAGGAAAACAATAGAGAAGGAAGCTGAAATAATGGAGGAGACTTGGAGATCCAGGCAACAGCTGGAAACCTCATTGTATTCCTTGGTGGAGGACCAATTGTTCAAAGTGGGGTAACAGGAAATTGACTTACTTAAATCATTTTTGTACACTGATACACCAGCTCCTAACACCATGATTTGTAGTCTTGTGTGCGCTTAATGACTGGTCAGCTTATTACATTTCCCATTATTCAGCTGAAAGCTTCATCCTGTCACCACACGTGTCTGCTGTTGCACCATGCCTAGAGCCAGTTGAATTTACTTCATATCCTCACTGTTAATTTCAATGAATGACTGATGAATTTAGAGTTGATGCAACCGATTTCTTTATAAGTAACATTTATTTAAATTATATCTTAATATTATCCTTTAAGCCATGTGTTTAGATCCACCAACCCCCAAGTGGTAATTTGAGAATCACTTAACTCCATGTAATAGAATCCTTTGGAGAGGTTAATACCCCAACCTTTTTGGAATCCAAAGATTCATTAAAAGCCTGACCAATTATGGGGAACTCTTTTTGATTGCGTAAGTTGCTAGTTTCGTACAATGGAAGGTTGATGGCCCCTGCTTGTTAACTACATTCTGAGCTGTCCATATTTCAAGACTGCATCCTCCATCTGCAACAAATTGAGTATAAATGAAATTGTAATTTTATATTTTTCTGTTTCACAAGCAAGTATAAAATAGCAGCATGTCTTCTTTTTGTTTTACTTTCAATGATATGGCCTTTGAAGTTGTTAAATTCTTTATACTTTATGCAAATTACAAACTCAAATCTAAGTGTGGGCCTGTCCTCACATAACTGAAGCCCTTCAACTGTTAGCCCATGTTGAAGGTGATCAAAGTGTTGTAGTACATGACACTAACAATTCTGGAGGACATTGCTGCCTCTGCTTTGGACTTCATTACTTACTTACTTACTTACTCCATGGTGCAGAGTCCTTCTTGAGAAGCTAGTCAAGAAATTCCCCGCATTTTATGGAACCCGAAGGTTCATTACCGCACTCACAAGCGTCCGCCACCTGTCTCTATCCTGGGCCAACCCAATCCAGTCCACATACCAACA
>Ga0123354_10013246_pt1 | contig 12793 bp, 8 predicted proteins | sample TergutLab28metaG_2_FD_97872 | JGI IMG/M metagenome (GOLD analysis project Ga0123354, IMG submission 97872) | Labiotermes labralis P4 segment gut microbial communities from Petit-Saut dam, French Guiana - Lab288 P4 | ecosystem: Host-associated > Arthropoda: Insects > Digestive system > Gut ...
ACACACACACATATATATACACAATACATATATATATATATAAAATGTACACACACACACACACACACACATATATATATATATATATATATATATATATATATATATATATATATATATATATACACACACAATGTAAACACACACACACACAAAATGCATCAGTCAAACACAACAAAATTTAATATGTTATTTCTATCATTTAGGGCAACATGTTTCGACTCTTATAGAATCATCTTCAGGCCCTTCTAAGATACAGATCCTTACTTAGCAATGTTTAAAATGCATAGTGGGATCTCACTACGCATTTTAAACATTGTTAAGTAAGGATTTGTATCTTAGAAGGGCCTGAAGATAATTCTATGAAAGTCGAAACATGTTGCCTCAATACAGTAATAAAAGACTCCAAAAAGAAGACTAACGCCCCTATAAATGTCCGTTATTTTATATGATTTAAATTTAAAAAGAAATCACTGTGCTAGGTGACTTAAAAGTACTGAGATTCAGTGTTTTGATTTATGATACACAAAATAAACATCTTTGTGTCATGACGGAATCCAAATAAAGACTGTTAATTAGGCCTACTGTCAGCTGTGAACTGCGCTGCATTCAGTACAGCCTCAGCAAATAGTGGTGTATGTGGCGCTCATGCTTACACTGTCACTGTTACGCAGCTTGATATACTGAGCAGTGCAAACAGACTATGTTCATGTTGCAAGCATGAGAAATGTTTATGCCGCTTAGCTGTAATATCTATGTTGTGACATATGTGTATATTTATTGTCACTCTTTAGAACGATCATATTTCAGACTATGTGTTATTTAACAATGTTTAAAATGCGTAGTGAGATCCCACAATGCATTTTGAACATTGTTAAGTAAGGATCTGTATCTTAGAAGGGCCTGAAGATGATTCTATAAGAGTTGAAACATGTTGCCCTGGATAATAAAATAACTTATTAAAAATCTGTTGTATGTTGACTGATACATTGTATATTCGTGTATGTGTTAAACACTTCGGGATGGCAAACATTAAAAAAAAATTAAACATAGGGAATGTACTTACTGAACACCATGTATGCACTACCGTCGACTTAAATGCACTTCTAGTTTGCAATTGCCGATGCATTCAAAATCAAAACAATGAAAAAACCCAGCCTCAAGTACCGACATACATTTGGTACAGATATTTCCCCTATGGCAGCCGTTACGATTATTTTTCTATAACCCTGATGCCATAGCCTCTATCGTGGTTGTACCGCATTTGAGGGTCAGCTTGGCGTTATGGGAAATAGGAGAGGAACTCGACTGCGCGTCCTAATTCATCCTGAATTGCGTCATACAAACATGTAGAAGGAATGAGCGCACGTACAGGGTACATTCTGCACCCTTTGAAGAAAATACGGTGCTTCGAAATGCGTCACGAACTGTCACCGAATTTGAAATTAGATGTCACCGGTGTGTGCAGAATACCGCGAATAACGCTGTTCCGTTAACAATATTATGCAGCGCGGCGCATTTGGAAATAGGGAGTTCATACACACACTGAGAAGTACAAGAAAATCTCACAGATTGGGCTGCGTTTGGTTAATATTTGGGCTGCGTATGGTTAATATTTGGGCTGCGTATGGTTAATATTTGCGCTGCATATGGTTTATATTTGGGCTGCGTTTGGTTAATATTTGGGCTGCGTTTGGTTAATATTTGGGCTGCGTATGGTTAATATTTCAGCTGCGTGTGGTAAATATTTGGGCTGCGTTTGGTTAATATTTGGGCTGCGTTTGGTTAATATTTGGGCTGCGTTTGGTTAATATTTGGGCTGCGTATGGTTAATATTTCAGCTGCGTGTGGTAAATATTTGCGCTGCATATGGTTTATATTTGGGCTGCGTTTGGTTAATATTTGGACTGCGTATGTTTAATATTTGGGCTGCGTATGGTAAATATTTGGGCTGCGTTTGGTTAATATTCGGGATGCATATGGTTAATATTTGGGCTGCGTATGGTTAATATTTGCGCTGCATATGGTTTATATTTGGGCTGCGTTCGGTTAATATTTGGGCTGCGTTTGGTTAATATTTGGGCTGCGTATGGTTAATATTTCAGCTGCGTGTGGTTAATATTTGGACTGCGTATTTGGGCTGCGTATGGTTAGTATTTAAACTGGTCCGTGAAGGATATCTTCGTAGATGTGGGTTCTGCAAAGCCAAATATCACATACATACATACATACATACATATAGTCTATCAATTATTTACACAAATTAAACCACCCCAATGCACTGTTGCAGGGAGATACATCCACAGGTCATTAATGAACCTCTCCAACACGTTTCGGATCATTCGATCCATTATCAGGGAGTATCATGTAAATACTTGTGACCTCTGGATAAAGGGCGGGTTTAACCGTAACAGTTTGGAGAGGTTCATTAAAGACTGTAGAGGCGCCACCGCAGCAGTGTATTTTGTTGGTCTGATTTGTGTGGACAAACAAGAAGTACACGATAACATACCCGGGGTGCTGATAAGTCCTTAGCCCGACCAGGAAAGAAACAAGTCGCGCCTGTCAAACTTGTAATGGGCAGAGGAATGGATTGATTTGGCTAGGGCAGGGACAAGCGTTGGACTCTTGTGAACGTGGTAATGAACCTCCCAAGTTCCATAAAATGCGGGGAATGTAGCTTGTGTCCTTTCTGATCGGGCTAAGGACTTATCAGCACCCCTGTACAACATTATAAAATACAAGTATAAATTGTATATACAGATGTGACTACAGTCTGTGTGGCTTCGTGTATTCTATGTGCGGAAGTTGTTATACAGATGAACGTGTCAACCACGTGTTGTAATTTTAGATGATGATATTTCTTTACGTGTAGAACAAATGTTTCTATATGCACTGAATATTCATAATGTAAAACAAGAAAAGCTATTTGAAAATGAAAGTGTTTATGTCACTAAACGAAACGTTAGTAAAAACACAAACTAGTCAAAACGTGAACGTCCGTGCTTGTTGCATGCGAAAATCTTTAGTACACACACATGCTTATGAAACAGTAAGGTGACAATGCAACAATGACGAGTTCCGTGTGCGGATTTTCCAAATTTCTGTTTACTTTTGTCGACTTCCATTAGTTCATATATGGAATTATAGGGATCCATCGAGACGCTTCTTTATGTGCCATAAGCATAAAGTCTTTGACATTCGCTTAGTTACAGTTAGTTTCAAGTCTTTTTTTTTTAGATTTTTTTCCCCCGTTTTGAAAGTACGTGTATTTTAGAATACATGACCTTGAAATATTTTTCTTTTCATAATAAATTGCAAATTTATTTAACATTTCGAATGAAGAACGGTAAGTTATGTAGATTTTCCTGTGTTCATATTATTTGGTTCTTCAAGTCGATTTCATGACCGGCGCTGTATAAAGTGCTCGTTATTTGAAGTCAGCTGAATAGACAAATGGTCATATGGAATCTGATGTGTGCTGGACCGTGCATCATTGTGATAACTGAAGAATAAAAAACCAACTAGATGCCACTTCTTAATTTACTGTACCTCTTATAGGCTCAACATGTTTCGGGCACTACTATGCCCATCATCAGTAGCTCGCGACTATGATGTTGATTATCACATTGGTCTTTTCGTTCTGTAAAGATGGAGGGGTTAGCGTTGGTGTAAATTTATGGTTGTTAGTGGTGTGTGTTCGGTGTGAAGTTGTTTGTCACTTTGTTATAGACAAAGTGACAAACAACTTCACACCGAACACACACCACTAACAACCATAAATTTACACCAACGCTAACCCCTCCATCTTTACAGAACGAAAAGACCAATGTGATAATCAACGTCATAGTCGCGAGCTACTGATGATGGGCATAGTAGTGCCCGAAACATGTTGAGCCTATAAGAGGTACAGTAAATTAAGAAGTGGCATCTAGTTGGGGTTTTTATTCTTCGGTCATATGGAAGTTTTTGGAAGTAATCTGTTGGAACAGTACAGCAGTGGGTCTTTCGTCATACGACACTGCACAATTCCGACACAATTGCTGAACTTGTCTCGGCCTGTTCAGTTGTACAGGCACGTTCGCAGTGTCGTAAGTTGAAAAGCCCTTAGTGCTGTTGGAGCAGTGCTGGAGTGGTGATCGGTGATGGTTGTGATTTGATGAGTTCGTTATGAAGGGGAAGATTTGAGATTGTGACAGTTGGGAAGGATCAAGACGTCTTTACTGGAATGTGACGACGTGTAGTTTGTACGTTTCAAAGGAACCTGCTGCCTCTGTCTCAGGGTAAAAAGGTAAATTTGTCCCTGAGCACCCCATGAAGGCATGCGGGGGGAGTAGAGGTATAACTTCACCCATTTTTAACCTCAGCTCTAGATGGAGGTGAATGATCAACTGCATGCTGAGACCGCTTTATTCCCTGCCTGAGGAAGGGTTAGGTTCTGCTGGTGCCCTCTGAATATGAGTGTGGGTGGACTCCAGTGCCGTGTTGAACTTTGGAGAGGATAAAGTTTCCACGTCCCTGCCGGTTATTGAAATCCGGATATCCAAACTGTAGCCTCGTCTCTATAAAGACTGGGCTGAGGTATCGTCTTCTATAAAGACAGCGGTAGCAGTTTGTCTGAAAAATCGGTACATATGAACCCAACTGCACGATGTCACATCCTGAAAGAGACTATTCTGTTCAGGCACTGTCATGAATTTCTCAGATCTCACATTTTGTCTCTTAGTGTTCATTACGTAATGGTACCGAATATAGCGATAAATCGATATGAGTATCGAACTAGACTCCATGGCACTACCTTGGGATTGAGGTCTGATCCCTGCTGCATTAGAGATCCGATTGTGAACCACAAACTGTTGGCCAGGGTGAAGTCATTCTCGAAAACTAGAAGTGCCGTCGCGGCTTGACAGTCCCCTACTGTGCTAGGGGGTGAGCAGTTGCATCCCCCACCCTCACCCGCATCGCAAGGGTTGGGCTCACTCCACTCGTATGGTGAAAATCGTGCCACGACCCAGATTGTGAGGGACACAACGACGTAGGCACCGAACACGTACAGCCAGATCTCCACAGCTAGGGGGTTCAGGAATGAGAACAGTCGGCTAGGCATGCTCTCAGAAACCTGTAAGAATGCACTGTGTACTCACATGGGGGACACGTGAGATCGGGAAAGGGCGGGGCTCTGGGATCTAGGGTGGTTTCTCAGTCTTGATATCCATAGACACATCCGGACGACGGCTCAGCAGTCAGCATTGCATTGTATTTTGCAAGACCAGTTTCGATTCTAAGGAGGCAGACTTATCCTGACTGATTTTTTTGCGGTTTGCCAAACTGTCTGCAAGAAAATTTTGGAAAATTTTCTTGAAATGAGGAAAGAATGCCTGCTTCCATACGGTCATGACGTATCGTAATGTGTTGCTAGGGAACCACATCCTACTTAGACAAGCAGTGTATGGATCAAAATACGACTGCCCTGTTTGTTTGTAATAGTTCCTGCAATTATTCACCGAAAATGGAGACAGTTTTTTTTTTTGTAGAAATTTTGCTACTGGTCTATCAAAGTACACGGCGTATCGTTTCAGGAGACGAAAGAGTCTTGAGTCTGGGATTATTTTAAATACGCTGACTGACCCATTTCCAACATTTGCAGTATTTTGTATCTCAGCCGATTCAATAGGTGAAATTCTAACCCGGTTTCTACCGAACACAAATCTAAAATACTCTCTGTGAGTGCTTGTCACGTTTTTATATATCTGTTCCCGAAATGTTCAGGCAAAGGAATGCGTGTGCCATAGATAACTTAATGGTCTACAATGGAGGAGGTTGAATTAAATGGAATATTATCTCTCGTTGTCCTCTTAGAATTACTTTTAAAATGAATGAATGTAATTGCGTAGAATTAATTTTCGAACAAAATTGGTGACTGAAATTACGAATCTGCAGGGAAATTAGTTTAATACCTTTTTTCTGTGAAGTTCGATATTGATTCTTATAATAAAACCAACTAGATGCAGTGGTTTCTCAAATTTATTTTTGGAATAAAACTCTACATGTTTCGGACAGTTCCTCTGCCCATCATCAGGAGTGTGTGTACAGTGAAAAACTCCTGATGATGGGCAGAGGAACTGTCCGAAACATGTAGAATTTTATTCCAAAAATAAATTTGAGAAATTAGTGCATCTGGTTGGTTTTATTACAAGAATTTATCAAGATGTACGGTCACCTTGACATCAAATTCAATAATAATATCTCTTGTGATGGATCTCTTTGAGAGAGTGGGCTGGCGTAACTGTGAGGTGCCTACCTCGCTTTGGGGAGGTACTTTGTTTGAATTCCGACCGGGTATCGGGCTGATATAACTGTAAGTTTTCATCCTCGCGTTGGGGAAGTACTGTGTTCGAAATCCGACTGGGGACCACGAATTATTTCTTTTTTTTTTTAGGAGGTGTCTATAACACCTCCAGACGAATTTTACCATTGTGTTTAAACTTTGTCACGACTGCTTCCTCCTTCCACGTCTCCTCATTTATCCTCACAGGCTTAAATATGATTCTGACGCTTAGTATCCTCTCCTTTTGCGTGCTATCAGTTGGGGTGGTTAGTCTGTAAGTTACGGACTGGAGTAGAACATGACAGTAATAAGCAGAATGGTTGAGTCGGTACTGCATTGTCTGCCCTTTCTAATACCTCATAACGCAGCTCTGTGTGACATTACTGCTTAGTAAACAATATTTTATCAGGCTTCTTGCTTTATAAAGAACGTAATTGTGTCTCCAGAACCTAGTAATTCCATGATGTTTGGTATTTTTGATGAGGTTTTCTTTGTAGGCAGAGAAAAAGTTACATCGGTGTAGAATTTATCCACCAAATGCTTGAACTTCAGTATTTGTCTCCGTAACCGGTAAAATGTTTCCTAATAATTTCAACAAACTTTGTGCTATTGATTCATAATCGGTTTTTTTTAATGTTTGCCATCCCGAAGTGTTTAGCACATATATGAATATATAATGTATCAGTGAAACAGAACACAATTATTTTTAATAAGTTATTTTATTATTTAGGGCAACATGTTTCGACTCTTATAGAGTCACGTTCAGGCCCTTTTAAGATACACATCCTTAACAATGTTAAAATGCACTGTGGGATCCCAAATGCTAACATTCTTGACACAACTATTTATTGCACTGGTATTTTATACATAGTTATAACAAGAATGTGTGGGCCCGGTAGCTCAGTCGGTATAGCGTACTGACTACGGGCTGGACGGTCTGGTATCGTGTCCTGGTGGGGACGAGATTTTCCGCCAGTCCAGACCGGCCCTGGGGCCCACCCAGCCTACTGTACAATGGGTACCGGGTCTTTCCCCGGGGTAAAGTGCGGCCGGGGCGTGCTGCTGACCACTCACCCCCTTCTAGTGCCGCGGTCATGGAAGAGTAGAGCTATACCTCTACCCACCCTCTGGCCCACACCGGGCTTGGAACGCGATCACTTTATGTCAAGAATTTAAGCACTTGTGTTTTATAAATAGTTTTATCAAGAATGTAAGCATTTGGGATCCCACAATGCAATTTAATATTGTTAAGCAAGGATCTGTATCTTAGAAGGGCCTGAAGGTGACTCTATAAGAGTCGAAACATGTTGCCTTAATACAGTAATAAATATAAAGTTTTGTTGTGTTTGACTGATATATATATTCATATATCATAATAACCATATCACACCTTCCTACACAAAGTGGACTCAGGAGTCCCTGGGCTTAAGAATAGTTCACTGCTTATTAAAAAGGATCAATAATTCATAGAATCAAGACTGAGGTAATTGAAGAACTGAATTTTCTGCTTGGAATCGGTTGTGTGGACGGTTAATGGAGAGTGCTAGTACGTAGGGAAATTGCAACATGACACTGTTTTGTTGTGCGTCTTACGTCGCTGATCGTCTCGGCCACGGTGAAGTGCAGCTGTAAAGGAATGGACACAGAAATAACACCTATTTGGGGCAGCTACCTTGGGGTTGAGTCCTGATCCTTGTCTCAGGAATGTACCGGTGATGAACCAGAAACTGTTGGACACAGAGAACTGATTCTCCACTACGTCCGATTCTGCATGGCACGGATGAGGGTTGTTCCACTCGTAGGGCGAGAAACGAGCCATGACGAACAGAGTGAAGCTGACCAGCAAGTAGGCTGCCAGTACGTAGATCCATATTTCCGCTGCCAGTGGGTTCATGAAGCTGAAGAGTCTAGTGGGCTGACTGGTTGGCACCTGAACAAGTGGCTGAAAGTTTGAATTCTGCTGCTCCTTCTAGACAGTAAATGGCTTATTTTATTTCTATAGTTTCGTAGTATTTCCATGCTCATATTCAAGTAGAGAGTGTTGCCACCACATTGACCTGATTGATGCCACTGTTGTTATATTATGAATATAGGGTAGCCGCCATATCGGGTGACCATGTGGCGTAAAGTTACAGTTTTTATAGCACTATTCTAGACATCGATATGCTACATTCGTGTGACTAAACCAGGCACCGACTGAAGTATCCTATATTCTGACGACGACGCCACACAACGCCAGGTCCTGAAATGTGACTCCAACCTTTTTACGTATCAGATGTCAGCCCCAGACGCGTCGGAGATCAACGGCGAACTGTCGAGGCGGTAAATGCCTTCCTGTCGTTTCTTACTAGCTGCTTCTAGGAGCAATACAGGATAATCGAAAAAAAAATCTGATATATTTTTACCCTCATATAAATGGTAAAAATAAGTTAGCCCGTAGCCTGTTCACTGGACTGAAAGAGATATATCAACTCGTATTGAAAATAATTAATATTGTAAATAAATCCCTCACTCCCCTCAAGAATTAAGTACTCTCATACACCGTGGGAACCTCAAATCTCACAGAATTGTGATGCTTCGAACTGATATGACTTTTTAAGTCCGAAAACACCTTTTTGTCACCCTGCAATTTCCGGCTTATACAAAGTATATTTTTTCGTGTACGCCAAAGCATAAATTAAAATTGTGTGCACAGAAGGAACAGGGTTTGCTAAAATGCTGAGGTCGAAGTTTCAAGTGTGCTATACCAGGGGTGTCCAGCTGTACGAGCTACGGGTGCCGCAATTTAGGGAGCAACTGAAGCAAAAGCCATATCTGTATTTAAGTCAAACGTACGCTAGCAACACTGCACACTGCTTGGGAGGACGCAGCCAGCGCAATCTGTTAGCGACACAAGGATGTAGACTGCGTTTGAAAAGTGACGGCACACGCGCAGAAACCAGATTTCGTCTTTCGGCGAAACGGACGAGTCCATTTAAATAGGCGTGGGGCGTCAGTTCAGTCGACGACGGGCAGCCGGGGTGTGCGCGTCAGCGGTAATAATGCTGGATACACCATGTTCTGAGGTAGTGTGAAGGGTACTGGCTACCCACTCGATTCGCCAGTTTTCCCTTCACTTCCCCTCCCGTGCGTCACCGTGTGCCATCACATTTCAACTGGACTCTAGTACTTGTTGAGGAATCCGCTAGTTGCGTTGCTGGTCTGTTCTACAATGTTCTGTATAATAATACGAGAATACAATAATACCCTTTTCCTTATTTAATCGTTCTTCAGCCCTTTGACTGTAATAGATTAGTTCACTTAATTACCAGTCTCTGTTTCATATAAAATATTACAAAGCACTCTTGACGGTCACCCACCTAAACTACCGCAGTATAGTTTTTGTAAGCAACTTTCTTGACCTGCGCCAATACGTCAGCGAGCCGCATTGTAGCCACCGCTGTGCTAGAGTCTTAGACCGGCTCTGAAGCCCAATAAATTCTCCTTTCCCATGAATATTGCACGTGTCATCGTGGTGGTAAAAATGGCCCGAGCGTGAAACAAAACATTACCTTCCCGTAGAACTGAGGCCTAAAATGTGTGGAGATTTACCTCCATCCCTCGACGTATCTACCTAGAATGCGATTCTGCTGTACACATGTGACATTGCCTTTACGTTACATTTGATAAGAACATTCTAATGGCATGCTTTTCATTTTTGTGGTGTAAGGTATTAATAAGATACAAGTGCGAACGTTACAGTTATATTTTAGGAGCAATTGGGGCAAACATAAACTAAGTCATATATTACCCTAGCTGCTTATTATCCCAGCGATCTTCGTCTAACATAGACCATAATTAAAACCCATAACAGCTAACAAAACTGTTTCACAAAGCCATTAATTGGATTACACTAAAGAAGGAGGGGGTTTTGGAGCCTGGTATTTCCATTGTTCGTAAATGTTCAGTCAGGAGCCATTTATGATACTGAATGGAATAGAATCACTAGTACAGGCTATTATACATAGGGTCTAGAGCTTGTCACATGAATTTATGGCAATATGTGTCCGAGAAATGAGCTATTCAGAAGAGCGAGATACATGTTAGTGAAATGACCTTGTGATCCAATTACTATAAACCGGGGAAACTGATCCCATGGTCGCGCCATTTAAGGCGTGGGTCTACAGCCGCTCACTTGCTGGGACTGCGGGTTCGAATCCCGCCTGGAGCCTAGATATCTGTTTTTTGAGAGTGTTGTGTGTTGTCAGGTAGAGGTCACCGCGTTCTGCTGATCACCCGCACAGAGAAATCCTCCTGCGTGTGGTGTGTCTGAGTGTAATCGTGAAGGCTCGAAGGGAAGTCATGGCCTATTAGAGGCTGTCGTGCCGTGGGGAAAAATAAATAAATAAATAATTAAAAAATAATCTGGAGAAAAACCTCCATAATTGTTTTATTGTTCGTATGTTAAAATATTCGTCAATCTGAAGCAGTTCTCTAGCCTGATACTTTTCCATTCGAAGAAACGATAGTTGGACCACATCACCTGCTGCTGTCGTGGTATTAGGAGTGCTGTTCCACTATCTTCTGGCACTAACTTCGCCGACCGGCGGCGTCCGCTCTGTCGGTATAGTTCGCGTGCGGACTAAGGCCACGGAGTTTAGTTAGTTCCACTATCTTCATATTTGTACCGTGCATCAGTTGCGATTAAAACATTTTATTATCCAACAGATGCACAAATATATAATTCGTATATACAATTAGAATTATTATAAAATATTTAATATTGCTCCAACGTGTTTCGGATCACAAGGGTTCCATCATCAGGGAGCTCTATACAGTGCTTGGCTAAAATTAGAGTAATGGTTCTATCGTGTCCGTTGATATGGACGTAGTCGGTGTTATGGCAGCATATTTGCCTGTGGTGCGAGTGTGTGCTGCACAGAGTAGAGAGGCACTGTGTGTGTACTGCACAGTCTACCGACTACGTCCGTATCAACGGACATGTTAGAACCATTACTGTAATTTTAGCCAACCACTGTATGAAGCTCCCTGATGATGCATCCCTTGTGATCCGAAACATGTTGGAGAAATTTTAAATATTTTATAATAATTCTAATTGTATCTACGAATTATATATTTGTGTTTCTGTTGGATAATAAAGTGTTTCACTTGTTAAAAACATAGGAATGTGCGTGTATTGAGTAGAACTTATCTGAACTTGGCCGTCGTGTGTGGCCTTGTATAATCCGGGACTCAGGTCTGCGACAGCAGAAGCGGGGGAAAGCATATCGGTGTGGGTGAGATATGACTGTCTCACATTCCGTACAGAGTTACAAACGTGGGTTCCGAAATGTACATTTTATATGTTTATTGGACCGTGCATCATCTTAATAGTTGAATAAAGAGAGACCAACTTGATGTCACTTGCTTTATTATTTCATTATTTACTGCTCAACATGTTTCGGATGTAAATACATCCATCCTCAGGAGCTTGCGACTTATTTGTTGAGTTATTTCATGGGTTGTATTGTTCTAGTTCGATGTGTGTTGGTGTTACGTTGTGGTGTGGTATCCGTATGCAGAACAATACAACCCATGAAATAACTCAACAAATAAGTCGCAACCTCCTGAGGATGGATGTATTAACATCCGAAACATGTTGAGCAGTAAATAATGAAATAATAAAGCAAGTGACATCAAGTTGGTCTCTCTTTATTCAAGTACCTTTTTTTATTGGTAGGCTTGTGCGAGTGCTAATCGAACCGGGTAAAAATCATCTTGATGATTTCTTGTTTACTCGAGTTCCCTCACTGCAGACACCGCGATGTTACTTCAAAATGGAACGAGATCATTCTCTTCAACGTTCTTTCATTTCCATTATTCTCATTCCTTCATTCCTCGTTCTTCCTTATATCGCCACAAAGAAAGTGGCAGGTTTATCGCTTCGAAAACCTGATTCGGCCTAGATAATCCCGTGACAGTTGCGGTGATCAGGACAGCAATAAAAGAAACGCCCTGTGTTATTTAAGGCTACATAATATTAGCAGTATAAAGGAGAGTCGCCATATAATCCCGGCAAGAATTATAAGCAACTTCGATTCATAGGATCTGTGCTGTATCCCATATTGTTGTTAACGTTCATATAAGAGAGGTTGTTGTTGCACAATAACTTGATATCACCGGGTTCAGTTCTGGCCCGTTATTATTTACAATTCGACGAAGGAGCTAACCATTTCTGTTGAAAGTTGTCCAGCTGGACAATGCCGTTGGCTGCGACAAACCTCCAAGTGACGGTGTAGTTTCCAATTTTATTTGGAAGCTTATGGAACCGTAGAAATATGAGATCATTTCTTATTTGTGATTTATCGATTTGTGACGTGTTGCTTTGGAAAAATGAAAAATAACTTCAGAAGACATGTCGCCTAGGTTTTAACATATATATATATATATATATATATATATATATATATATATATATATATATAT